>ERZ1740055.355-NODE-355-length-11698-cov-7.660654_pt1 | contig 11698 bp, 6 predicted proteins | sample MGYA00581747_ERZ1740055 | MGnify/ENA primary metagenome ERZ1740055 (study PRJEB43018, sample SAMN04849739) | marine metagenome | isolation source: floating plastic debris | place: Pacific Ocean | collected 2008-08-28 | study: EMG produced TPA metagenomics assembly...
CAACGGACATGAGATATATACAATCAGCAGTTCAAGTCCATACCATATCGAGAGTCGATTCAAGGATGTCACTAGCATTTCAGTACACATGATACATGCTATCAGTTGTTAACAAATTAGTGTACTCGCACCACTCACTTTCTATTACAAATAACTAGTTTAGATTATTTATTTTAACTGTGAATGCAACCAAAATAGCAGACAACAGTATTATGTCTACAAAATGTTTCTCTCTAACAGCTTAGGCATGACTTTTCAAGAATTCTTAGCCAGTATAGTTGATGACTTTGGGATTTCTCTCCTTATAAGATCAGACCTCTCAAGTTTCCTGGTTTTCAGCAAAATCTCTTGTTCTCCTGGTGAGCTTTAATACTCTACCGGCAAGGACACTACCAAAGGGTCTGGGGCCAAAGATTGATTTAATGATAACAAGACGCTCTAGGAGCGTATACTTGTGGCTCGTCTGGCTACTGGGGTTTGATTACGGCACGAGGACTCACTAAGAATCCAGTTACAACTGCTTGTAGTCTTGACCGCGTAAAGCAGGCTGGAGGATTTTTAACAATAAACACTTATTTACTGGTTCCGAGGGAAACAGTATGTTTTGTGATCCCGAGACCGATAATATATTCGCCAACGGAAACATCATCGGTCGAGAAATCATAAAACATTCTGCTTTCCCAAGGGCTCAGTAGATAAGTGATATATTATCATATCAAATGGCGAAGTGAACAAAAAACAGTGAATAAGACAGAACAATTTTAACAGTTTTAATTTTATAGAATAATATGAGTTACTTGTAATTAAAGTTACAAGTGACCTCACATTTTTCACGTGACGTATGTATGACTTCCGGTTTTATTGTTACCGGGACATTGATAGTATTTATTGGTGCACAATATTTTATGCAAATTATAAGATTGTACCAACTTTAACTCACTGTTACTCTTGCGGCATATTTGTGAGTCAACAACAAAACTGAAAGATAATAATACTATTTAGATAAAAGAAAGGATTTAAAAGTTTAAAGAATAATTTTTTCTCGTTTCTGCTACTTTTTTGTGTAGTATGCAACTCTAATATTAGAGCCATTGTGTTTCGTAACACCGCTAATGTTCATGTTTAGAAAAAAAATTCCCGGAAGATTCGTACAACTGTTACAGTAGATCATAATGATTGCAGCTACAAATCATGATACGCAGCAAACCATTGCAGGTGTAATTGGAGCAGATGTTGAAGGAAGAGGTATTCCTTGTGAACAATGTCCCCTAACATCAAGACTGGCTATTATTTCTGGCACATCTTCCTGTCTCATGGCGGTATGATTAAACAGACGATAATACAGGGTTTTTGGAGGAGATGTGGGTGGAGTTTGATGGGAGCAGACTGTGCATTTAGTAGAGAAAGGGATAGCAAAAGAGGGAAGCGAGTGATTAGAGGTTTAAAGCCTGAACAAAATGTTAATTACCACATACAATCATAAATAAGAGCATTTGAGTAAAGTGTCACAAAGTAAAATTTTATGACCTTGAACAAATTTCATTCGGTTTTTTTTAACTCGTGCGTTTTTTAGATTTGTATAGTCAAATAACGTTTGTTTTAATATACATGTCTCTTTTGTCCTTTACATACACGTGTTTCTTTTGTTTTTAACATAGATTATGAGTCTTTGTAGTTTAATACGTTAAAAGGCTGTTTAGTTTTCGCTCACTCCTTGTTACTAGCCTTGCTAGAAGTAACGTGCATGCGGTCTATTCCCTGACCGGATATGCAGTTTGGGAAACCAGCTACTCTACCGACTTTAACTGCAGTCAGGTCTAGAGTAGGGACTACTAGAGCAAATCCCAAAAAAATAACTTCGTTACAAAAGTATTGAAGTGGCTAATTCAAAGTGAACACATGTAAAGAATCGTATTATTTACCTTTATTTTGGCTTTAAAACTCTTTGCATGAACATGGCAGACAGAAAATTCGTGAAAACACGAGACTTGTACTACTGAAATAAAAAACTTATTTCCTTGGTGACCGATAGTGCATCGCTTATCTCTGTTTTCATCTGAACAAATATTATTTAAAATGGAAGGGAAGTTTTTAGATGACACGAATTATCACATGAAAAAGTTATACAAAACTAATTAAAATTGTATTACCTTGGTATTTTAGTCCAGTAAAGAGCCAGTGTTTGTGAATGGTGTTTGGGGACCATACTTTGCAGCAATGGTACCGAGTCTTTGGCTAAATGAGGGAGGCCAGAGTATTGCTGGAAAACTCGTGAGTAGATAATTGTTTACTTTTTAGTTGAAAAGTTTTCAAAAGTGAGTCATCCACCAGGTATAATGTACAATTTAGTATGCAATCTTCGCTCACTGTTGAAAATCTGCACGCCCTATTGGTCAAAATCGATCATGTGATTTCGATTTATCTGTCGACTTCTTCACAACCTGCGTGATGATATTTTGTTCACATAATGTTTTAGAGTGTGGTGAACTGCAAGTGGCCGAGTCATCAATAATTGTTTTAATAAATACAAACCACTGAAAATATGAGCCTAAATCAGTTTTTTGAACTTTTACTCCAGCGAAAGTTGTCATTTATCAGAGTATACACTCAGTCAGTGATTTGGTGGGCTTTTTGAAACATCGTTCTGACTTACGTCAAAATTTTCGCGCATTTCAAATGAGTTTGAAGTTTGAGTTTCTTGTGTACAACGCAGCAGTTTGTGACGTATTTGTTCGATTTTTCTGTTTGATTTTTAAAAATAGAATTCAACCCTTTGCTAGATTTGCTAAATACCGGAGTTACAATCTTTGAAAATAGCTTGTTTTGTGTTCGAACACAGGAAGCAAAAATTCCCGGCTTTCACTGACAAGATGGTGATGTTTACTTAATAAGGAACCTTCCTGTGTCGCCGACCTGTGAAAGCACTTCAAATACTGGTTGAGTTATTCTAATTTTTTATTGAGTTACTGAACTTACTTCCTGAAGGACTGTTGAGTAATTCTAAAACAAGGTAAGAGGTTTAATTTTCTATTATGGTTCGAGTTTCAGTTTTTGACAAATTGCATTGAATACTTCATTCGCTTTTGCTCTTGAAAATTATCCTGTGAGCAATAATTCTTAAAAGTTCTAGATATTTTTAAATCTATCTTCATGTACAGCTTTTTTGTGATTTCTATTCTATTCTGTTTGAATTACACCATTTTAATTAGAAACCTGATTGTTTTAAAGATTCTTAAATTTGTTCAAACTCTTGCTTCAAGTTTGAAGTCATGTATCGTGCAATACAGTGAACTCAGATTGCTTATTAAAAGTGTTAGAGACTTTCAATTCGTGTTTTGTTTGTAAATAGATGCACGTGCTGGCCACACAATGAACGAGAAATTTTAATAATTATTGACAATTTTGAGTTTATTGTGTGGCCAGCGCGTGCATCTATTTCATTTAAACAAAAATTAGGGTTTAATAAAAAAATAAATAAAATTGAATTACACCATAAATATACACAATAAATAAGTAAATTCACAGGTTTTTATTAGCTTAAAGAAAATCACTTGATATCCTGTTGATTAATTAATCATGTAATAAAGTATGTAAGGATTTCGCGTGTGTAACGTTATGTTTTTTGTGCCCAGAATGCATACTTTGTTGGTGGTGGTGCGGTGTTTGCTGCACATGAACAATATCGTAAAATTCCGATAATACACCCCGGGGTTTATTTTTGGTCAAAGGGCCTTTTCGTAAAATTTTTCTTGGGGGAAGGGGCTTATATTCGGGGAGGCTTGTTAATGGACGAATATTTGCGTTTTGAAAACGCTATTTTTTCGTTCAAGCAATTGTAATTTTTTGAGATTTCCTGCTCACAACCTGTTTTTGTTACTGATATTTTTACTTTTTATTTTTAATAATGTGCATACAACTATCAATAACACCGACATTGCAATTACAATTTTACAAAAACCCATTGGATATAAAATCCAACGTTCAGTGTTCGGTATTTCGCTTTTTTTTTCTCGAAGAACGGATGCCAAATACAAAGGTTCAGCTTGTGTCCTCATCTGCTTTACCTCGAGCTGCTTATTTTCTTTGGGAGATTTATACGTGGAAGGTGTTTTCCGTGTCAAAAGTTGTTTCCTAAACGCTCCGGGGCTTATACATGGTGGAGCTTATTATTGGAATTTTACTGTATCTAATGGTTTCTGTAATAACGTTATGAATGATTGTTAATGATTGTCGCTGTTGTGTGGCAATTGAAGCTATTGCAAAACAAAAGCCTAAAAGAATTTTTTAAGGTTTCAACGGGCTTCAAACCCGTGACCTCTGCAATACCAACTGCTGCACTCTGAACTATGAAGCCACAGTCTTAGTGGCTCCATCAGTGGCACTTTGAGGTGTACTGACAACGATTGTGAAGACTGAGTTTGGCTCGTAGTGATTCTGTAATTCTCTTTATAATTTTGCAAGCATTTATTAAAATTCAAATACTTTGCCCATTTATTGGGTTGCGCCTCCTTTATTGTTCAGTAGTTGGAATAGGATTTAATGGAGCTGAAACCAACTGTGGCACTGCACACAATTTGGGCATCCTGCTTGTTGAATGAACTGTTTCACCAACATATTTAGATATCTTTATATCCATTTGAATTTAGAATCGTAAGTGTGTTGACACTTTATGTGTTGACTAAATAGTCCTTCTGCCTCGCCCCCTTCATTGTCAACCTCTTCCCTGATCAATATCATTAATTTCTTAAAACAAGATCCAATAAGATGTTCTTGTGCATTTAAATAAAGATGAAAATGCCAAAAAAGAGTCGTTGAGAAACTTGAGCAAGTTCCAAAGAACAAAATAGTTTTCACTTTTGTTTTTACAAACAACTTTCCAATTTTAAAGAAATTGCTCGATCAAAATGATTTGTCAGCCCGCTATGGAAGGTCCGAAGCCGTTACCTAGAGAGTTGTCAGATATTTGAAAATCAACCTTACGTTTTAGATTGACCATATAATTGAGACCAACCCTGCATTTGAAGAAGTTCGAGAAGCAGCCAATCAAAGGTCAGGAGATGTCAGTAGTTAATTTAGTACCACCTTGTCTATCTGTGAATGACAGCCGCTACTAGAGTCATATAAATAATAATTGTTATCTTGTGGCGTCAGTATTTGTTTTTGTAACTTTATTGCTTTTTTATCTGACTAGATATGCGATGCTAATAGAATTAGATCGTACCTTTCATTTCGGGTCATTGACCTCATGGGTCTTAAGAGGGAGCTTAAAAAACAAAGTACGAAAAGTACTGCAAAGAACAACAGCCTTAATTTTTGATTACAAAAGTTGTATATTGGATGGTAGTAAGTCGTCCACTTGTTAATTGTTGTCTTTAGTAACAAGCCGCGAAAAGCTCACTTTTGAGTTTTTGGACAACAGAGTTGTCGCACCGTTTTCGAGCCTGATCCAGTAGTCGTTTTCTGTTCGCTTATCGTGTATTCTAGAAACAGTATTAATCAATTATCTATAAATGAAAAACTTAACGATAATTTATTGCTTTGGTCCTCGTTTCTTTAGACCGGTTTATATAGAGGCAGCCCAGGCTGGCCTGGTTAGCGAGACATTTATTCAAGCGTTTACGTAATAGTTTTTTTTTCCAAACAGTGCCGTTGTTTGTACTGGATTAAGTCAAATCAGAAAACTCTTTTCGCATGCACGGTTCCATACTATTCATATCGGCAGCTGGGACGAACTGTGTATATGGGAAATTGTGCTGGCTCAAATTATGTTCCGGTTGCCAGGACAGAACGTTCCCATAAACCCCCCTGACCACCCCACTACCCTGTGATATTTGGTACTTTGGTGGGGATTCGCTAACTCATTGGCAATGTTTTCAATCGTGAGTAAATGGAGCTTTTACATGTTTTGTCATTCTTGTCCAATGATGTGGGGCATTGGGGTAGGGAATTGTCGTATGGAGAAGTATCAAGGCCTGTGTTGTATCTTTGGGTCAAAGATATCCAAACACAAGGATTCCAAAATAGCTTTGTGATCACTGCTGGAACCCAACGGCCTTGTTGGTCCCTTCGTGGTCCAAAGTACAAAGCGTAAATAGGGTCTCTAACCTGGTAGTGCCTGGTTACCTTCGACACCTTTTCTTCCTGTTGTGACTTGGCAGCTTGCTTTGCCTGTCTCCCTTGAGCTTTGTGGGCTGGCGAGGGCAACAATATGTCCAGGTTTGTGATCTGGCGTGAGTTTAGCAGCTCACTCGGCGAGTATCCGCTTGAGTTAGGGGTGTGCCTGAATTGCATCAGGAATTCTTGCAGTGCTTTTCTTGGTGGAAGGTTTGATTTCCGAAGCGCCTGCTTGAAGGTTTACACCAAATTTTCAGCTGCGCCATTCGTGGGAGGATGGTACGGGGCTCCTGTAAGGTGAAGAATTCCTCGTTCCTTGCACCATGTTTGGAACTCTTGTGACAAGAAAGCAGATGCGTTGTTTGTTACCAGGGTGTGAGGGTACCCAAAGTGTGCGAAGTCTTGTTCAAGCAGATTGATGTTGGCTTTGGCTGATACTGACTGAGTAGGATGAATACAGGGGTACTTGGAGTAAGCATCTGTGATCAGCAACTAGTTTGTGCCCATGAAGTTGTTGGTATGGTAGAGATGTATCCTACTCCAAGGCTTTTCGGGAAGCATCCATGCGTATTGATATTTTTAATGTTTCTCTAGATTGTAAACTCACACGTCTGTCTGTGGGTATTTTTAGTGAATTACAAATTTTAATATAGATCTATCTATCTATATATCTATCTATCTATGAATAGCCGGTTTGGCAGGTTTGTTCTGGTGTTCGCTGCATGGCTCACAGTGTCGGCACATTGCTTCAATATCGTCATCAATGTTAGGCCAATAGACAGCAGTATCTGCAAGTTGCTTCATGCGCTGCATACCAAAGTGACCTAGGTTCAACATCTCCAGAACCTGTCGTCGCATTCTGGTTGGGATAACCACTCTTGATCCATGGACTAGGCATCCATTGCAAATAGCCAATGATCCAGCCATTACAGTTCTCTGTAACGGCGCATTTCTGAACCTTCATCACTCTTCTTAGGCGGCCAGCCTTCACGAGTGTATCTTAGCACATGAGCTAGTATAGGATCCTTTGCTGACTCTTTTGCTAAGGAACCGCCTTCGGTGGGGGCGACTTTGTTGTTGATGGTCTCTATTGTGCAGACCATTTCCACGTCATCTTCACTATCCTCCTCATCAAACTTGGCATCTGCTGAAAGAGGTAGACGACTGCATTGGCGTGACCCTTTGTCTGCCTGAATTCAATCTTGTAGTCAAATTGACTGAGAAACAGGGTCCATCGAGCCAGTTGGTTGGTAGCCAGTAGCGGAACATCTTTCCCCAGGCCAAAAAGTGCCAACAGTGGTCGATGATTTGTGAGTAGCTGAAAATGTCTTCCATGAAAAAACTTAAAAGGTAAAACTTCTTCAGTCCAAATACTATTGACAGTGCTTCCTTGTGTATTTGACTGTAGTTTCTCTGACTTTCTGTTAAAGTCTTGGATGCGTTGATGATTGGGCGCTCGCCTCCGTCAGGGAACCGATGAAAAAGGACTGTTCCAATCCCTACGCTTGATGCATCACAGACTTAGACCCAGTGGTAGTTTCTCATCAAAATGAACTAGGACGTTCTCTGAGGAAAGCAGCTCTTTCAGACGCTGGAAAGATTCTTTTTGCTCCCTCTCCCATTTTCATTTTGTTTTCTTCTTTGTCAGTTTGTAGAGTGGTTCCGAAATAGTTGCTAGATCGGATGGTAGGAATTTGGCAAAGAATTGCACTAACCCCAGGAATGCCTTGAGACTTGACACATCTATCCAAACACAAGGATTCCAAAAGGTTATTTATTAATGTGAACTCAGTTATTAGCAGAGTTTAACAATGCATGGTACAGGAAGTTAACCAACAGTTCAAATCCGTGAATTTATTGTCCAATTTACATAATTCAATAGCACAGGTATTTTGCTTTCAAAGGTCTTCTTAAGCTGTACAATTGTTTATCCGCTTTTTCTCTCTCTGATAATAATTCTCTTGGGATTCTGTGGCTTTTCGCCAGCTTCCGCGTATATAAATATTCTCTCTGACAGCTTGATCAACAAGATTCAACTAACACTAAAATAGGATTACGAATATTTTTACTCTTAGTGGCGTCGTCTGGAACATTTTGGAAACTGGGCGGAGTTTCTCGCAAAACGTAAACAACCACATGCGTCTAGCACGTGCTAAATTTCCAGATAATTGTAGAGGTTTTTTTTATCGTGTCATATTGACATGACAGCCTGCAAAGAATTTCGGGTGTTAACACGTACATGCACTCATTAAAAAGATATGCAGGTATGTGCTGGGCAAACCTTCGCAGTCTCAAAACTGTTGCCTCTGTTAAAAAAATTCATTATTATAAATAAATCAGTCGTTTAAATTCGTTTTTTGAAATGTTTTTTCCATGGCCAGAAGTCCAGCATAATCGATAGAATGTCCAGTTCGTTCAGTTGCAATGTCTATTGACAACAAAATAACTTTTTACTGAGAGCTTCTAATAAGTGAGCGAATTAAACTGTGCAGGGCCGCGGGCATCTTGCAATTGTCTAGTAGCTTTTGACCCCTCTTGACTGATTCATTTCTATTTGAACTGCAGAAGGGCGGTGGAACCACCTACTCGTTCTGTTTAAAAGATTTTAGAATTTTGAATCCGACTCAAAAAATTTTTTGATTTTAGTCTAAATGCGGCCTTTATCACTGAAATTCGTTCGTTTATCTTTCGGAAGGTGGTACTTTTCAACTTTTAGATAAGAAGACAAAAACGACCTTTGAAAAAAGGGACAGCAAAAGAATGCACAAAAGAATGACTGTTCAAAGTGATATGCAAGAAATTATGGATATTTCAGATCTTTTTCATGACTTTACAACAAGCAAATTTCCCCGCCAAAGATTGATATCATTTATCCATAGGAATAATATATCTTATTATATATATCTTTACAGATCTTCATACATAAACTAAGTATCTTGTAATTATGGTGTTAAAATCAGAATTTGTTTAAGGAAACAAAATTAATACTTGAAAATATTGATGAAGAGCGATCAGGCAGAAGCAATTTTAAAAATAGGACGAGGGTTCTCTGCAGTTACAGATTGCACAGCTAAATATTCAGTCAATAAGAATAAAGTAAACTAGAAGATAAACAATGGAGAAGTTTACAAATTAAGGGCGGCGTTTCATTGTTAAAACAGCGTATTATGCGACGCTTGTCAACTCTTCTGGTCAACTTTCTTCTACTGCTTCTTCTTCTTCTTCTTCTTCTTCTTCGTCGTCGTCGTCGTCGTCGTTTTCGTCGTCGTCGTCGTCGTCGTCGCCGCCGTCGTCGTCGCCGCCGTCGTCGTCTTCTTCTTCGTCTTCTTCTTTTTCTTCTTCTTCGTCTTCGTCTTCTGATCAAGCCAATGACTACACTCTTTATACATTTGTTCGAGACTGTTTGGATGATCTTCAATGATAAACTTCAAGTATTTTCTTATTATATACTAGGTTCTACAATTTACCTGACTAGACAGGTTTCATGCACTTTTTCTCTAACAAATTTACTACAATCTTACATCTACAAAACTCGGAAACTTTGAATGTAACCTTGAAGTTGAACAATATGTTACTTAGATACTTTTTAAATACTCTGTTTTTCAACTATTTCTATGCAATATAAATCATCCTACATTAATTGCTAGTTTCAAGAAACAGTAAGATCCGTTGTTATTTCACTTTTTCCAACTAATTGTAAAGTAATCTTTATTTTTGATTACTAAGCATAAAGCTGAACTTGTCACGTTTGTTATTAAACTAAGGTCTGATTTTAGATGTTTACATTTCCACAAACTGAACTAATTTGCAATTTTTCTGTGCAAAAATAATAAGTTTAAAAGATTTAAAAGTTTACTGTAAAAACAGTTTGGAAACTGAACTTTCTCACGGTAAAGGAATCAAACGATAAAGCTATGAAATCTATTTCTCATGTGAAAGTAGCATAAGCATCAAAACATGTTTACCAGACAGTTCAAGGTCAATTTTATTATGGTATGTAGATAGCACGTACGTACTTAATGCAAAAGTTGATATAATTATGTAAATTCTTTCTAAAACTAAAGTTATCTATGTTATGTACCGTAATAATATTGTCCTGGTTTTTCTTGACTTATAACACCGTCCTTAATTTTTGCACACTTTTTCATTGTTTATCTTCTATTTTAATTTATTCTTATTTGACTGAATATTTAGCTCTGCAATCTTAACTTGTCATCTTTTCCTCTCCTGATGGACGAAGGTCGCAGTGAGGTGAGCGAAAGTTTGAAATAAAGACTCAATTGATCGTTTTGTAGTTCGAAATAAAGCCGAAAATGGACCGAGTTTTAATTTTCGGCTCGATGCCAGTATTCGAGGATTTGTTACTAGAAGTAATCAAAGATTAGTGAATGTGAAGTGCGTTTGAGTTTTATTAAGAGCTCCAAATGCGATGAGAACAAACACTTAACATACAGCTGAGGTGAGGAAACTTTGTTTCTGCTATTTGAAGAAGAATTTGCATTATTTCAAAAAAGCGACATTTCCGATAAAAAGGTTAAAATCAGCTTTAAAACTGGTTTTAATTCAAAGTAAAACTGCTCGCCACGAGGCGTGCGATTGCCATTTGTGCATCGGCATGTGACGTGACAAAACAAGATAATTATTCAAGATGACGCAGAAAATGCAGACTTACGACGAAAATTAGTACCACAAAAGGTCACCCTTGAGTAACAGTAATAGCAAGATTACTCCTAACTTCGAACGCAGTAAAGCAGGAATCGAAAATATAGGACTAAGGGTCAAAAATTGCAGTTGTTTGATTGACGAAATAAAATTATTTATTTTCGGGAATATTCAACAAGTTTGTTACCTAAGCTTTAATAGGGTCGTCCTTCTAGTTGAAGTTTTCTTTAACAAATTTCATATAATTAGAACCCATCTGTTTTTATTTGCTATTTTTATAGAAAAACAGCTACACAGCAAAGGCTTTAAATTTCTTTGCACGTCAGTCGATATTTTTAAATATGTATTTAAGTCGTAAAACACCCTGAAACCTTATTTATTTCTTAGAATTTTGCTGTTAAATGAATGGTTTTGCGTAATTTGCAATTTCCTACCTTTGGATGCTGCATGTTGTTGAAGCAAACTTTAGCTGAAGTTAACGCGGCCCTTAGCTCTGGTCAGCCTGGCGGTCCTCTACACACTAATTAATGTTAGATTGTTTTTAGTTCATATATAGGGCGACAAACAAAGCACAATGTAAAATCCTTTATTTAAAAAAGAAGGTTTAGAGGTCAGGTGAAGCATGACGCGGCTTTGTTTGCGGTGCCATATCGTTGCAGTTTCACAAACAAACTTAAGAGTACAATTTATAACTAAAATAGAGTAGTAAGACATTGAAATGCTTTAGTGATTAGATACGTGTACAACTGGCAATTTAGACACATCAAGGTTGAAAATATTATGGTCATCGCCGAGTATCTAGAAATTTTAAGGACTTATTTGATAAGTAAATTAGTAAAATTGAAACGACGTTTCGGCATCATCTCGATGCCATTTTCAAGATTAAAAATTGAAAATTCAATGCAAGTGGTGCTTTAAGTAA
>ERZ1740055.356-NODE-356-length-11692-cov-8.303858_pt1 | contig 11692 bp, 11 predicted proteins | sample MGYA00581747_ERZ1740055 | MGnify/ENA primary metagenome ERZ1740055 (study PRJEB43018, sample SAMN04849739) | marine metagenome | isolation source: floating plastic debris | place: Pacific Ocean | collected 2008-08-28 | study: EMG produced TPA metagenomics assembly...
ATATAGGGTTAAAATTAAATTGAAATAATTGCGTTTTTTTCAACAGACTTTAAAACTGCTTTACTATCTCAGCACACAGGCATACCTAGCAAGCCAAAAGGATAGTCGTTCTCTTCAATGGTAACTATACATTCCACAGGGCTCCCAAGCTTTGCTCCACCATGTAGGTTCGAGGCTAGAAGCCTAACGATGAAGGTCTCTCTGAACTCGGGAAAAACATCATCTACTATTGTTAAAGGCAATGCTGCTGTCCTCTGGCCCGAGGCCAATGAGACATTCCTAGCATGCACTCGGTAGTCAGAGCTTGTGGCGGATCCAGGTATGACAGAAAAGAAAACGTTTACCTGGATTAAACAAAGGCGGCTTATCAAATATATATAATATATAATGACAGCATTAAATTCTCACATGAAAACAGAGTCCTACTTTTAGTTACTTTGTATGTTTTAGAGTTTATCCAAAGGAAGTTTGTTTGTTTTTAATAAATACTGTTCTATCATCACTAAAGCTTTCTGTAGATTTATCTTTTAGAAACACTCATTAATTTGTTAGGGAAAACGACGGAACTGTTTTTTATACAAATGCACCTGATGACCTCAAAAAAACCCCTTAACTTAAAACTCATTTTTCGCAAATTTATGATTAACACCTTAAGTAATTTGAAAGAGTGAAAGAGGGAGAGAAGGGATTGGGAAAAGCTTGTTAGAGGAAGAAGATCGAGAGGAATACGAAGAATTAGATAGCGAGAGAAGGTAAAATATGATGTGGAGAGAAGAGATTTGGTGGAGGAGGATGCCTCTGATAGAAGGCATTGGAAAAAGTGCATCAGGAAACCGTCTCCTTAAAGTAGGGAAAACAGTGGGAAGTAAGAATTGGTTGAAAGACTATTAAATAAAAGAAATAGTTTATGTTAATCTATTAGAAGCCACGGCGTAAAAATTAAAAACTATTTCCTACTATTTTCTTTTATTGACGCTAAGTGTGTAACGCAGTGAAAAAAATGACATTGGATGAGTCGTCGCAATATGGTACATAATAAATTCAATAAATCTTTAGGTTATAAATGGTAATTGAACCTGTGTTACCTATGCAGCACCCTAACCAACCGTGCTATATATTCACAACTGGCAGAGTAGGTCATTTCAGGGGGAACCATCACTGCCACTCTGATGCGTACAATGATTATTAAGACTGCTTTTACCGAGACAGTGTAAACAATAACGTTGTGAATAGCAGTGGGCCTCAGTCGGTCGGTGTTGATCATGGATGATGATGTGCCCTAGTTGGATGCCCCAGCTGGTCTACAGCTGGAACAGTTTCAGCTTTGACTGCTGAGGCTATTTCGGGAACTACAGGTGTGAGTGTTTGCCGAGTTGTCTCCAGATGTGCACGCCTTCTGTCTGGCTCTATTGTCCTCTGCCAGGTTCTGAATCTTTTCCTTTTCTATCTTCAACTGCTTTTTTCAGCATACGCTTGCAGAAATCGTTGTAGTGAAGTTTGGGACGGCCAACAGGTCCTGTGCCAGAGGTTAGCTCGCCGTACAAGACGTCTTAAATAATAAGACTAATAATACGACTAATAATATTAATAAGAAGACTAAGTCTTTAAGATTAATTTTTGGGGTTATGTTTGAGACTGAGTTTGAACCGTGGTATAAACAATGACATTATGAATGATTGTCGCAGTTATGATTATTGAGACTGAGTTTGTACCGCGGTGAATGATCGTTGCAATTATGTAAGAGAAGCCTGAAAAACTATCAGGGTAAAAATTTCCTTTAATGGAGAGCCATTGTGCTTGGTTCTGTGGCTTCCTAGTATTATTTACTCGGTTGATGAAGAAGTTAACCTTTGGCAGACTAAGCTATGTTTATTATCTAACAGCCGCTCTACTTCAACTTTTATAAAAGCTAATCGATTAGGATCTGGCTAATGTTGTCCGTTAAAAAGACATCTCTATTATAGTAATTTAAGTTACAGTACTACAAATAGAGGAGGGAGAGTCGAATAGTACCATTTCATACGCTCGTTTGTAAAATTTGACTTCACTATGAATGCTGACGGTAGTTGTATTTCTCATTCTGTAAAAAACGAAAGTACTTACTTTTCCAAATGCACCTGCCGTTCTTGTAACATTCACTATTGGATCAATACTTGGTTCTTGAACAATTACAGCGCTGGCAGACAGTTGCAAAACTCCACTGGCATTATCATTCTTTTCGATTACAATCTGAGCCTTCTTGTTGTGTCCTAAACGGGGCGAGGTCCTGGGAACTACAATAAACAATAGAACTTGAATTTACTAATTTACAGAAGCATGAAATGATAACCTTCAGGACCGTTACACAACTGTTCTATGACCTTTTTCAAGTTTCCTGTTGGTAGAAATTCAAAACTTTTCCAAAACTGTTGCAAATAATAAAAGATATTAAATATGAATCCAAAGTCTAAAGTGTAATTATTGTCCAAGCAGCTAACAAGGTGCGAGCTTATCTTACGTTTCTGAAGTGTAAAGTAAATGAGAGCCTTTTATCAAACTGGATAGTGAAGGTGAATCTTCACCTAATGTTAAAGGACGAGAAAAAAATCCAAATTAAAATATGTTAACTCTCAGCTGAAACAAGATGTCAACTAAATCCTTTGAGTCTAGTGACTCATTGGAGCAATAATCTAAATCAAAGTATGTTAGCTCTCAGCAGAAACAAGATGTCAGGTAAATCCCATAACAGATTAGTAACTCATTCGAGCAATCAAAGTATGTTAGCTCCTAGGAGAAACAATATGTCAACTAAATCCTTTAAGAGTCTAGCGACTCATTGGAGCAATAATCAAAATCAAAGTATCTTAGTTCCCAAGAAGGGAGCCTTTGTATTTGGAACTAACCCAAAGTGTGTTAGCTCCCAGCAGAATCTACTGCTCTATGTATCTTCATCGTAGGGTTGGAAAGCTGAGTCAGCTTCCATGAAATACGGCAATACGGGTAATGGTCTTAATACCTTTAGTTGAAGACTCACCAACTGTGTATCACGCCTCCGTCAATAAGATCCCTAACAAACATAAAAATCAGAAAAAAATGGAAGCCTTGTCCAAGATTTCACTAACCTGGTTGAATAACAGGATGGAAAACGAGAATTACTTTCGTAAGTTCCACTAAAACAAGTTCGTCACTTTCAGGAGCTGCATCGTCATAGAGTCGAACCTGAATGGTCTTCTCCGTCTGACCATCTGCAAAGTCAACACTGCTGCTAATTGGCTCGTAGTCCTGACCTGCTTTTGCACGTGTTATCAGTCCAGAGTAGGAAACATTTTCAGAGGAATAGAAAACGCGCACTGTTCCCATTGTTCCAAGAGTCCTTATTATTGTTAGATTCTGAGTGGTGTTTTCTTCCGAGGTCCGCACCAAAGGAGGATTGAACTGAAAGATTCCAAACGGATCGTCGCTGGATCGAATGGTGATATTAGATTGTGTATTTTGAGGTGATAGACGTCCTGCTGACACTGATGTTAGGCGAATTATGTAACTCTCAGATAGTTCAGGAGTCTGACAAAAAATCAAAAAATTATATTAAAATCTCCATTAAATAAACAAATTTTCCTAGTAAAACCTTAATATACAGCCAGCACAATCTGCACATATTTCCTAGCTAGTTTTAATTTTCTTTCTATGCCAAAAATGCTTTGGCAGCCAATAAGCGGCTTTGGTTAAACGCCAGAATCAAATACAAAATAGTTTCAAATGTTACACTAGCATAGCAGGCATCTCTCAAAACACAACTCTTGGTAAATTAAATATTTATATATTATAACGAAAGAGAAGTCAGAAACTATTAAAAACTAGCAAACTACAGTTTGTACCATTAAACGTTACATGATATAAAATTCTGCCAAGACTTAATAACTGCGTGACAGGTGTCACAAGTGTGACACATTTCAAAATCATATCAAAACAACTGACTTACCACATCATCTTTCACTTTCACCACCAATGTTGTCAGATTCTGACCACTCCTGAAGTCCTGGGAACCAGTGTAGTTGACCAAATCGTGTTTATCCGGGCCTGTTGCACTCCATTTCACTCTGACTGGTCCAAGGGCACCTCCAGTTCTCTGAATTCTCAACATAACCTGAGAGCCTGGGGTCTCATCCAAAGTAGCACTAAGGGAGTCGCTGGTGAAACTTATTACTCCAAAGGCATCGTCACTTGGTAAAATAGTAACCACAGCAACACCACCAGCTCCAACAACAGCTAAAAGTGGATAATATCTACCTTTAGCTCTTTATCCTACCTTTCCACAAACGCTCTAGTTAAAGGACCTCTTCGCTTGGGGAAACCCAAGGCCAACGGATTGATTAGCTATTCGTTTAATCTTCTTTTTTTAGTTTGAGAAACGTAGTTACACACCAAGCTGGGTTACTCGTGGCAGAGCCCTGCACACAGTTTGGTCAGGCTGGCTTTTTCCTTTTAAAAGGTTAAAGCCATAATACCCGGCCCAGTCAGAGTAATGTTCCATGCATTTAGAACTAGCTTGAGGCTACTAGGCTCTCCAAAACAAAACGAATCGACACATGCAAAATCCGTAAAAAATATTGTAGGTCATGACAGTGCAAGTTTGTTAATGAGAACTGATTTCCCAGTTCAGCCAAATTTCTTCACAAAGAAAAAGAACATCAAAAAAGCCTTGTGGCCAGTAGATCATGATGCATGTAAAGTTTTGGTTTATTTGCACAGGAATTAGTTGTTTCACTGAACTTTAAATAAATCGCCCTCGTTTCCATGCTCATCCCAAGCACCCTTAAGTTAATTTTAAAATTTAGCATTAAAATCTAAAGCTTCAAACCTGAATAAGTGAGGAGGTAGTTTGGTAAGGTTTATTTAGTAACTAATAACTTTATGCTTTGGAGTGAAACAGCTTTTAGTTGGAAATGAAATGGCTGGGGTTTAAAACAAAACGACCAAAGTGGAGAAAATCCACCAGAATGGGTAAGTATTGTTGGTTTCACTAAAACAAGTTGTGTGTTTAAACAAGATTACTAAAAAAAACGTTTGGAATCAACTTTATTTCATTCGTATGATTTGTCCAGATATCAATGATGTCTTATGTTACACCCATCTTAAGAACATACATAAAGAGTATGCATAAAGTTACTTTTAAAACAACCAGTGCATCAAAAACAAACAAGCAATTCAAACGTCGTTCTTTAATTCTTTAGAGTACATTAATTTGAGATAATACTGTTAAAGAAAAAAAAAACTTTATACGTACTTGGTTTAGACATATGTTTTGAAAAAAAAACAACAAACAGTATTTATCTTTCCCCCTACCTCCATTTGTGGGCGAGAAGAGCTCCACGCTGAATGTCTTTTCAAGCTCAGGAACACTGTTGTCAAAAAGAACGACAGAAATAATCGCATTACGAACACCAGGTGGAAACGAAATCTCCCCGGCATTGTCTTGATAGTCCAATACAGGTCTAGCGGTTCCTGGCTTTATACGCCAGTAACACTTGACTGATCCTACAAAAAAAAGTAATCAATTCCGTCGTCTTTGATTAGTTTATTTTGAGTTAAAGCCACACCGAAAATTGTTTTTAACCACAAAGATATAAACAGTTTTAAATTCCGAGCTGCTGCTAATTTATATGACTGCAGATTCATTTTATACAGTCTTAGCCTCGTTTTGTTACATACTTAAAATACTAGTGAGAGAGAGCAAGAATTCACACCTGTAACACTCCACACAGTTGTAAGTAAACTGCGTTGCCATTGAGGAATATTTAACTTCATAATGAGGCTAAGACTGTAAAAATTGAATCCGTTGTCATCGAAGTCAGCAGCAACTGCAAACTGAAAAATGGTTTAATTGTAAGTTCATATGTTGGGTTTCAACATAAGTCAAATAATGTTCCGTACGGAATTTTACACTGCCCTCTCCCAGAGCTCTTTCTAGTTGAAAGCATATGGAGGCAGTTTGTCCCTCACGCAAACTCAATTAATGATATGTAACGACTGAGCAATAGCCACATTCTAATAACTTAAAGGATTTACTCACGACTCACTCGCTACTCTTAACGTAGCTTTATTACCTTAAAAAATAGCAGGTCCTCAAAAAAAAATCCAGAATATAGTATATCCAGTAAAAAGATCAACCAAGATTTAAAAACAATATTGTCGAAAGCCAAAAACACTGAAAACACTAACCCTTTGTTCCCTGTGCCCTGACAACATGTAGAGTAACTGATCCATCGCTTTCGTTAACACTAACATTAAGACGTCCGGCTAGAACACCAATAGATTCATTGAGAAATGCCACATTGCTCATGAACTGAAGAAGACCGTAAGGATGGTCATTGCTCTTAATGGTAATGTTGACTGCTGTAAAGCCAGATCGCAGGCTCGCACCACTAGTTGGAATACTACCGACTTTGCCATCATCAGAAGTTGCGGACAGTAACTTTAGGACAAACAGCTCATCCAGCTCTGGTTTGGTGTCGTCGTTCAAGGAAATTTGAATAGTCTGCAAAAAAAGTCTCTTGCAATCAAAGTTCTAACGTTACTGGACATGTTGAAAACACTAGTCTTCACAACTACTGATACTTAAGCCTAAATATTAACAAAAACGTTTCTGAGATACAATTTTGAAATAAGTTAGCAGATTCTGGATTCAGATCACTTTCAGCCCGTTGTGCAGCGAGTTTTCAACAAGAACCATCCACATGAACTAAACTGAGTCCGGAAACAGCTAGCATCAGGTTTAGAAGCGAATTGTATTTGACGTATCATCAGTTGGGTAGAAAAGTCTTATGACACGCGAATCAAAGACCAAAACATTTTTTGTCAGTTACTATCCTGGGACAATCTGAGTGGAGAACGATGAACGCTATAGAAACATCATGTTACCCATCAATTTAGGTGTTTGCAATTCTGCCTCTTAAAACACTCTTTACTGATTTATGTAGCCACAAAATGAACGTTCAAAAAGTTTAGTTTTTATTACAACAAAGCAAAAGCAAATTCTTTATGAAAACAATATTAATCTTAAGGAAGTTGTTCAAAAGCCTTTCAGTTCTAACCTAGGCTTAAAATTTTGATCTTCGTTAAAAGTTTTGGGCTAAAGGTTAGGGTTGGCATGTTTCGGTAGAAAATCTAGACAATATTATATAAACACCGTAAAATCTTGTAACATTAAGTATAAATAGCAATTGCATGACAATAGCTAACTTGAAGCTACTGAAACAGGCACATTCCACATGCATAAGCAATTTTTTATTAGTTATATTATGTGGGAACCTGAGCCTGTTTATTAGCTATGCAAGGCTGATAAGACCCAAAAATGCTGGACAGCTGTCCAAGGCTCCTAACATTTAGTTCCTCTTTTAGTATTTACGGCAAGTTTAAATGGTAATGCCCCTACCAACGTGGCTTAATCAGTAACTTACCTGCTAGCACACATGAGCTATCTAAATTTGATGTAAGTCTTGTAACAACTGGTTAAAAGTGAAACAAATTTCGAATAATTAAGCCCTGACGAAAAAAAATGATAATTACCTTTTCTGATGCTGTTTCACTAAAGATTAAACTCCCGCTGGGTGTTGTAAAATCTTCTGTAGCTATCTTTGAAGTCATACCCTTATAGATTGCCCACGTGACTGTAACTATTCCTACAGAACCTTTCAGTCGATCTACAACAACGGCAATGTTCCTTGACTCATCTGTACTGATTGGAAGCACCGATTTGAAACCAAACAGGCCGTTGGCATTGTCACTTTTTTCAACTATTGAAGAAAAATTGTTGGTAAAAAGATTACTAATTAAGAAAAAAATTGAATAAATAAAGGATATTTCAATCTTTAAGAGAAGAGCAAAGCAAGTTCTTTAATTATCTCTAGTACACAGCAGTGTTACAATTTAGTCAATATAGTTTCATCCCAGAAGTAAAGATGGTTGGTGGTGTGATTGTTCACTTAGTAGTAGTAGTCCTGATTCTAATTATTAGCAGTTGCACCAAAATCGTTACTAGGTTACAGAATTCCCAGAAAGGTTTTAATGACATTACTAAATGTTTATTGAGACTGAGTTTGTATGGATTAACAAGGATATAAGGAATGATTTTAAAACAAACACTGACGCTAAAAAATGACGTTTCGACAACATCAAGTTGTCATTGTCATGTAGACTTGGATAAGTTAGGCCACGAAGTAGAATGTAAAGGACTATTATAATATATGTACATAATTATGAAAAACAAATAAAAGAAAACCAAAACAATGACAAGAGTCAACCAAGGTCAGATAAACAGTTTTGCTTTGATAGAATATGATTGGACGTTAAGAGAAGGTTTTATGAACAGCATCTCGTATAGCAAATAGTCAAACTTAGAACGGCAGTGTTTTAGAATTTTGAATTGATTAGAGTTTAAGATTCCTCTGTTTTTATTGTATTCAGAATGGGAGATTTTATGTTTTCCAATAGATGATGATGGTCTCTTGTGCTCTTCTATTCTTTGGTGTAAATGTGAGTTTCTATGGCGGTGTAAGCAGTGACGTTATGAATGATCGTCGAGGTCATGTTCGAATTTTAAACAATTGCATTGTATTTGTAGATTCTGATAGGCTAAATTCATTTTATGCATTAAAATAATGGACAAATGTTTTCCGACGTCATTGTTGACACGTTTGGGGTAGATGAACACTACTATCAATTCAAAACTTGAAAAACGTTTGTTATTCTAACAGAATGAAATTCTGAGCTCTCTTATATAATTATCAAAAAGCTATTAATAGGTTTTTAAAACACTGCTCGGTTTGTTGCAGACATTTCCTTACCGTCTTTCACTCTTTACACGCACTAAGGATTAACATATCTGAACAAGGTTTTTAAAACATCGTAAAACAATTGGATGGCCAAACAATTAATAAAATCTATATCCACTGTAAAACACTTAAGTCCTAGTTAGGATATTTTGGAATATGAACCTGGTATTTTAGCATCTACCCCAAAAGCTATATTGACTGCAAAGTATTTACATTCTAAAGAATATATTTTGGCATTCGAATCACTGACATATTTTAGCCATTATCCCAATACCTGATAAAATTGCCGTAGCGCGATTCTTATCCCGTGCAAGTGTTGCTCCTCCTTTTGGACTTAACAATGCCATAGCAAACCTCTGCTCAGGCTCAGAAACGCTATCATCAATCGTAGCCACTGTCAGCTGTTGTGACCGCACACTTGGCTCGAATGTGAGATAGCCGTTGATGGGTTTGAGTGTGTTAACAGCACTAGTCATATCCTTCACTAACCTGAAAAGTTTAATCATAAAACAAAATTAACATACTGTTATAAATAGTATTACTAAAAAGGCTGAATTATTTAGAGTAAATATGATTATTAAAGAACGTTCTAAAATCCATTCAGCACAAAAAGAAAATATTTAGACTAGTAAAACCTCGTTGAGTTGAAAGACAAAAATAACATGTGTATATATAAGCTGGTAGGTAAATCAATTCATCCGTACGCTCACTTTACTTATATTCATAAGTAATATTACTCTACTAATGGACTATTGCAAATCCTGCTTTTTGATTGGCTACGCTGCTAGAGGACAATTAGTAATAGTCCTCAAGCAGCAAAATTCTCCAATCTTAAAAATCTACAAAAACAATGGCGACCGCTTCGCGTTTTTTGAAGAAAATTTCAAAGCATCTTTTATATAATTTACTGAATAATTCCATACCAGAAAACAAAGTACGGAATAAAGATCTTTTATGGTAAGTTTTGTTGTTGTTTTTGTGTTACTTGACAAAAACACGAACTTTTTTATAGATTCAAAACAAATCTAACTTTCAATATATTCTCACTTTTGTTACTACAGAATGGTTTGCAAGCAAAGCAAAAAAATAGTTAAACAATACAGAACAGTTATACAATAGATGGAGAAAGAAGAATTACATGAATGTCTTACAATGTTTTACGCAGCTGTCAGGTAAGTCTATTGTCATAATTTTTATGATTTTTGACGGTTATGGTTAAATCACGTTTGATATATATCAGTTTCTGCATTACTTTAGGTTCAAAGCATTAAAATTATGCCCTGAGACTGTTTATAAACCTCTTGATCATTAAATATTCCTTTTACTAAATATGTTTGAACAGTTGTAAACGTTATAATGGTGATTATTATGTATTAAGTGTCAAAGTTCATTTGTTCTAGTATCTTATGGTTTAAAAGAGGATAACGTGAAAGTCGGGAAATGCCACTGTTGCCCGCAAAGAGCGAGGACATTAATACTTTTAATGCCCGGTCAACAATAAATCTAGAAGTCAGACATACGTCACGTGAAAATCCAACCTTTGTGACTAAAACTCATTTTATCAACGGAATTAACAAAAAAAGTGAACAAGAACTGTTATAATATTAAATTGTTACAACTGTTAAATAATAAAATCAGTTTTGTTCAAATTGTTTTGTTCATTGTTTTTTTTTGTTAACTTTGACACCTGAGGCAAACATCAACGGTCTCAGTTTTCCTCGGTCTGATAACGCTTGTTTTAGTAGTAAACTGGCATTTTCTAGTTATACTAGTCCAACCAGTAGTCCTTCATCTTCTTCTAACTTAAGCTTAACCAAGCAACCTTTGTTCACTGTAAAAAATCCGCGCCTGCAATTGGTCAAAGAACTTGCAGTTATGAACGTTAATCTTTGTTTCTTGGTTTAAACATGGCCGAGTCTTCAATAAATTCAAACCACTAAATATATGAATCAAAATGACTTTTACTAAAGTTTTATCCCAACGAAAGTTGTTATTTATCAGAGTATACACTAAAGTTATCTAATTTAGCGGGCTTTTTGGCGCACGTCCAACAATTTTCCAGCTCTTTAGACAAGTTAGAAGTTTCGGTTTCTTGTGAAGCAGTTTGCAACATTTTTGATCAATTTTTTTGTTTGATTTCTTTTAATATGGAATTCAACCCTTTGCCAGATTTAATGAATTAGGGATTTACAATTATTGAAACTGTTTGTTTTATGCTGGCGAACACGTGGGAGTGAAAATATGCAGATTCCTGAGTTGTTTTTGACAAGATTTTTGGTCAGTACTAAATCGTCGTGGATGACGACGTGTGAAAACGTTTCAAATACTGGTTAAGTTCTTCTAAAGTTTTATTAAAACAATGAACTTACTTCCCAAAGGACATGCTGATCAATTATAAAACAAGATATTTGCTACATTCCTTTTACAATTGAATTTCAGCTTTTGACAAATTTCAGTAAATGCCTCGTTACTTGCTCCCGAATATATTATCTTTTTCACAATAGTTTTTAAAAGTTCTATTTTTTTAATCTTTCTTCATGTACAGCTTTTTGTTATCTTTATTTTATTCTATTTGAACTTAATATGCCATTTTAATTATGTACTTATTTAATTTAAAGACTTTTGTTAGTTTAAACTCTTGCTTCAAGTTCTTTAAGTGATGTATTGCGCCTTGCAATGCAGTAAGCTCAGATTGCATATTAAATGGGTTAGTTACTGTCAGTTCGTAGTTTGTTTACAAATAATTAATTAAGCTTTATTTCAACAACAGCAGTAAAATATTTACATAAAAAAAAGTGTTGAAATGGGAAGAATCCTCAAAAAGCGACACAGCACCATTCAAGGAGGAAACTCCAAACTACCTATAGACCTACTAATAAATA
>ERZ1740055.357-NODE-357-length-11691-cov-6.562736_pt1 | contig 11691 bp, 4 predicted proteins | sample MGYA00581747_ERZ1740055 | MGnify/ENA primary metagenome ERZ1740055 (study PRJEB43018, sample SAMN04849739) | marine metagenome | isolation source: floating plastic debris | place: Pacific Ocean | collected 2008-08-28 | study: EMG produced TPA metagenomics assembly...
GCTTGAACATTGCCGCCAAAAACTCAAAACCAGCGCTTGCGCTGTCGTTTTTCCAACGTGCTGCTTAAAACATGTTTGATGAGCGCATGCGTGTTTGTCTTACCCATCATGTTTAAACATGTTTAAACAACGCAAAACAAGGTGGCCAAACGAAAAAATGTTTTGTCACCCAACAATGTTTTAGCACGTTTTACGGTAAAACATTTACCCTTTGGACAGAGCTTTACTGACAGATTCTTATATATTTTCTCTTCACAGAATAACTCGATTTCTTTTAGAAAACAAACAAGCAAAAAAAAAATTTTAGTTTTAATTTTAAAATTTGAAAGTTACGTTTACTATTGCTGAGTCTAAAAATGTTACCAAGCCTTCTTATGAAACCGAGGACTGGCCTGGTACTGTATATGATGGAAATCATTTGAAGCGTGGGTTTCGATTGTTTGTACTAGTTAACCACTTAATTTTCATTAGTCTGAAATGGGAAACTTTTTGTTAAAATCTAGTCAATATGAGCTACGATAGCCGTAAGTTTTGTATAGATTATTGTTGTTAAGGAAAATAACTTAAATCTATGAAATCCCCTATCAAATTGATCGTAGTTTAAGATTTATTCATATGTAACAATACCTCCTATTTTATTACTATTTCAGTTGATATATGTAAATATGCGATCATTTTCTCAAATTCAAAACTTGATAAATCTTTCTAATATAAAAAAAGATTTTTTGTTGTTTTTACAGAGAATAAAAGACACTTGTGGACACCGTTACATTTACTAATATATTGTTTTCCGGCACAGACTAAATGTTTTTTTTTTATTTTTCTGCTGATTTTAGACTGAAAATATCAGTCTTGTATTAATGAAAATGTGGCCAAACTGCCAGCAATAAACCCTGAAATGACACACAAAACATTATTTGCATTGAACTAGTACGGCTAGGGTTGCAGAATTTTTTGTTCTGTTGCAATTGGCTGGTTTTGCCACGTGAAGAAACTTTTTTTTAAAGTTTAGTTAAAAACATATAATTTGTATGTAATTAAAGCTTTTCAATATTCAAAATTAAAGCCTTTTCAAAATCTAAGCCTGAAATTTTTTCTTAAAATATTTCATAAAGTTTCCCAAATTTAAATATGGAAAAAAAAAAAAAAAAAAAAAATTTTTGTAAAAAAAAAAAAAAAAAAAGAGTGCGATTCTGAAAACTACATAAATGTAGAATAATCTTAATATTATTACCCAGTGAGAACAAAGGCACTCTAATTTTTCTAAGAAAGTCTGAGTGTAATCCAAACCTTCTTTCACAGATATATTAAGAGCAGGACCTTTTCATAAGCCGAAAAATGTTTAATCATTGAAAGCATGCTAAGACCACACGCGAAACTTGACAAAGGCGACGAACCCTTTCTTCGCAAGCCGTAAAAAGTCATGAAAATGAAAAAATTTCCGCTAGTTAATATTGATTAGTGTAATATGTTTTTCCTTTACTGTATGCAGGAACTGATTAAAATATGATTTGTATAAGTCATATTTGAAGTCACCTGTGTGTACCTTTATACATGCATTGTTAGCACACGGCAAACACTTGCTTTTTTTATGCACAGATGAAGCAAATTACAACTCACAAGTTTATAATTAGAAGGGGCATTCGTGGCTTAAATCTTCCGAAAACGCAAGACATTCATCCGTTTGTACCAAAAGCTTTCTTATACTGAGTAAAAGAGCTTAGTTGATCATGGAGTTAGTTCCTTGTTGCTATGTTAAAACGAAAATGGAACTCTATCGGTAAAGTATAGACACCAATATGGATGAAATCAACCCTGAAAGCGAAGATTTATTATCGAGCTAAGGTTTTGCCCCATCTGGTGTTTCAAGTGTTTGTATGAGCCGAATGTTTTAAATAAACAGCGGTTGCACTTTATCTTCTCTATTTTTAGCTCAACTTTAAAAGCTTGAAAAAAAAAAGTTTTTGTAAAAACAACATCTGTTGCTAAACCTCCATCTTGAACAATACGGTGTCTTATCAAATGCGGAAAATTGCCTCCTCGTGATAACATTTATTAAAGCTTTGACGTTGTTCAAGTTTTATTCCAGCCATTTGAAAAACACTGATAATCTTGTCAATGGAAAATCTAAGTTTTTAACCATTATTTAAATTAGAACTTGTTTAAACTAAAAACGAGAAAATTATTTTTTATTTTGATATTCTGGTGTGTTGGAAAAGATAAAATGGACTTAAAGTAAACTTACAAAAAAAAAATTATTGGTAAAATGATGTTTCTCAAAAACATTGCGTGCAAACAAAATCTAAATGAATAAAACATGATCTTCTTGTCAAAGTTATTAGCCTTGTCGCAACATACAAAGCAATATTTAAAGTTACTGAAAGCATCAGTTTCTGACCGATTGATCAGTATAAATGAAGTCTTTATAAAGCACTGAAAAAAAATTGCCAAAAACGACAGTTTGAGTGTTTTGAGTTTAACTTAACATATATATTTTACGGAAGAATTATCTTTCATTCCGATTACTTTAATTTTGTATTTTCTTTTTATAGCGTAGGCGACTTTGACTCAATTTAACTATTCATGTGAAACAAAATTTCTTTAACGAGTTACAAGATTCGAACGGCTAAGATTTCCTCGTGCCACGTAGATGCTGCCACACGCTCTATGAAAATGTTTCTTCCTAGAGGTTAATGAGGGTATAATATATAAACCCATTGCATTAACGGAGCCAAAACATGAGATAAAAGTCGCAGAAATGGTGTTAAACAGGAACTCAAACGTTTTAAAAATGTAACGTAAGTAGCTTATTTTGAAACTAAAACATCAGTTTTTTTCAATTTTCTGCAAATTCAATAAATCGATGTAGTTAGTCAAGAATTGCTCATATGATGTGATGCCCATAATAAAGGCGAGACAAACATAACATAATATTAAAGACAAGGAGAAATCGGAAAAGTAATGCCTGTTTCATAAAAGTTTGTATACAGTCGCCTAATTCTAAAACTTTTGTCAACCGTTCATCTAACTTGTCTTGCCAAGGCTTGCATGACCAGTAGTTGGATATTCCGTAGTTACTAGTGCCAGTAGTGGTTCAGTAAAATTCAAAGAAAATTCATCTTGCGATTCTTCATGTTTAAACATTTCATATTAGGACCCTAATAATGTTAGTTTAAGAATGTTGTAAACCGGACGAATCACTATACTCGAAGAGGCAATTTTCATGTAAAATGATTTAATTTCATTAATTGTCATGTATGTTTCAACGGGTTTCATTTTGATATTATTTTATTACTAAAAAACTTTTGTTCTTAACTTTAGATTTATATTGTCACATTTATCATGATACAGATAACTCGATTTTCGCTCAATTTCAATCACATGTTTGAGATTGTGGTACAAGTACAGATTATAGCTATATTCATGTAAATTCAAAATGACCAACGCTCATTTTTGAAACAAATAAACTTATAAACAAAAAACTTAATAGAATTACTGTTCGGCAATAAGAGCATAAACTCTGTGTTTGTAATTGCGTTAAGAGATATTAAAAATGTTAAACTTTATTAGTTGATACCCGCTTCTTTTTTTCTTTTTCTTTTTCTTTTTCTATTTTTTTTTTTTTGGTTTTGATGGGAAATGAAATATTTCTTTAATGTATTTCCTATTTTTTCTTTTTGCAATAGTTGTAATAGTGCGTGTCTGAGATAGGCATTTGTCGATTAAGAACAGATCAAAAAACATTCATTTATAAAGCCGAATAACTGCGTTTGCAAATAAAAAATTTACTCGGATGTAAAACAATCAATTTTTTTATATTTTCTCGACTCAGTTTGACCAAAACTATAAAGAAGACATCTTTCCTTTTCAGAACTGATTTACGTTCGCAGTGATGCTAAAAAATGTTAATGCCGAACAGAATTTACTAAAAATGATATCTCACAAAAAGGCTTAATGAAAACGTTTCGTTTCTTTGTTGTTTTTCTTGTTGATATTGGACTTAATGATGGTACGGAGTATAAAGATGACCAATAAGGCCAGCTGACAGCATATCTTGGGCTATGCATCTAATTTAGAGTAGGTCCGAGTCGACCATTGAAAAGCGCAATATGCTCATTAGAACTGTTTTGAAAAAAAAGAATGCGCTGCCGAACATCAACATAATAATAGCTTCCTACGATATTCCTAATCGCGTTTTTTCACTCAGTTGCTATGCTGTGATAATCTATTGGGAGTATATTTGCTGGCATCGCACGTAGAAACTTGAAAACAGCGAAGTAGAGGATACCGCACGAAAAGATACAACTCAAATCTCAATTAGATGAAAAGGGGAACATATCAAACGAAACATAATATTTTTATTTAATGAACCAGTTTGAAATTTACCAAGATCAACCAAATGATGGAGTCAGTTGTGAATTCTCTAAGCAGGCACTGAAAGTTTTTAGGAATTGGTCAAATCTTAGGGACACTTGATCCGACTGTTTGTAAGTAAATAGTAGAAATTTTGACTGTACTGAATTCAGCCAATTTTTTTATGAACTATACGTGCCAAGGCTCTTGACACCTGCTTTAAACTAATAAAGCAAAGTTAGATTTCAAGTTTTTAAATATTAGGTAGTTGAAATGTCATCACGCTAACTATGGAGGAAACCGATCAGAAACTATTCTGGAAAATTTATTTTTTTAAATTCAAAACTTTAGTTGGACTTGAAGGACTACATGTAATCAATGAATTCAAGATTTCGTCAAGACATGTTGTATGCTCAGTAATTAAATTTCCATAAATTTCCGGCATTGAGTCACATAGAAAAAATAACCGCTTTTGAATGTTCCGAAAATGTCAAAGATTCAACGACAACAGTTCAGCTGTGACATGAAAGTCCGACAATTTTTCATTTATCTTGGGGCTGTAGTAAACGTTTTCTACTTTAAACTTTAGAGTATCACAGAATTTTAATTTTTCTCAAATACTACAATGGGGTTTTATCAAAGGACGTCGGTCCTTTGTAAAACTTATCTTTATTTCGTTCAAGAAATTGCCTGCTTTTTTTGTTGTCTGTGGTTTTATTAAGGCTTAATAAATATATTCGTATCTTAGATATTTCTTGTTGTTTATTATTAAAGTATAATTTATTTTGAAGAAAGTATGCATGGTTTTGATTGTAATTGGCCAATAATAGTAATGAAAATCAAGTCCCACAGTCTGTGAAGTCTACCGAAGAACTTACATGTTTATTCGATTTTCAGGTAGTTATTTTTTTACTGTTATTGATTATCAACCGGTTTATTGTAAAGTAAAGCCCAAAATTTAGTTTTAACATTCAACTTAAATTTAAGAGTAACAAATCGGAATACTTTTTAGTCGGTGACTTAGAAACGTCTGAGGAAAAAAAACGACATCAAATATTGATTATTTTGCAATAAAGTATCAAGTTTACCTAACTTAGAAAACACAAAAATCAAAATGTTTATAAACTATGGAAATGTGTTTGGAAAAGAAAATAAACCGCAACCATTTTCTAATTTGGGTATTACTTCCATAACGAAATTCCTGTCAGTGATCTGCAAACTTAATTACGCCAGTTGTTTGTCGTTATCACAATCTCTCGGTTTGTGTTCAATTTGACGCTTTTGGAATTTTTTTTTTTTTTTTCTAAAATGGAGTTGTGTATATACATAAAATAGGAATAGAGATTGGAAAACAATAAGCTGTAATTGTATAGCACTTGTACAAAATAGATCTTGAAAAAATACAACAATACGGGCGGCTAGTTTACGTCAAATTAATAAACCCTAAACTATAAATTGTAGAGAGCAGCATGGAAAGATTCTAGAAAGGTGTTCAAACAACAATTTTAAATTTACAAACACGAACTCGGTTGACATCTACTTGATTGCATATTGTGTATAACAGTCTGTATGCGTAACTCATTTTGCACTAATCACTGAGTATTGTCAGCCTTCTACGCAAGAGAAACGTTTTTAAGGAACTACGCAATTAGAAAGGTTCATTTGTAGGGAATTTTTCTGGAGTAAAGGTGGCCAAGGCTGAAAGTAAGTGTGCTGTAAATCTAAAACATACAGCCCATGACAATATCTCAATTAACTCGATAATGAACAGTAAAGAGCTAGAGCATCTTTCTCAGAGAGTTAAATTAGATTTTCCGAAGGCTAAAAGATATTGAATTAAATTCTCGCTTGTGGCTTCAAACATTTTTATTTTCTTATTAATGTTTGTCTCGTCATATTTTTGATGATTTTGAGATTCGACCGATGATAATGTTCTGGTCTTTTTTTCCAATTTAGTTCAACTCCTTATTGACATATTCTTATTTATTTTCTTTCCACAGAATAACCGCTCGAATATATATTCCTTGCCCGCTGAAAAACCGCTGTTACTGAACTCCAAGACCATTGCAACAACCCCAGCGGCACATTCTGAAAAAAACGCTGTAAACAGGAAACCTGATATTAACGTAGGCATTCAAGTTTAGATAAAATCAAAAATTCATATTGAAGTCAACTTTGTCCTTTCGCTAGTTGCATGTTACAAGGTAGGTCGGCTTCTGGTGATGTAAAAAGCCGAGATCGTGTTCATTATACATGGTATCTAGAGCGTGGGGAAGCTGTTGAATACGGTTGCTTGCAACGCTTTAGCAAAAAGACTAAAAGTGGTCATTCTAGGCACAATCTGCAAAGGATCTTTATAAGAGAACACGTAAGTAAAGGACACTAAGCTTTCGTCGAGACAGTGAACCGTTGCTAAGATGTTTAACAACACTACTAACACTGGCGCCCCAACACTGACTGAAGAAAACGCAATTATCAAGTACATTATGCTCGCCTCGTTTATCATCGCTTTTATCTTAGGTTCAACCGGGAATACACTGGTGCTAGTTGTAGTAATTGGAAAGCGTGCCAGGAGAACAGTTAATGACATTTTCATCATGAATCTGGCTGTTAGTGATTTGTTGTTCATATGCTTTCTTCCGCTCTTCATCTACGAAAACTTGGCTAAGCAAAAGGTAGAGAAAAACGTTGGACTATGCAAGTTTATAACTCCCACGATAACAACTACGTATCTCTTAAGTATCTTTACCCTGACGTCCATGTCGGTGCATCGATGCCAGGTGATCATAAATCCATTCAAACAAGAACTTTCACAGAAACAGACAGCTGTTTGGATCGCGATCATTTGGTTGTTATCATTCCTTGTGATTCTACCACTAATAATAGTTAACGATATAGACCTCAAGAATTCTGCTCTCTGTTCTGAGCTCTGGCCATCTGATCAATATCGGAAAAGCTACACCGTGGCTCTATTTGTGATCCAGTACGTTATTCCATTGTTTGTAATTGCAATATCTTATATACGTATTGGTCTTGATCTAAGTCGTTCCTCTTCTAAAGACAAGCTACCAAAAAGCCAAATTTGCCGTGCCCGAAGAAAAGAAAACATGCAAGTTATAAAAACTTTGGCAACTATAGTAACTCTCTTTGCACTATTTATGCTTCCCGGGCAAATTGCTTGGCTAATTTTAGATTTTGGAGAAGCAAAGCATGAGCAGTTTGCAGAGGCTATGAAAACGTATACTCTTCCGGTGACAATATTCCATAGCTGCTTGAATCCTCTCGTTTATGGCACCGTTACACGTCAGTTCCGCCGAGATTACATGCGTTATTTGGCTCATCTCCTTTGCTGCTGTCCTGAGATCAAGAATGAAATTATCCGACATTGTGCCAGCCCACAGAACACAGATGCCAGCCAGCAAGCGCACAAGAAATTGAAAGAAGACTCTCGTTACTATGGGAGCAGCGACCGCTGCAACGGCACAAGTGTAGCACTGTTTACAGCTATAAACGGTCGCACTTCGCCCTCTAGATCAGAAAACGAGGACGAAAATACAATGTAAGGCCACTCTAAAGTTCTTATAGTTAAAATCTACATCTAGATTTCAGTTTACTAAAAAGACTAGTACCTAACTTTGATTATTATTCATAAAATATGATCAAGATGAGGCATGTAGTTTAAATCTTGTTATAATATAGTTATGAGGAGAATGGAAAATGAATTTCTTGAAATGAAGTTGGAGTAATCCTTTGTGCATGTAAAACATAGATAATCAATTTTTTAAAAGTTGAAGATACATAATAACGTACGGTTTAATGAGGCGACGATGTGGAATAACAGATCATTGTATCAAAACCTCGAGGAACGATAGAACGATGAACTAATTGTTTTACGATAGCTTGGAACGATAGTTGTTGTATGTCACACCTCTAGGAATAATGTAATGGATTAATGATGGCCTAGATCCGATGATTTGTTATACCAAAACGTTTGGTATACTGAATAACGTAAAAAAAATATATGCTAAATTTTATAGACGAAAGAAGACAAGACTAAAAAGTTATGAAACGCGGTGTGAACAGAGAATATTCACCTTCAACCCCCGATAGTTGATTTGATGCACGATTTGAAACGTTATCAGAACAGTTGTCAACTGTAATTTAATATTGAAGGTTTTCTGCTGGCTTTTAACACAAATTTTTAAAAAGCTTCTCAAAAACTGACGTTCATGTCTTTGACCTTATATAGTCAAAAACCTTCATTGAACACGTGGTTTCAATTATAAAGACATGAATCAACTGTAATTTAAGAATGGACGTTTTGACGCAAATTTAAAACCTTTTACAAAGTCCTCGTCCGTGTCTGCAAGCACAAACACTAAAATAGATGCATTTATTCATACACAATTGACTGTCTGAACTGACTGTGTTGAAGAAAAACACAAATGGCTGAAGCCCGACCTTCCTAGCTTGTATACATCAATCAGTGCTGTAAAACAATTGTATGAACTACGTATTCCAAGGTTCGTATTTTTGTTCAGTGTAAACATGCTTCAAATGAAACTCCAGCCATCTTCCGTAGAACATTAAAGTTAATACTAACCACTAAAAATGGAAAGCAATCCTTTTTTATGCCTCCTGTATTTTTTCACTTAAAATATCCATTTACGACAATTAAAGTCGCGTATTACTTATTTATTTTTTGACGTGTATGATGTCATTCCTGTGCAAAAGTATACTTACATAAAACATCAATTTAAAAATTTATTTCATTCGAAACATGCTTACAAAACAAATTATTGCTGATCTTTTTTAGAAATAACAAAAACTTTGTGTTCGGCATCTACTGAAGTCGTACAGATTGAAAAATGTCAACCTTTAAACGTTGAGATTTCGGAATTATTATAAATTGGTTGTGCATGCATTTAATAGTAATAATAGTTCGGTATCTAGTTTCTCGCTCAGTTTTTGTTACAGTAGTTAATGTAGCAAATGGTGATTGTAGATTTAATATTGCAATAGTAATTTATTGAAAAGGAAAACATGTTTGCTCTAGTATAACCCTTAATACTTTACTGAATGGGTTAATTAAGGCACAGAAATATTTCAGTTGGTAAACACACTTGGGTTACGTAGGTCCTTCATATATGGTACATTATGGGTTTATTATAGGGTTAGGGTTAGGGTTTATTTTATAGTATGCGACACCATAATGTATCATATATGAAGGATTTACCTCTGGTCAGTCTGAAGCTGCTGGTAACAAAGACCGTGGCTCAAATCAGGTGTTCATGTAAAGAAGGCAAGGGGCGGATACAGGTTTTAGTGGGGGTGGGGGTAGTTTGAAAGCAAATTATCCTAGGGGTCTGTGACATCTCGGAAAGGCTTGGAATGAAGGTCCCAAAAAGAGTGAATTCCAGCGTTCTACGGCATAACTTTATAACTAAAACAATTTAATAACAGCAAAAAATGTTTGACAGTAGCATTGCAACAGTTGAGGCCTAAGCGAGAATTCAGTTAGAGAAGCATTAGAAGCGTTCTTCTTCCTTCTCAGCTTAAGTGAGGCATTCCGAACAAAGTTTTTCTTTTCATGCATATCATATGAAAAGAAACATTTTGGTCTTGATCAAGGAATTTTTGTCATTTGAACATAAAGGGCCGTTTTATCCGAACCTCCCTGGATCCGCCCCAATGGACTGCAATAAAGCAAAAATGAATTAGCTGAAAACCTAATGCAAAAAGTAAAAAGACACAAATCTAGCACACTATTTTTTATAAGAACGTCTTATTCAGATCGAGGTCGAGGCTAAATGTTCTTGAACTGGTCAAAGGAGAATTGTCGTTATATATTTGGTGTGTACTTCTTGCACAGCAAACAAAACAGTTGAGTTTCTGTCTTTCATATGAGTACCAGTATATTTCTCTCAATTTTGGAGAGTTTCCGACCTTACGCCTTATAAAAGAGATCTTGTAAAAAATTGAGTCTCGGTATCGTGAATTATTTTAGTCATAATATATATTTACCAACCGCAATTAGTTAATAGAAGTTAATAAAAGAATTCTGCTGCCAGTACATTATAATTTGTTTCATGTCTTGTTATCTTTATCTAAGACTAAAAAACATCTTGAATTCATTGAATAGTTTTTCGTTAATTAACCGTGTTTAGATAGTTAAAGGGCTTTATTCAAGAAATGTGTTACGTTTACTTTTTGGTCTCAAATAAAGGGGGGGGGGGAGGGAGGTAGAATAAGCAGAAAGTTGCAGAATACTTTTGAATTTAATTGACGGTTTAGGGGGACGGTTGGTTTTATCAACTTTTTCAGAGAATACAACCTGCTTCTAGTGTCAACAGTCTTTTTTCTTTCAATTGAAAGTAAAGAAATATAAGCCACAACAACCTTGCAAAGTAAAAAAGACTCAACTGTACCTTAGAAACGACTAAAGCAAGAAAGAAATGCCAATGTCGAGTCAGTTTTCCCTTTTTCTTCAGTGCGTGCTTTATAATTAGGCACTTCCTAAGCTAAGTTTTTTAAAACAGAACAAAGGCAAAGCACAGTCAACTTAAAGCTTAAACTTTTTTTATCTGTTTTATTACAAAGAAACCGGCGTTTTCTTAACGTATTCGTGTTGTTTTCAAAGCAAATTTTAACTTTGCAAACCAAGAGATGGCGCATCTGTACTCTGATAAAAAAGGCTAAATTATCTTATAAGCAATAGTACACAAACAGCGGTGACAAACATTAGAAATAAACGCATACACATAATTTGAAATTATCTTTTAATTAAGTCTTAACGTTTCGTATGCTTCTACATATATCATCAGAAGAGAAATCTTGGCAAGAGGGCGATTTGACTCTCACTGTAGAATGAAAGAGACACTATTGATCAGAGATTTAAAGCCGTCTTTAAATGAATGCGTAAGCAGCGAAAAGCTGTGTCTTTATTAATTTTGTATTTTAATTTCTTTATGTCACCTTTTTGTTATTTAATAGTTAATAAGTTAGTGCTCTTGTATGTTTAAATTGAAATTTTGTACTATTAACCGTCACTTCTGATGATGTATGTAGACTGAGCATACGAAACCTTAATTAAAAGCCTGTTTCAAATTGTGCAGTTTTACAAGTATAGTTAAATTATACACCGTATTGAAAAAGAACTTTAAAAACAACTGAAGTTTCAGGACTGTAGTCCTTCTGTTGTCCCGGAACCTTTTGTCTTTTTAACAATTTTTTTCTCACACATCTCTATCCTTTTATTTTCTTTCCTATGTTATTGCGTTATTTTGCTTTACATCGCTATATAAACACCTCTTTATTTATAACTCATGCATTCACTCC
>ERZ1740055.358-NODE-358-length-11687-cov-6.422541_pt1 | contig 11687 bp, 3 predicted proteins | sample MGYA00581747_ERZ1740055 | MGnify/ENA primary metagenome ERZ1740055 (study PRJEB43018, sample SAMN04849739) | marine metagenome | isolation source: floating plastic debris | place: Pacific Ocean | collected 2008-08-28 | study: EMG produced TPA metagenomics assembly...
CGTCCTTGAAAGTCGTTCTTTCCTTTCATTATACCCGCGGCGTGCGTGTTTCGCCTGACGGGTTACATTCGTAATATTAGGTTAATCTTTTTCTGCACATGCAGAAATTTTTTTTTTTTTGCTCAATATGATATATAAAATATATCTTTCATATTAATTTTATTTTTAAAAAAATGTTGTTTAAATAATATACACATACAAATCAGAGATTCAAGGGTCTGAATAAACAAAAAAGCTCTAATTAACAGAGACTAGTAGACCCTCAAAACATGGCCAAGTTATAACAAGTAAAACTTTGATTTGTGACACATTAAGTTATCAATTAAAGCTATCCTTTTGATGGAACACCAGTTACTTTTTGTGTACTATATAGTTATTTAGGTGTCTATTCTTGCTGATTATTTAATTGTTATCTATTTAGTTTAATACCTTGCATGGACATGAGAATAAAAATAGAAAATATCGTTTTTTTTTGGTCATGGAAAAATGTGCACATTTTCAATATATATATATTGTTAAATTTGAGGCGAATTAAGTTATAATTTTATACATAAAGTTAATATATGATATACTGTGTACTTATATACTTTACTTATATCCTCTCCTTCCCAGGAGGGAAATAAGGCTGCAACACAGAGACACCATTTTTGGCAGTCCTTAGCAAGCTTTTGCACTTTGCCCCAAGTCAGACCCTGAGTGATCTCCATGATATATTGAGTGCAAAGTCCTAAGTTTGTATTTTTGATCAGAGTGCAGGCCCCAATAATCAATATCCCATTTAGACACAACCCTATAATGAAACACTTGAAATAAATAAATTTAATATATAATGTATAGTATAAAATTTTTAATGTATACTTCAAAATGCATAAATGTTAAATAATACAACAAAATAAATTTATTATCTTTAGGTGGATGTAAATTTGATATAATATATAAATGTAGGAGAAAACATCATTTTTTTTTAATTTTACTTGGTGAATCAAAAACCAATGTATCAGTTTACAAAATCAAGACTGAGATAAAAGTGGTACGTAGCATAAGACGGAAGGCAGCAGAATAATGAACAGCAACCAATAATAATGGTCACATAAATTAACTTACATGATGCTGTAGATATTTTATATAGTTGCTGCATATTTTATAAGCTTTAGACAACAGACCTCTCAAACTGAAATCAAATTATGTAATAAGACTGCCAGCAAAGTCACCTGGAAGTGGATCTTGATTTAAATGGGTAGCATTGTTAAACCCCCTCAGAAAAATGAATTGCTGAAATGTGACCAAACTTTGCCAAACATTTTATTTTTACAGCAATTTTATATGCTGAAAGTTTTCAAGCTGTAAGTAAATACTAAGTCTATTGCATGTAGAATATATTGAGAAAATGAATAAATAATAGACAAAAAATATTAATACAATGATAAATGTATTTTAGAAGTTTGTTCCATACAACTGTTGCATGTTGCGAGATCTTGAGATTAAAGACTGAAAATTGTTTGAGTTGGGTCTGTGACAAGCACTTTCTATTAGTCTGTTAGTAATTTTAAATCTTAAGCCAGCAATAGCTAAGTATTTCATTGAGTTAAGTTAAAATTCCAGTAATTAACAAATCAACTGATATGTTGGCTGGCTAATACTTTTACTGACTGAGAAATAATTTTTACTTTATGATATAAATCTTTTTTGTCATTTCCTTTAAAGCCCCCTATTGAAATTAAAGTCTTGTTGTTGTTTGTTCAGCTGATCCAGTATTATAATGAAGGGGCTGAGTTTTAAAAAAAAATTGCAGTTATGAATCTCATAGTAGGTTTTGGGGCAAGACCTCAGAGAAAATGTTAAGGAGGGGTTGTTTCAATTGTTTTATAATTAATAATGTATATTATTTCACTGCAATTGAACAATCTTTAAAATGTTGGATTGAAGCACTGATTAAATTAAGCATTTGAAAGCAAGAATTTTTACATAATCTTCCGTTTTTCTTCCATTTTATTCTTTCTTAAATATTTTTTAAAAGTTTAATAATAGTATTTTTTTTCCTAAATTAAAGTTTGTTCATAAAAAAACATTACATTTTGAATTATTTTTCATTATGATTTTAGTTTGGGGATTCAACATATTTACCACTATGTACTCCTCATCATTCATTATTAATTATTTGAGAGAAATACTTTTGAAGAACAATTTTTCTCAATTTTATTACAAAAGCATAGTGTTGCAACAGGCAACACAAAGCTGGGTGGAGCATGGCCAAGCTCCCCATTATAAACTTTCCAAAAACAACCCAAATAACTCTTCGATAAATAGTTTAAAAATTTAGATGCATTTCAAATTAATCTAGTTTTAAACCAAAACTTCTGAAACATTCGATATTCTGCATGACCTCAGATCTCTTTCTTCCGGCTGTCATTATTTGTATATCATTGGTTCCTTTGATTAAGTTTCCCAATCCAAATCTTGCTCCTCATTTCTTGCAGTTTAAATTCTAAATTGTTACTGGTGTCAAATATTTATGAAATAACTGATATGGGATACCAATTATGTATACAGTATATGAACGGTAAATATGTATTATTATTATTGTACACATTTTAAGCAAATTTTTCATATTGTAAAGTTTTAATGCAATTCAGCTGTAGAAGCTGCTATGTTTATTACTCAATAAATTACTTACTTACTTACTTAATGATACCAAAGGTTATTCTCTAAATAATTGTTTGATTACAAATGAAATTATTTTCTGAATTACCTTTGGATTGATAAACTTAGCCAGTAGAGATGATGAAAACCCAAGTATATAGACTTTGAAGATATAAATATGTTTATATACTGCATCACAGTAAAGTAACTTAATTCAATTTTATTTTATTTTGTTTAAGCAAAACTGTGGATTTTATGAGAAATATAAAAATATACTTTTTTTATTTGTTCAGGATTTCTTAGGTTTTGATGTAAACATGAGTTTAAGTTTTAACTAACTTTCTTTTACAACTAAAAAGAAATTATCATGTAAACATACTTTTAAGTTTTAGCTAACGCTAACCTTTTTTTACAACTTAAAAAGAAAATTATCATTGAACAAAACATTTTTTTAAAAAATTAACTAAATCTTTATTAAAAACTTCCATATAAAGAATAGCGATGAATGTTTTGAGAACATGTTGTTTTATGTCGTAAAATGTTAGATTATTTATTGTTATTGTATTGGAAAACTAATCTCTTCTTTTTGTACGTGTACGTCTGAAGAATTTAATCCATATCAAATAACAAATCACAAATGATGTCAAATATTTTACTAGTTGCACGCAACAGTATTGAAGTTTTAAGATTTCTTCAACATAAGTTAAAACATTATGTCATAAAATTTATTTCCCCAAGTTAAAGGTCTTCAGTGACATTCTTTCAGAGAAAAACGTTTATAGAATTATATTCTATATTCTTTAATGTAATGTTATCGACGTGGACGATTTTGTCAACACATTAACCGGAAGCGACGTATTTGAATAAATTATTTATCCATATTTGGGCTTTCCACCTGTTTTTTTACTTCCGTTTTGCCTTATTTGGAGCTTGTAGACGAACTGCACTTGCGCACATTCACTTGCTCGCTAAGAGAGAAGACATTTTCTCTGGGCTGTTTGCGGTAAGGAACATTTTAAAGCAAACTTGTTTGCAAATGTTGGGTCACCTGAATTTATTTTGACCTTTTGGCACATTTGGCAAACTTTTTTGCTGGTAGTTGTTTTCATTTGGTGCTAAGTGCTTAAAGTTTGGGGATGTAAACCCCCTGCGCATCACCTTTCCTTTTTCCTTTCTGAAGGAAAGGGGTACATGTCCACCAGTTTTTGTGGCTTGGCTTTGGCCAAGACAGTGCGCAAAACTCTACTATGTTTTGTTTGAACAATGCTAATTGTAAATAATTTTTCAAGATAATCACATTAACTGAGTTAATTTTTTGTCGCAATTTCCTACCTCAATGCTCTCTATCTTTTTCAGATTCCAGGATTAGCTTGAAACTTGCTGCGGAGAACAGTTATTTCACCAAAGTGCTATGAATGTGAAACTTGGTGAAATGTTTCTTCGAGTTAGTTTTTCCACGATGCAAACTCTAACAAGGAAGGCCCAAGCGTTTGGTAAGCTGTTTTAAAAATAGTGGATCAAGTGAGCAAATTGAAATTACTTTAGCCGTAAACCAGTTAAAAACCTGATGAATGTTCATAAAAAGTAGAAAAAAATTATTGATTGATAGACTCGCAAAGAGACTTTTAATTCTATTAATAATTTTCTTGATCGGTTTCCTAATAGTATTTGTGTATTTTGTTTTTAACTTTTCTTTACTTCTTTTGTCCTTGCGGCGATAAGAAATCAATACTTTTCGGATAATCAATAGAATTATAAACATTCTATCATGAATCTATTAACAACGCAATCGGAAGTCAAAGGTTGTAGTTATAAGAACCGGATGTAAGCATTCTTTTGGTCATGCTTTCAATTTTCAGAAAAGTATTTAAAATTGACTTTGATTAATGAAATTACCATATTCTGTCGAGGCTGAAATTTTGTGAATCCTTGTTTTATTTCAAGTATTTAACATTTAATTTCATATTTTGTTTGATGTTTAACTCAAATCCAACAGTACATGGCTACCCATAGTGACATTTTACAAAAACCTTTAAGGAGGCAAAAATTGAAATGAGTTATAAATTTTTTCAAATATATACAATCTTGGTGTTTTGTGAGGTTATTAAAATCTAAATATTTCTTGTTAAAATACTATAATAGTTTTTTAAATACTGAGTGTGGGCACTTTGTTTGAATTCATGGAAAGTAAAACTATTTTGTTGTGTCAAATTTTTAAAAGTACCAAAAAACTTTAGGTCTTTGTGATAGTCAGCAGTCAAAAATTTGAAAACAAGACCTGCCGGAAGTATGGGTCATACAATTTCAGGCTTTATTTTGTCAATTTACCAAGACAAATTGAACAAATATATGTTTTTCTTAAAATAAATAATTTTATCTTTTCATGATTGCAGGATTGGCAAATTAAAAACAGTTTAAGAACAATTTTAAGTTGGAGGTCTCGGAAATTTGTATGAACAACAAAGTCTAATATACTATTAATTATCATATTGAAATGAACCTTGTTTGGATAAACATGTCACAACTGAAAATTGCCGGCAGACTATAAAGTGTAGTATGTATATTTTCAGTTGAAATTGTTTTTTATTTTAAAATCCCTTTTGGTTTATCGATTTGATTATTTAGAATATCTAACAGAGAGAATAAATGATATTTTGACATGTATTAACATTGCAATCATTTGTTGTATAGTCCTTCTGCATTTATATCCACAGTAAAAAGCTGTATGGAAAATGTCATTTGTGTGATTTTTTGCCATAAATCATGAAAGCAAACACATTTTACATACTAAAATTTTAGTTAAGTTTTTGCAATTAATTTATTTAGTATTACTATTAGGAATGAATTGCAAGTGTTGTCTATCCATGTTTTAACAAAATGTTTTTTTAAAGAAAGGAAATTTTTCTTTAAATGCGAAGTATATATATATAGAGAGAGAGCCCGTCATAACATTTTTGTAGGTTAAAAAACACTACTAGCTTGCTAAGTTAGTTTTTAGAGCATAACGTTGTTTGAAGTATTTCTTTATTCGTACGCGGCACATGTCATCTAACCGGTTCGGCTAACAAAAGAATTATCTCGTTTCCCTGTTGACTTACATGTATTTAGAACATTTTATGCCAATATTTTAGCCGTCAAACAAGGCTAAAATGTATTAAAGCAAAATTTGACACTTGGTTTTATTTTTAGGAAGAAATCCATTGGTTTTACTTGACGGAGTTCATCAAAGAAGAAAAGAAAGCGGCTTCAAAACAGACGCGAGTTCAAAAATTTGTACTTTTGTGATGAAAAAACGAATTCTCCCTTGTTGTTCGTGGTCTTCTGACATGAACTATTGTTCTGTGGACCAATTGGGCAATAATCCCTAGAGGGTGGTAGCTGTATTGATTCAAACTGCAAGCATGTGATATCTGCACGCGGTGTTCGCTTCTCCAGCAACTTTGAAGTGAAATTTCACCCCGCCATTTTGAACAGTGGGAAGGCGACAGATTTTCGACTGGATGTTAGTCTTACCAACGTACAGATTTATTCAAAGCTAGTTCAAATGGTCCAAAAAACCTCCATCTAAAGGGTTCAAGTACCATTGGTAGTCTTCCTTGTGAAAAAACGTTGAAATTTCGAAAAGAAAAGTTGGTGTTTTTGCATATATCAAGTGTTGGTGTGTTCAACATCGAGGATTTAGAACACGCACCACCGAGACGTGGCGGTCACGTGCTCCAGCGGACTAAAAAAAAGCTATCATTCTTCTTACTCTAAGGAATACCAACATATAGAATAGAAAACGAATTATTTTTTCGATCACTAGTGATTTTGGTTGGCAGTTGTTCTTCTTGGTCTGAGAAAATGCGTTCAGACTGGACGTGTTTTCTTCACCAGTTGTCGCAGTTGTAAAAGTAATGGTTGATGGCTCAAATGGCTCCTGCTCTCACCGAGGCGAACGCTTCGCCGGGATCATCAAGAAAGAATTCCGTGGATCGTTACTGTTCTTCCACTTCTCCCGACGAATTTAGGGAGAGCACTCCTTGTTTTGGCGTGGATTTGAAGCTACTTTCGCAAAACGGCATTGTGCGATTTTTGGGTGATAGTAATACTAATAACATTACGAACACAACACAGTCTGTTGAGAAGAACACACCCAAAGGTAGAAAACGCAACGAGGAAATTTGTACGAAAATTGAAATGCCAAACGGAGATCACAATGAAAAGCTTGATGATTTAGTTCTTGAAGCTAAGATTTCTGTCAGGACAGCCGTAGAAACTCCGAACACCGCAGTCGATCTTTCTAGGACATGTGCTTCGACGAGAACGGAGACTACACCGGCTGGTACATGCAACACAGAACTTGACGAAAGTAGTATTGGGCGACGTACACGGCATCCTGTGGCAGTTTTCGGTTCTACTCAGGCGTTGTTTGATAGAAAATACAAGAAAGTTTATGATCAGCAACCACGGCTCGAGACCCGGGCCAAAAACTTGGAGAAGCGAGTTCGTCGATTACAAGCGCGGCAAATTGATGCCCATGTGCGTCGACAGCTTGGCGGTTTTGTTGATCATCACAGGGCAAATTTTAACTTATCTTCGGATTTGTTAATTTCAGGAGCAACCTCTGGAAAAGTTTCGATCAATGTGAATGCTAAAGATCAACAACAGTCTCTATTGAAAGCTAAACGAAAGTTTTCGGAAAGTAATTTACACGCGGGTGAAAATGACAATGGCAGCAATAATGAGATGAAAGAGACTTCTTCGCTCAACCGCATGTTAGAAAAAACTGTGGGAGAACTTGAAAAGCAAGAAAACAAACTTAGACAAGAAAAGGAAAAACAGGTAATTTCATCCAAAGGACATTTGTTCGCCAATAAAGAAGGAAAGTTGGAAGCGGAAACAACTATTGGTAGCTTGAAAGTACAGTTGCAGCATTTGGAAAATGTCGGAGACTCGGATGTTACTGATGAAAGCTCAAGCGACGAAATTGACGATGATGAAAAGGGATCACATCTTAGAAATAAATCGTAAGTGATGCTTTTCGAACTTTTGTAAATCATCATAAAAAATTTGCGGTATTCTATGAAAGAAAATGAAAAGAGACGCCCCCTGATTGAACACAGCATTTCGCGGGTAGTTGCATTTCCAATCCAGAACGAAATGGAATGGCTAACATTTTTCGTCATTCTTTGTGAGATAGTCCATCTAAATACGCAAATAAAAGTACTTGAAGATAAGACGTAGAGTAATTCTGTTAAAATTTACAAGCTGTCTTTTTATTGTTGGTTACTCTTGCTGTATGAAACATTTTGAATTTCCCACTCGCACTAAAACAGACGGTTATAGAGTTGCTCCAAGCGAAAAGCGCACGAAAGGGACTTTTTGATCTTTCATATAATTGATATAGACAGTCCTCGATATTGTTTTGGGTAAATTTGGATTTTTTTCCTCCTTCAGAAACCTTGCAAGCATATTGGTCAGTGACTGAGGCAAAAGGTTTTTTTTAAATGTTTTTGTAAACTGAAAATTTTATATTATGTCTAAGAAACTTATAAGCGAAAATGTCCTTGAACAAATACTAAAAAGAATTGGCAAAGACGTAACTGCTGTTGAACATTATATCACGACACAGTTTCAGTCAATCGTTTAATTGTTTTGATAATCGTGTGTTTCTTGTCAAGAAATAACCTGTTGTGCCGGAAAGTTTCTTTGTCTGGGCTTCAGATAGATTTTGTTTGTAGAGCTTCTTTGGCGTTAGGAGACAAAAAGTAAGCGAGCTTTGTGAGACTTTATCAAGTCCAGCCTCTATGGATTTGCATCACTACATCTACTTTGTCGTAATAATATTCAATAAATCGTCTTGAAAGTTGGTGACAAAGAGTTTTCTTACAGCAGTAAATTTTGTTAATGATTAAACATTATGGAGCTTTTTCCGAACTGAAATTGAAGTCTTATTCTTGGTATCAGAAATGGTTACAGATATATGAAAGAATGGAGTGTATATTTTCTCTGGAGTATTTTTTTTTCTGTTAGTCTTGAAATCCAATTCATTTTACTAAGCGAGAGCCGTTCAACCTTGTTGAGCAGCTTTACACGGATCAGTGGTAATTAATTATTCATGTGTCTTACATAATCCAGAATCGAAGGATTTGAAATACCATTCCGTAAAACTTGTGTCAAAATGTTTCTTTTTAAGAAAATCTGTTATTGTTTTTTACTGCTAATCTAACCATGTAAACAGAAATGGTGCAATCTAATCATTGTTGTGTCATCCATTTGAAAATTGTTCATATATTGGTGTTGCTCATTCAAACACTGAATACAAAAGAGGTTTATGCTTTAGAGGTCCTTTAAGTTCTGGTTTTATATTTATGTGGATGTTTGTTTTAAAGTTATAGATAGCTTGTTTAGGCTCCTGTGATTTTTTAGTAAAAGTTTGGAAAGTTGGACTTTGACCAAAAAGCAAGAAAAAAAAGTGTTTTCTAAAGTTATTGTTTTGATCTGATAATTAATAGTTGTTGAACTTTAATCAAATTTCTGTGATAATACTTATTTTTTTGTTGCTAAGAAATTTTCTTTGTGTTTTAAAAAAGAATTAAAATGTTTTTTAATATAAGCAATTATCTCTTGTTTTTAAAGTTACATTCGATATCAGGGAAAATAAAAATTCGCCTTATATTGTTACAATCTGTTACATTATATATAGTTAGGTGCAAGAGGCAGATGGACAGGTAGTAAAACTTCAAAATCTACTTTTTAATACTAATAAATACTTTTATTTTCAGTTCAAAAATGCTACAGAAGCGTTTTGGGCTTGAGGAGGGACAAATAGCATCAAGATGGTCATGGCTTCAGTCACAGGTTGTAAACCTAGAGCGCCAAATTCGAAAATATGATGACATTTACAAGCAGCTGCGTGTTGGAAAAAAGCCTGTTCAGCTTCAGGAAGTTGCGGGAAATGTTGAAGGAAAAAACAAGTCTTCTAATAATAGTGTTAAAGCAAATAACAGCATGCATTCTGTGGCTAAGATGCAAGAGACTGAACAAGTATCTGAAAGGAAAATGAATGCTGTGTTAAGAGAAACTGAGAACCATTTAAAAAATGGTGTACGAAAACAAATATTGGAAGATTCAAAAGTTATGGATGAGGATGAAATTCCTTTGAAACGACTTCGAACTGCCTTGATGAAAAATGATGTTGACTCCAATTCTTCTAACTCATATTCTCTACCTTCGAATTGTGAATTGTTTGTTTGTGCTAGGACTAGAGGTGTAAATTCTGTTCACAAACGTTCTTTGTTACATCTCTCGACAATTGAGAAAAAGATCAAAAAGACTGGAAACTCCACCTGTGGGTGTACAACACCATTGACACCATGTATTAGTTGTCCTAAGGTTGCAAGAAGCTCCATAGTTGTTGATGGAAGCATGTCAAGGGCAGCTCGTGTAGCATTGCTGGATCACTCATATCACAGAATTCTGTCATTTTCAAATGGTATGTTTGGTGTGAGGTATTAATGTTGCAGCTAATTATATAAACCATTAAAAAATTATTTTAAAAATTGAAAAGTGGATATTTTGGTCTGGGTCATCTTCATATTTGTAAAGTTTATATATTTTTCACTAACAAAGTTTGCTTCACAATATCCTTATACTAAGTTGAATGCAGAAATTGTCATCCTTTCAATGCTGGCAGTTACAGAAAACTTTTTACCAAACTCCAAAGAAGAAAGAAAGACTTTGTCATAAATTCAAACTAAAATTAAATGCTTTGGATAGTGTTGCCCTGCAGTAATGGCTATCAGTAATGGCTATCAGTAATGGCTCACTGAGATATAATTGTATGACCTGCTGTACAGTACAAAACTATATAGAAGTGAATAGTAGTGGATATTTACAGACCCGCAAAGCAGCAAGGTAAATATCCACCACTTTCACTGACACTGAGGTGAATAATTTTAGTACATACCACACAAGCTGAATAACTAGCAGACCAAAGGGTAACTTTGTGAAATTTTGAAACCGAAGCGAAATGGGAAGCCATTTTGTTTTTCTTCTGCTGCTTGGAGGTGAATAGTACTTGGCTAATCACCTAGATATTCACTTAGCATGGCTAATTACAATAATAGAATAATAGGCAGGAAGCTGGTGTTATTGTTAGTTGTTATGCAACAGTACTTTTTTTCTGTGGTGGCAGCAAGACACAAGTTTGTTACGTTTGTTTAATGATGAGAGATGGGGATGGCAGTAATAATAAACCTTTAAGACAAAGATTGCATCTTCTGTTTGCACTGTTGTAAGATTTAGAGTTTGATGTAATGCACCATGAGATAGAGTAGTTGATGTTGCTGTCCTTAGTTTACTGAGTTCAGTGAAGTTTCTGAACTGTGAATGCTCGAATGATGCAGTGTGATTTCTGTGTCGTGTTTTGAAATCATTTTTGGTTAGTCCAATATAAGTTTCAGTAGTAAGATTGTCTCTTCGTGTGACCGTGGCTCAATAAATACTGATGACTGGAGGCAGTTTTTGTTTAGTAGACATACGTCTCTTTGTTGGCAGTTGCATGTTTTCTCATTGTCATCGGTGTTATTGGGTGAGGTTATGCTCAGATGATTTTAATAAGCGCTTGTTTTGATTATCCATTATTCTGTTTTGTGTCTTGCTGCTACCACAGAAAGTTGTTTTTTTCTCCTTTATATCTTTATACAAACATTTTTTGTTTAAGTTAATATAAATTTTGTTAGTTAAAGAATGATTTTTAAATTTCTTTCAACAAGTATTGAAGTGTAGTGTTCAGTTAAGTGTGTTTGGGGGATGAATTGAAAAGTGTCAAAGAAGTCTGTATATTTCAAATCTGTTTTTGACATTATTAGATGCTCCTCTGCACTTGCATTTTGGGTCATTATTGAAAAAGGGTGGCTTTGAAGCTCGTACCAAACCTCAGCCAGTCAAGACATACATTACACCTGAAAGAAGGTAAAATAAATCTAATTACCTCATTTTGATCGAGTCTAACTTAGGTAATATTTTTTTTGTAGTCCTTAATTGTTTTTGTTCTGGAGAAA
>ERZ1740055.359-NODE-359-length-11684-cov-7.785708_pt1 | contig 11684 bp, 3 predicted proteins | sample MGYA00581747_ERZ1740055 | MGnify/ENA primary metagenome ERZ1740055 (study PRJEB43018, sample SAMN04849739) | marine metagenome | isolation source: floating plastic debris | place: Pacific Ocean | collected 2008-08-28 | study: EMG produced TPA metagenomics assembly...
TATGTGATGAACTAAATGTTGCGTTTTTAGATTAAGCTGCTCATGCGCGATTCTCGTCATGATTTGTGGTTCAATTGATAAATATATTCTTTTTCTTACAAATCTTTCTATTGTATTAAAAAATTATTTGATCATTTGCTTTGCTTGAATGTACTAAAACACTTACTCTATTTCGGTGAATATTGGCTTAATGAATATCTACCTTGCTTCTCGGCGCTCAGTACGTAGATATTGTGCTTCTATCCACCATAATTGAAATAGAATATGTGTTAAATACTCATTGTTATTATTATATTATTTAATCAGTATTATTGTTTACATTGACAACATCTTAACCAGTACTATATAGTATTCAATTATTTTATTTTTGTTAAAAGATCTTACACTAGTGCTTGTCGTATTGGAAATTAGAACTACTTTTTGCTTGTAGAATTAAAAGTCGTTATATAAAGATGGTAAATTTTTTGGTTTTCCATTAACCGGATATATTATATTCGAAGTGTTTATTTGTTTAGGTCAGCGTTACTGACTGTGGCACAGGAGGAACTCCAACTCACTGTGAATTTGTTTTTGTTCAGGTTGCTAAATACTTGCGTTTAGCATCTTAATTACGTTGTTTTTCCGGCTTTGAATCACGAGCGTTGATCATGAATTGATATTAACTCTAGCTCCGATCTTGAACGCTTTTTTTTCCCCGTGTTCAGTTTTTTCTTTTCTTTTTTAGTTGCATTTGAAGAGTGACTTTGGCTTTGCGCTATGAATTGTGTCCTCAGTTATGTTATACTTTCTGAAGTCTTTTACCTCTACATTTATTAAAACGTCAATGAAAATAGGAGCTGTTATAAACTCCACTGATCCCTTGTGTTTGTAATGCCCTCATCCGTAACAAAGCAAGACTTTTCGAAGACCACTCGTGAATAGCTGGTTGTAGGAGTTCTTTCTTTTCATAACTTGGAGACTTGACTGGTGAGATTGACCGAGAGAGACTGGAGCTTAGCCTTGTATTCCACGATGCTGGTAAACTCCCTGAGCCGCAGCAAAAACTACCGGGTGGACATGTTCTACATGAAGGGATTGGTACCGAGAAGGACCTCATACTCTCGGGGATAGCTTTGGAGCCGGGTAAAGAGTTGATTGGACTAGACGAAGGTTGCACAGCAAGGAAGGGCTGAGCAGCGGGAGGGAAACTGTTCTCATGTGGATAGAATATTCCTGTGTGAAACGGATAAAGTCCTCGTGGATTTTGTCGTTCCTGTTTACGTTGTTTTGCCCGGCGGTTTTGAAACCAGACCTTGAAAAAATGAAAAGATTTTGTTATGACAGAAATAATTCATGCTCTTGTTAATGTGTGTGTACGCACAGCAGCCTATTTACTGGCAGCAACTAAGTAAGCCACAAGTGGAATGAAACGACGAACCAGTTTATAACGATTTCAACTTTTAAAAAAAAATTTAAATATAATTCTCTTATGAGCTTTGGATTTTTTTGTCTCACAATCACTCAAAATAAAGCTTTTTGAAGAAGAAAGGTTGGACGAACTTAACAGATATTTCAAAAGACGTAAAGGGTTTATTTCTTGAAGAATGTGCTAATCTTTCATTTCACTTTGGTTCACAAACAAGAAAAAAAAACAGTTTTAAGAGTAACTGTTTCATTCAATATCTAACTTTATGAATTTATAGACTGTTTCACCTTAAGACAATGCAAAAAAGAAGAATTAGATACGGAATAACTCCGAACTTAACAAAGACCAAGACGTGGCAGGAACGTTATTATTGTACAAAGTGCTGACGTTGCAAACAAAAGTTCTAATCAGAAGGCTATCATACAACTTTTACGGTCGTTTAAAGCTTTCTTTCAAGCGATGCAAAAATGAGAATCATCACGTTAGAACACGTTAAAATAGGTACTTTACAACACTAAGACACTAACCCTTTAACAGTTTGACTGAGTAGGATAATTTAGTTAACTTGGTTATTCCGTGAGATTCAGATTACCAGTGAATAATATCTCTCTCTGTTACAACTGAGGAAACCAATTTTGTGGGAATAAACCTGTTATTAACACTTAGTGACGGAAAGTCTTGCAAAGAATTTAGACGCATACTAATAATGAAACTAAAGCCAGGAATATTCTGCAGTATTTTGAAACAAATAAATTGTTGCTTGTTATTGTTAAACATATAGAATGACGTTGCATGCTCATTAAAGAAGAGTATATCCCAGCACACGAGCGAGCACTACCTTTGTAGGTTAAGTAAAGTATTTGAAAAGAATTTACTGACAGTTTTGTTCAATAATATTTTGATTCACTGATTCATCGATACGTGAAAGATAAAAAGATAACTTCGCAGTAGGAAAGTTAAAAACTCCGTTTTCCTCACTTAGTCTGTGTTCCTTTCGATCCATTAACTCTTCATAAAATCAAATACTCATAAAAAGTAACGGAAAATTCATGCTATATCACACACTGAACAATTCAGCTTCTTCTAAAACAGTTTTATAACTTATACACCGTAGTAAAATAATTTTGTTAAAAAACTGACGTTACGAACTGTAGTCCTTCGTCTGAGTGAATGTTTCTTCTAAACTCGCTATTTAGTTTCCAATCTAGGGAAAAGTCGATGACTGAATTTCACTTGTAATGAATCTTTCCATTCGGAATGGTTTGGTATTTAAATATCAAGATATTTGAGATATCCGACTATTTTTAACGATAATCCAGAAAAGAATTTGAGCAGATGGCATTCTTTCAATAATAGTATAAAAAGGGTGCATGAAACAGCTAATTAACGAAACTTAGTTTGTAGAAAAACTTTTCAAAACAGAACGACCACACATGAAGTTTTGATCTGTTTTAAAATGCATCAGTTTATGGGGGTGGACTTCACAAACTTCTTTTTACATATAACTTGAATCTTCTTTAAAATTTACTCAAGTTCTGTTTTAAGATTATTATAAGATTTTTGCTTTTTTACGGTCATATATTGTAAGAACAGGTTCATCGACTTTCTTTCTTGTTTCTTAAAAACTTTTGGTGTTCTATTGATTTCTAAAGGTTTCCGTTAACAATACTTGAAAAGAAGCTTTTAAAAATTCTTTTGTTAATCCCTTGACCAATTTTCTTTGCGCTCATTTACAGAATTTCTTTCGTAAACAATGATTTGATAGATAAAGTTCTGTAAACAATGTGATTGCTTAACTCAGTTCGTGATTTTTGTTTTATCAACATTTTCTACTCGTTTACGCGCAAGTCTATTTGGGTGGGTAATAAACGTTTAATTGATTTTCAGATCTAAATAGCATCTGAGCCTTTATTGATTACTTGTCAAAAATATTCATAGGAAAGAATTTTGGGAACTTTTAATCACATATTAATAACACGACTCGCCACGTGCCGTAAAAAGTAGTTCTTTTTCTCCAATTGTTTTAGGTTCGTAAGCCATACCGTGACAAATAATAACAATTTTCAGGTTGTGATTATATATTGTGTATCTTTATATAGAAGTCAACCTTTGCAAGGATAAGTCAAATTCTATTTACTGTTTTGATACAGCTACTAAACAAAAGCTCTTTACTTTTAGGTTCTGAATGTTCAAATATTTACAAATAAATTTTAGTTCCTGCCACATTTTAAAAAGTTTTTTCTCACTGGTATGTATTAACTTCTCTTGAGGCGGGTTTTCTTCGTTCTTGCAAAGGATTACTGTAAGTAAGTTAGGATAATATTTGGTTCTGTTAAAAAACCTTAGCATACCCAGAAACTGGTCTGTTTTTTAAAAATCATTATGATTGGGTTTTTCACTGGCTGCAAATACTAATCGTGTTGTGAACGATTGCGTGCAGAGCCATTTTCTGGTTACTTTTCTCGTGGCGTCGTGCGTCTGATTTTCAGGACTGATATCCATTTCAGAACTTGTTGTGGTGGAATATTACTGTCATGTGTGTTAAATACGGGGTGGGAAAACGTTGCACTTAACGACTTTTCTGTCATAATTTGTTTAATCAATAAAACTGTTACATTATATTTTACCCAAATAGGTTATTAAATGTGAATTTTCAAATGAAGAAAAAACCAACAATGACCGTGAATGCCATATGATAAAAGATCCTTCTCGCTCTTGAATTTTGTAACGGTGAAGAATTGCCGTAAAAAATATAAATTTAAGAGTTTAGATTTCGGAGTTGCAATATCTGCTTCAAATTTTAACCCATTTAACAAAATCACAGCTTTTAGTGACTGAAAATGTCTGAAGTCGGCCAATCTAAGAACCGATAGCCAGATGGTCTACGGCGATATAGGTACAAAATTAACAGCTTAGAATTCGCAGCTCTTAAATGGTTTTGACTTTGCTTTAGGCTAAAAATTCGCTTAAACCATTACCACAAGTTACCAGCGTATATATTTTATACCTTATTCATAATTAACCCATCACAACTCATTTCCTTTTGCGTTGCTACTTAAAATTCTCTGTTCAACAAGATAATAAATGAAGATTTAATGCATTTTAAACATCGCAATAAACGTCTATTGCTAACACGTATCAATAGAACATGCAATTGTCACGCTTCTTCAGAGCAAAATAATGGTAATGTTTGGGTTTTGTTTTTCCAAAATGACAACGTTAACCCTTTCAGTCCCAGTCAGTTATCAACACTCAGCTTCTCCTTACATAACACATGCAAAATAAGACATTTGGTAATGAGAAAAGGAGAATTGATCAAATAAAGCAAACTATTGAAGATTTTAAAAAAGTAAAATTCTCTCAAACTTGTTCGATGTAAAGCATGGGCCCAAGTTGGGAGAATTTGACAATACATGTGGGACTGAAAGGATTAAAGCTTTTATTTTGTATATCTTTTGTTTGATTTTTTTTAATTTTTTTGCTCAGTTATTTAGAAATGCCAAATCCTAACTCTGAAGAAAGTTCTTTGTATTTCAAAGGGTGGCAATTAACTCGTATTAAAAACTCTTCTGAATTGTTTCAAGATTAGAAAGTTACCATAACAGTGTGTTCAAGATGGTTAATTAAATGATAATTAACTCGAGGAAGAACCATATATCTGTAAAGATAAGAGTTTTGGGGTAAAATTATAATTTCAAACTGCCTGATTCTTTTTTCCAATAAAAAGAAACTTTTATAGGCCACGTGGCACATGAAAAGGCTAATAAATTTATAAAGTTAAGAGGTTTAGATGAACAATTTGTGAGACCGGGCCTTTAAAACATCTCGCATTCCCTGAACTGGTCTGGTCTAGCGTACGAAACGAAAGAAAACTGAATAGTATGCGAACCTAAATGGAGAATAACAACTGCTATTTATAAAAAGAAGGAAATACATGAGCATGTTACTGAAGTTGGAACTTTTAAAAAGTTAATGAAAAAATGAAAGCAAAAGATTTAAGTAATAGAAAACTTTATACAACAAAGAAAAGATATCATGACAATAAGCAGTATTCTTGTCTCTACGAAACGCTTTCTTAAATGCCGTTGTAACTCCGTGTTACTTCTAATAGGTGGAGATAGTGGAAAGAATTCTAATTAGTGAGTAAAACAAATGATAGAGACAATAAGAACATTCTCCATGTTTAGCAAACTCACGCCTTTGAAGAGAATGGGCTTGTTAGTGAGGGCGCGTACGACCAAATTAACAAATAGATCTTTCGTTTTTGCTCGCCGAAATTTGTTCATTCCCCCTCCTCACAAAAAAATGAAAATTTTCTAATTTGAGAGATCAATAAAATTGATGTTTCGTTTAATTCAATTAGTAGTCATTCAAGTTAAATTTACCCTAAACGATCGAGCAAGTTTTATGTTTATTCACCCATATCACGTGCACAGAAACAGAAAGATTGTTCCGGCGGATAAATGATTCAATTGATTAATTGTTTTATGCAAAAAAGCCTAAAACTAATACTTCTGATCATTAAGAATTTTTTAAAGGGTTTCGTGATTCAATAGCCAATTTCTAAAAGAATTGTTTGTAAACCAAACGCAGTGTTTAGACTGTATTATATTTCCTTCTAAAACCACCTGCCAGGAGTAAATTAGGCGAACAAACATTAATTTAAAAGCTTGTGTCGGGAGGCAGTCCTTATAGATTGGCTGGTTATCTTGCTATTAAACTGAGGAATTGAAATTTTAAAACTGTTTTTTTAATTTTTATTGCGAGAAAGGAAGCAATGAACTTTTAATCTTAAGTTTGCGTGTCTCTACGATCAGCTACAGCTGGATTAAGCGTTTCAACTGTTTTGAATTGTGATAAAAGTACATTCAGAACTCGGATCATAATGCGAGTATCTAATGTGATTTTAATGAAACATTAGCGGTTACAAGGGAATGACATTGGAAACTTATAAATAGATATAATGCTAATTTAGTGCGTAAACAAAAATTTATTTAACTATCGTCTTAGAAATTACTCTTATTATAAGCAATTCGAGTTTTAGAGATGATTAAACTTATCGGTCTTTTTTTTATGGAGTTTTTTTGTTTGCTCAGAATTTTAACTTTATTTAGTTTTCAAATTGGAAAGTAGTGGGATTTAGTATAACACGAGGTGCAATACAAGTATTTGGGTGGACATGTTCATATAACCACGTTAATTGTGTCTTTACTTGCTTACATTCACCGAAGATGTTTGAATTAACAAGCATTAAATGGTACAACGCAACCAAATGGAAAATCCCACAAGATGAAAGCAAACAGTAAATTATCAGACAAGTATGATATGTTGGAAATTGAGCTAATTTGTTTGAGATCGAATTGTGAATTATGAATGAGACAAATAGTCCATTCTCGAGGGATCAGTAAACAACCTATTAAGCTAAGAAGCTTAAACTAAACAAACAGACGAAAGACATGGAAAGAAAAATTTCGGTGGAATTTTCTGATAACTCAAGAATATCGTAATTGAATTACGTGAGTGATTCATTTCTATTAATTTGTCTCGACAGCTGGCAATTAGCGATTAATATTTAGCTAAGAAGCACACGTGTGGACCAATTGCAAAAACAGGTGACTTTTCTAAGTTGCGTAGTCATCCTTTTGCTAAAGATATTTGTAACCTTGTTAATTATATCTTTTTCCAAGTTTAAGACTAGTTCAATAACACGAAAAAAGATTTCAGAGCTTACTAAATATAATTTTAGTATATATTTATGGCCGGTCAGAAAACAAGGTGGAAATGCCTAAGTATTCATTTTTGTTTTGCATATTTTTAATTGTGACTAATAAGATAAACAAAGGGTCTTCAAAGAATGTTATTGATTCTATTAAAAGTTTCTTTGTAGATCATTTATTTGTCATAAAAGCATAAAATGGATTATTTCTTTACCTGGACTCGGGCTTCAGTCAATCTAATTTGACGAGCAAGTTGTTCTCTAGTAAACACATCAGGATACTGGGATCGTTTGAAAGCTTCTTCTAGTGCGTCCAACTGAATTTGCGTAAATGTTGTCCTATGGCGTCTCTTGGTACCCGTAAACTCATCATTGCTTGTATCTTCATTCATTTCTTTTTTTCTTTTAGCTGAGACTTCTTCTATAATAACAGTAGTAACAAAACAAAGATAGTTTTTCAAGAATTTGTACATGCGGTTTCCAATCATTTACCAGGAATCATCGGCTCAAATTTTAAACAAGGAAATTTTCAAAAAATAAGATTTTAATTGCTGTCGATATTCAACACTTAAGCACTTAGTATCTATTGCTAACATGACCTCTTGAGTTTTTTTTTCCGAATTTATTCTGTATTAAATAATAATGTATTTTTTTCTAAACTAAAATGTATATAGTTACACCACTTATTGAAACACGCACTAGTCCAATCCCTCAAATTTGCAACAGAGCGCTCTGCGGGACGGAATAGATTTCAGTCGAATAAATTTTTTTGTTGGTTAAACAACGATTCAGTGCAAACTAATTTTCAAATGTGTCTTATTATTGGACAAACATGGCCTATTTTGAACTGAGAACTGTAAAGCTACCCACCTTTTGTAGAATTTATCTGATCGGTTTTTTCATCCTTCGCCTGCTCAGCTTCGCGGAACTTTGGTCCAATCTTTTGTAAGTCTTCACGTTCTTGTGCACCGCTCAGTTTGACAAGATACTCGTCCATTGCAAATTTACGATATATCCTTGCAAATCTCTACTAAATGCCTTCTCTGTGTAGTTTTCGGCACTTAAGCTAAAGAGTGTTTTAGAGAAATTGCCCGAGAATGATTGTTTTGTAAAAGGATTTGCATGAAAACCTGATGTTAGCCAATCAGAGAGCGTGGATTAATTGTTTGCTTTTGGTTCGTGTGGATTAATGATTCTGATTGGTTCGCGCATTGTGATACCAAGTAATTTAATTAAATTCAATTGAAAGTTGCAGGCCAAATGCAAACACCCATCATTTGAGAACCTAAGGTCCTCTGCTAGAAAACAACTCTACTGTGAAAAGTGTATTATCTTCCAAACAACTAGAATACCTCCTACATCGTTAAACTTTCTGTAATCTTTTAAAACAAGCATTTATAGCAAATCTTTGTGAAAAAAATAATGGTGGCAGAATTCATTGTATATTGCCACCCTGAAATTAAACAACTGAGTCTAAAAATTTCCATCTCTTTATAACCTTGAAAATAAATTTGAAAGCAGCATGAAAACTAAATATTTGTGCTGACGGGAAATTTCCTTGGCAAACTATTTATGCATGTCATGTTCCCGAAAGCAATTACACAAGTTGTCTGATTAAAAAACAAGTGTTCAATCAATTTTAACATTCATTCAAATGTTTGAAACTTAACATTAAAGTTCTAACGTTGCTCTTGAATGAAATTCAAAAACGGTCTCCCAAGAATCTATCGTATTACAACTTATTTTCCGTTTTGCTAAAATGGCCGCGTTTTCTCGTTTTCTCAATTAAGACTTGGGCCGTTTCATTTAGCAGTGTTTTTGACCGTTCATTATTTGCGTTAGGAAATTAACAGAAAATTAAAACCTAAACGAGTTTTACTAAGCCCTCCCTATTGCTTTCTGTTTCCCAATTGATTCATTTACTTCGGAGGTGCGAGATGATTAAGCAATTCCGTGTTAGAATTATTGTTTTCGCCAGCACGCAAATAAACACTCACTTTGAATTTCAAGAGCCTTCACTTAAACATTTATACCTGCTCTTTTTAAAAATAATTGCAACGCAAACTAAAGTAAAGTGGATTTATTGAAAATTGCTTTTCGAAGTTTACTTCAATTATGAAGTTTAAGAATGAAAGAATAGTTCGAAGTGTTAAGGTGAGTGCAATCACCAAAACAAAATTTCCATTGCTGGTAAAAGTTTTTTGAAAAAATTACGAAACTTTTAATTTTCAAAGTGCAATTTAAATAAAACGGAAATTTACGAAGCGCCCACAGATTTGAACTTCAATTATACGGTGAACACCAAACGAAGTTAATTTTCGCTTATCTTGATAAAGGCAAGAGGGAAAAGAACCCGACCCTTTTGATGCGCTTGTTAAATATATACTACTCTCAATAAATGAATCTCCATAACACTTTTTAAATATTACCGAAACAACTTTTGGTTGTAGTTTTATTCATCCAAACGACTCTTTTAAATGATATTTTGAGTGGTAACAAATAAGACGTTTCGGGGCATCTTTGTCGGCAAGTGTCCGCAAATAAAACTCTCAAATTAATTTACTTCTGCTTCAATAGGTTTTCCTCATTTCTAATTGTGTCTTAAATGTTTAATGAATTCATCTAAATTGAGTTTTGCAAGCCTCTCTATATATCTTTCCTGTTTTTTAGTTTAAGAAGTAGCGAATTAAAACTAGAAGTCGCCTTCAATAAGATGGCAGTTATGAAAAGATAATAATTTTTTGAATCAATTGCTAAAAAGAAGATTGCCCAAACATCGTGGTGCGTGTGTCATTGATTTATCGTGAAATGTATACAAACCCTTTCTTTAGGTTAATTAAAAATAAAGTCAAAGTTTCTGCTTGTTAGACGCTTAGACACCTCGGTTGACTAAACTTCATTTTTTTCTTTCAGCTCTTCTTTATAGCGTTTAAATGCAAACTTTTTTTATTGCCAAAGACCCGCTTTCCCAAAAAAGGATTGTTTTAAATTATTGAAACAAAGTCACTTTTATATTTCGTATCTTTAAAGGGATATTATTTTCATGGTAAAATGAAATATAAAATTTAAACCAAAATGCTTGGACCTTTTCGATGTTGTGTTATATAATTTGACTTTAGCTCTTTTCAGTTGGACAACTCAACACAAAACTCTGAAATATACTGAAATTAAGTCGGACTTTTATTTATATCGACAAAAAGGTTTGCATAATAAACAAGTGCAAAGAAAAAAAAGAGCATGGAAAAGCAGTTTACCAACAATGTCTTCGGTTTGGTTTGGGTGGAAAATATTATATAGTCAGTTGCAAAATTCCGGTTGTGGATTTTATATAAGTTTCATCGAAAAGTATCTTTAGTCACCCGCTACTATATTATAAGTCGTGAATCGCTTAACACGCCTACATTGCTAACGAAGTTCTCAGTCATAACTCATTCAAGTTTTAAAAAGCAACGAGATTTTGTGCTTCTGCAGGCCGCGAAGTAAATGTATGCTCAAATTCTGAGGATTAATTTGCAATAACGATGTCGTAGGCTATGGATATCTGAGCCTTCGTGATACGTGAAAAGTCTGTATTTTTAAAATGTGGTCTTAGGGATATAGAATCTATTTCAAATTAACCGCTACGTTTTCCAACAAATCGTTCAGTAAACCATGCAACCTGATCAGAAATAGTGCATACAGTGTACATTTGATTTAAGTCCGAGTTAAAAACTTGGTAAAATTTTTACTGTTCCCGTAATGATATACTTTTTCTGGCAACTTGTAGATAAGTTAACTGAGCCGCGCATACAAATGTAGCTTTCGTACAGTGGAGAGATATTTCATTGAGCAAAAAGAATATTCCTCTTTGTTAAAAATATGATTGACAATCAATTTATGTTAAACATTTTTAGAGAAAAGGTTTTAAAACAAGCAAATAAATGTTTATTGTGATTAATGAATAATGTAATAAGCTACCCGACACAGAAATGCGTTGTATCCTAAAGCAACAACAAAGATCAAACAAAGTCGTAAATCTAATATGTTTTCAAAATTATTGGTGACCAATTATTTCGAAAACATTTTTAGTTTTCCTTCGAGAATCTAAATCATTGTTTATGAAATCAAGCATTTAGAGATAAAACCTCGCGACTTTGAAAACTTCTGATCATGACTTTGGTGAAATTTCTGTTGTTTTAAAAGTTTAAAATGGTAGTGTTTGTACTAAAACTTTACTTGGATACCAGAAAAGATCGATCTTGATTCGGTTTTTATTAATTTAAACTAAAACTTGTACTGACTGTACGGGGTTTTGCGCATTTGAATAATATTTGGTTTCTAACTAAAAAGTATATTTTGAAAAACCCGGCAATAATTCTATGAGGTTTATCATTTCAGGTGTGAAAACAGGTTTCGGATTATTCAAGTTACTATAAATGTGTATAGGGAAGGAATGGTTGGTGCAGTTGGTAAGATCTCGGCCTTTCAACCACCAAGGTCCCCGGTTCAATCCCCGGCTTTGCCGAGATTCGAATATTAGTGCAACCTTCTATTCCGCCTAAGCCAACTCAGCTTTCAGTACAT
>ERZ1740055.360-NODE-360-length-11683-cov-8.549106_pt1 | contig 11683 bp, 9 predicted proteins | sample MGYA00581747_ERZ1740055 | MGnify/ENA primary metagenome ERZ1740055 (study PRJEB43018, sample SAMN04849739) | marine metagenome | isolation source: floating plastic debris | place: Pacific Ocean | collected 2008-08-28 | study: EMG produced TPA metagenomics assembly...
TGAGAGAATGGACAAGAGTTTCTGGGTTAGTAGATGCAGAGCAGTTGAGGTGTCGGGTTCAGCTGGTAGAGTAGGCAAAAGAAAACATGGGAAGAAGTGATGGACCTTATCAAGAGGAGCAAATGTTGGTCATGCCAGTTTATAGAATGCATTGTTAAATTCTGCAAGAGAAGTCTACCAAAAACAGACAACAGGAAGGAGACAGAGAGAAACATGGTGATGTATGGGGTGAGAATAGAACTCTTAAAGTGAAAGATGTGGAAGTTATGGAAAGCAAGAAGTGGAAATGTTATTTTTCTTCTTCCTAAACGAGACAAAGATAACCAACTAGAGGAAGAGGATAACATGGATAACCAATATGTGAAGTGAATGAACAGATCAAACACTGCAGAGCATGAAAGTAGGCAAGGCACTGGGGCCATCTGGGGTCACAAGAGACCTTATAAATACTGTAGGAACAACTACAGTGAAAGCTGGGATCTTTTAGGTTTGTGAATCTATTGAATAGGATGGCAAGATTCCAGAGCAGAGGGGCAAGAATTGTACCATGCTGGTAAATAAAGGTAATGGAGATGTCCTATTAGTGGACAAACATAGAAGAATAGACTTCTGAAACAGGATATGAAGTTGTATGAGAAAACTAGAGAAGATATTGTGACGATTGATGACAAAAAGTTTGGATTCCATATGTATCAATGCAAGGTCAAGGGTCAGGACTCTAGCAGGTACTTCAGTTTTGGATAGGAGGGGAGTACATCAAGGGACAGCAATGAGTCCCCTGCTATTATATTTGTGGTGGTAATGCTGGAGGCAACCTGAGCAGGAAGAAGTGAAGGATATGGGACTTGTTACAAGTACACTAATAACCTAGTGATAACAGCTGAATCAGAAGAGACAGTTAGGAAATTCAATGAATGGAAACGAGAGATGGAAACCATGGGATTAAAGGTAAACATAAATAAGACCAAGTTGATGGTGATGGATAGAGCACCAGTTGTTAGGTTAATGGGAAGGTACCCATGTGGAGTTTGTGGTGAAGGAGTTGGAGCAAACTCAATATGGTGACAATGTTTTGAAAGGTGGTGTTACCAGAGATGTTCTGGCTCAAATCTAAGAAGAGCAGGAGCTAACTTCAGACATCCAACATGTGTGAGGGCAGTTGTGGCAGTGCCACAGAGATACAAGGTGGGAGTAGATAGTCTGGAAATAGGAGAGAGCTTTTAATTTGTGATCTTGCTGATGTGATTTCATGGAAAGGATAGAATCACCAGTAAGGGATAGGATATCCTGTGTTTGGAGTAAATGAAGGGAATTAGCAAGCTTGCTAGTAAACTAAAGCATTCCACAAGAGGAAAAAGTGAATGTTTACTCTGCATGTGTGAGGCCTGCATTGCTGTATGCTGAGGAAACATGGGCACTAATGGATAGAATGGAAATACTGCTAGCTAGTTGTGATCCTAAAATATCAAGTTACATGTCAAGAGTAAGATGACAGGAGAGGATTGCTAATGGAGAACCTTAAACACAGATTTAAAAAGAAAGACGAGGTTGAGATGGTTTGGTCATGTAAAGTGTAATAATGAGAATAGCATACTTGGGAATGCAATAAAACTGGATGTGGAAGGCCAGTAGGTAGGCCAAAGTATACCTAGAGTGTTAAGGTAGTAAAAGAATGCATGAAGTTGAACATCACAGAAGATTTGGCAGAGGATAGACAACAGTGGGGGAAACTCATATCATGTCCAGCTCTGAGAATAGGAAACTAGGGATGTTAAACAATGATGATGGTTTGTCTCTTTTAGATGGCTCCAAGGAAGCTCATCAAAATATAGATTACTGGTTGATATATAGGACTTGTCTATATTATCTGACTATTCTTCAAAAAAAACTTTGATACCTGATTGCCATGGTAATGCCTTAGATACAGTGGGTGGGGGATCAAGTCCTCTGAGATCTTAAGAGTGCACTAATAATCTAACAAAATAAGTGTTTCTTTGATACGCGTCCATGCACCGAGGTACTTTGTATGGAAAAAAAGTATTGTAGCATAACTTAATTCCTATCAAGTTCTATCTCTCGGTTTTTAGTCTCCAGTTGTTGATTTTTCTACTTTATCTCAAAATGCTACTGAAAAATTATTGGGGGGAGTGCAGGGACGGCCCCCAACTAGCTACGGTTGTGAATATGTTGAAAGTTCACCTGAGTTTATAATTTGTCCACAGCGAAACTCCTGATGCAGAAAATCTCCATATTAAGTCATTTTTATGCAAGCCATACTAAATCATGATCAGCAATGATAAAAAAGTTGAAAATTTTAGGGAAAACTAAAAAATAAGGTATAATAGTAGGTTTTTTATGGCATGCAAAAATAATTAGAATTTTTACGGAATTTTACTGGAAAGAATTCACTTAATTTTGTACATGGACAGGGAGACCAGGGAGGAGTACAAAGTGGAAGAGGAGTGGAAATGGAGTTGTTGTCCATCATCACTGACCACGAACTTCACTTTCTTGGTCACATAATTTGGAAAAAAGAAATTGAAAAGTGTGGTGCTTCAGGGAAGATACTTAACTTATACACCACTTTGTTAATTATATCTTGAAAGCTTAAATCTTAACCTAAAAGAATAGTTCTGACACACAGAGCCACCACCCAGATTTGAAATGTGGAATACTTTTTCCTTGCTAAGACGTTGACTCTTTGCACCATTAAAATGTTTCATCTCAAACCCATCCACAAAAAGTTAGCCTGTAGACCATGGATATTTTGAAAAAGCCATCTAAAAACTACTGGAACTTAAAGTTTGCAAATCCCACTGTTGTTAGAGTCATCCTCTGAAATTGTAAATCTGGACTACGAAAAAATTAATTCAAGTGTTTGAAAAGCTGTTTGTAAAAAGTTCCATTTAACAATGAAGTGAAAAAGTCAACCATGTAAATAACAAGGCTGGGTATTTTGAACAAGCATTTATCAGGTTACCATACTTAAATAGTTTTTTTTTTTAAAACTTGGTATAGTCACCATAACTTTTACTTACTGTAAACCCCCTCTCTTATTCCAAGTTTTAAAACTATGTTCTTCAGACCTCTTAATATTTGCATTTACTATCATAATGGTTCTATCAAGTTTTTGCTCTATATAAAACATTACCATTGGTAGTGTAAGAACTTAACATTACAGCCTTGATGTAATTTTATCATACAACAAATTAAGCTTATGCTGTTATTGTGTCTCCTGAGTATAGTAAATGTTGTTAAGCAAGCCCAAGCACATAAGTAACAAAAGAAAAACAATGGTAGCCAATTTGAGGCAAAGGATTTTCGTTTGGTGGTAATTTAAGTAAGAAAAAAAGAGGCTAAGAATTTAACACAAGTGCGTTTACAAGGTTAATTTTTTAAAATTTGAATTGAAGTCTTTGTCAGAATGAGTTAGTATTCAGGATAAAAAGGCACAGTCAATTTTTTTTTGCTCCCACTGGTTTTTTAATTAAAGAGTGAAGTTTCGTTTAGTTTCTTAGTAAAGAAAAATTAAATGAAATCTGGTTCAACTCAGTTAGTCAAACAATAATAATTTCTTTTGTGGTATTGTAGTCAATGCAAGCACTTGGTGATTCTTAATAAAATATAGTGGACTTTCAATTGATAACTACTTGTAGATTTCTAGAATTGAAAAATTTAGACTGCTGGCCATTTAGTAATTTGAAGACCCTGGCCAGCTGCCAGCCATCTAGACACAGCCTTCTATGTAATGCTCATTGTACTGACATATCACAGGATTATTTCACCATAAATCGTTGACTTAATTTCATTTATTTTGATCTTAAAAAACAATAGAATCATCTTCTTAGCTCATGCTGCTAAACTATGCATTTCTCAACAAGTTCATATAAATAGAAAAAGCCAGGCAGAATCGTATTGTAACTTATTTATGTGGCAAGTATTCTGATCAAATGCCCTGAACTCTGGTAAAGCCAGACCAAATTAATAACGGTATGTTGGGATCCAACCGACCCTCCTTTTTCCCAAATGGAAGAAAACAAAAAGAGCAAAAACATAAACAAGCAAATGTCAAAACAATTTTGTTCTTTACCTCATGAATATATACTTTCAAAATATTTTGACTATTTGACCAAAAACAAAGTGTTTGCTGTTTTTTGGCTCATTAAAATTAAACAAGTATTCCTATCTTTTAGCAACAGATTACCTACTTGAAATTAGAGTGTTCTGATAGATCTGATTTATGTAAATTACATATATATTTTTTTATTTTCACTTTTTTCCATTCGACTGACCCAAATTATTTTGAAAAAAGTGAGCCCCAACAAATCAATTTGGTTTGGCCTAATTCCAAAATACATATTCTAGCTAGTGGTTTGCCTAACTGTTTTACATCCGGCTACCAGTTTGATATGGTGTTTTATTGCAAAATCAATATAACTGAACAGAAATATCAATCATTTTGAAAATATAGTATGCAAATAAATTTAATTTAACAAAACTTCACTTCATATGTTCTTAGAAAAACACACATTGGTATGACAATGAGTGTAGCAGACTAACTGATGCTACAAAAAACTCTTTAAAACGTATCATTCAGTAATTTTTAGGTCCAGTGCTCCAGGTCAACAGCGAGAAAGACATGCTTTTAGTAACAGTAGCATTTCCAACATACTCCAAGAAGTTGCAACAGTGTGAGCAGACATGATTGCATGTCTTTTATATGCAAAGCACACAAATGATTTAGAAACTGAAGAATATTGCATTGTGGGTTAGCAGAACAAAGAAATACATTGTTTTTTGACACTCGCAAAGGATTCTGGAGGAATCTAGTTGATTCAAGTCTCAGTTTTGACTTCCTCAACTCAGTTGGTATTCTACCTTGCTTCACTTGCTCTCAGGCTCACTTCACTGCAGCAGCAATGAAGACACAAATAATCTCCTTTTATATCCCAAATTGTTTTAAATATTCACTAGGTGAAGAAATACAATCATACTGCCAATGACTCAATAAGATATGATTAAAATTATTGTAACTATTTGGCAAAACGGCCGAAATTATTAGCGTTTGTATGGAATTCAATGGCAGACAATATAAACAAGAATCAAGCTTTGCCAAAGTTGTGAAATGGAAACTTCAAATTTTAGACAGAGGAATTTAATGCCTAGATAAGAGGCCTGTAGCTGTGCTAGAAAACACTGAGTCCTGATTGGATTTTCCATAATTTCTCTGTTTTTTGCTATGGTAAACTAGGCACATTTTCAATAGCAACATTTTTATTTGCAAGCAGTTCACACATGCACTATCAGGTGCCTATTTTTAAAAATGCCCTTGCAAACCAGTTGCTTATATCATGGCAATCAAATGGGTTCAAACTTCACGTGACATGTTTTTGTCACATGTGAAGGATAACAAGTTTCCGAGTAGTTATTTAGGTGTAAATATTGATTGATACATATTTAAAAGCCCCTCTTTTTCCCATCACCTTTCAACCTCCTATTCACAAATAGTTTTATCTTGTCATACAAAACCTTTTTAGTTTCATAAAAAAAGAGCACCTTCATGGCTTTTCATCAAGGATTTAGAGACCACTTTTATTGAACTATCTTAACACGATGAGTACTAAACTAACATCTGTTCGCACCCCATAGATTGCTATCAAGCAGTTGCAGAGAACTGAAAATATTGACAAGAGCAACAATGAAATTTTAAAAAACTGCTATCCTCAAATCAAAGTAACTTTAGCTCTGTATTTTATCATTTGCACTTTAGACTTGAAATAACATTTTAAAACCTTGGCAAAGATAGGAACAAAAACAATATTCTTCCACCATAAACAAATCAAGCTTGGCCCAACGTGGCTTATGGAACTATATATGCATATCGTTTCTTCCGAGCGTTCAACTCTTTCGAACATCACTCGAGTTTTCAAAATACTTCATGTCCTTTAATTCAACAGAGCAATATATCAGAAAACTCTCAATTATAAAAAGTAAAATATAGACTACTACCACACTTACTTTAAATTTTAATTGAAAAATCAATTTTCTATTTACACCGCTTCGTTGTTATATCAAAATATGAAAGTAAAACCTGAAAGGAGAAATAAAATAAAAATCATAAAATTTACTTACTTTCAAGATCATTTTAAACAGGAATGTAGTTGGTTCGTTTTTAAATACAATGCACGAAACATTTTTTCAAAAATCGTGCGAACAGATGTTAGCTTAGTTCTCTTCATGTCAAGATATTTTTGCAATAAAAGCGATCGCTAAAATCCTTGATGAAAAGCCACGAACGTGCTCCTTTTTCTTACGAAACTAATACAGATGCTCGGGATAATTAATTCATATCAAAATCTTTTTAATTCAATTTTATTTTCTACCTCAAGAAGGAAATCTACAATCATGTACATTCGCGTTCCTTTCTTTCAGAAATTAGAAAACATGGCGGAAATATGTCGTACTATAGCATCAGCCACAACTCCGAAAAAGTTTGCCACATTTTCAATTAAACAAACTCGCTATTTATTAGAAAAACCCAAGTTTTACCATCCACATTAACTGATGGCAAGATACAAATTCACCTCCCCGAATAATCACAGAACAACAATCGAGACAAAACTAATATTTTCACTTCGAATGGCATTCCACTTCTTCCACTACTAAGAGGGCGTTGTGTTCATACATACGAAGCTCAAAACTGTACTTTCCTGCTTAAATACGACCGATAATTTTAGATCCTTAACTCAAAGATTGAAACAAACCTGATAATAGTTTTGAACGAGAGGCTTCGATACATAAAGGAACGAAAAATAGACAATTCAAGCAAAATTCTTAAAAGCCTTCGCGAGAAAATATCGAGACATAATCACTTATACAGGGAAAATTTCGTAAAAATAACGTTTAATTCCTTTCGAAGCGTTTTCGTTTGCCCCAATGAAAAGAATTGTAAGAAACGGCATGGCGTGGCATCTTTTGTTTGCACCAATATCGTCGAAGAAAACCCATTTCATAAACCACTCTCCGAACCAAAAATTTGATCAAAAATCATTGACAAAGAAAAATGGCGTATCGTTTTAGTCTTCGTCTTTGAGATAACTACCTTCCTTTCGGCTGATAGCCAGCAAATTCTTGCGTTCCTGTTTGCTTAACCATATTTCCAAAATGGTGTATTGACAGGGAATTGTTTGGGAAAGAATTTAGGTCGCGCGTACAGCCATACAATCCGATTTGTCTTCTATCTTCGCTCGCTGAGATCACATCAATATCTTCGTCATTTTCCGAATCGATCCCCGCCATTAAATTGTCTTCAACCACATTCAAATGACTCAACTTCTTCCGAAAGAAATGGCCCGTCACCAACGTTTCCTGTACCACAAGGCAGCCAAAAATGAGGTGAAAAAGCGCAAAATAGAACACCAATACAACAAAGAAAAATAGGAGAAAGCAAAGAAATACATCAATGGTAAAGAAGCAAGAGGCACCGCTTTTATTTTTTGACCACGTGCTATATAAATGGGACTAACCCCAACGAAACTTAAAAAATTTCTTGTTGCTTGCTTCGGTTGGGTACTAATACATCGTTAAATGTCTCTTCCTCGCCGTCAAAGGCAGAAATTTCAAGAAATAGAAAGTTGATTTCAACACATTCTTTGTACATTAGGAAGGCTAAATGGCGACAGATGTTATTCTGAAACGAAGCCTTCAAGCTAACAAAGGGCGGGTCTATGCAAACCATCATATGACAACGCACCGACTGCCTACCCTTCGAACAAGAAGCAACCACATCAAAAATGGACGACAAAGGTTTTTCAACTTAAGCAAACGCAAAACACGCTACGAAAAACACGAGAAAATTCAACATTACCGCCTCAGCTCTGGCTAACTTTACGCAACAATCAAAGAACAAAATGACACAAAAACTTAACAAAATTCAACATTTATGTAGTAGGCAATAAATAAGAACAAAATAAAGCATTTAAACAGACAGGAGAGCGTACATTACCACCTCACACCAGCCATGTTGAACAACGAACACTGCCTTCTTCTCTTGTCCTCAGCTTTGATCGCCAACCACCTGCGCGGACTCACGGGAACGACTCAATTGCGCATGCGTTTTGGTCATGACGCAATGAATAGCCAATCAGTACTCAGTAAATTTCCGAAAACAATAAAATGAAAGCGGGTATTATCAGAGGCACGTGTTTTGGATAAATGAAATACAATATGATTTTAAAAAATTATTGCACGTGGCACAGCCACAGGCGTGCATCGAGGTCGAGGAAGTATATGCTAAGATTATTAAATCTGAGATTAACCCTTTCAGTCCCAGTCAGTTATCAACACCCAACTTCTCCGTACATAACACATACAAAATAAGACATTTTATAGTGAGAAAACGAGAATTAATCAAACAAAGGTTTTATCCGCGCTATGGTTACCGCCTTTGCGGATTATGAAAGTAAAAGTAAAGCAGACTACTGAAGATTAAAATTTAGGTTCTTTCAAACTTGTTCAATGAAAAATATGGGCTCAAGTTGGGAGAATTTAACAATAGAACTCAACTGGGACTGAAAGGGCTAAGAAAAACTATAATGAAAGCCTTTCGACGCTTTTTCTTCGTCAGCCTCTTCCAGTTATATAAAAGATCTCAATATGTTCACATATTTTTCTTTCACGAAAGAACAAGCCTAAAGATTTTGTTCGAACAAATATATTTTTTTCGGGGGTCGTCACTGAAAATGTGCAGTTCTAGATAGAAAAAAACATTCACATTATGGTTCAAACAAAATCGATAAACATTGTTAAACCTAAAGCGACATCGATGAATAATTAAAACTGGTTTGTTTCTCACTTCAGTGGCTTCAAAGCTAAGGATGATAATAACTAAGTCAATGAACCAGTATTACTGATATTGTTGCAGAGCTTTATACGGAACAGTTTTAGTTTCGTCGATAGGCCTGAATAGATTGTGTTCGTCAACGTTTGAGCAACTGTTGGCGTTTGGAATTGCTTGTGTGATTCTAGCAACTTTTGGATAAATTTCGGAGCAACTGTTGGACAACTTTGTTTTGATTTATCTTATAAAAATTACATTTTGAAAGAAAACATCAATTTCTGAAAAAATATTAATGCTATGAGGGGCGGACGTGGTTGGCGCAGTTGCCATCTGCTTTCCAACCACAAAGTCCCCAGTTCAATCCCGGCTCTGCCGAGATTTGAATCTGATGTGACCTTCTTTTCCGCCTAAGCTAACTCAGCTTTCCATCCTCCGGGGTAGGGAAATGAGTACCCTGCGATAGATTAGTGTCCCATCCAGGGGGGGTCAAAGAATCTTGACCGCTTAACACTAGCGAAAGAAACCGGAGATAAGCGCCTGGTCCGTGGACCTCTAGGCTCGAAAAAGATTAAACAGGATACGGGGTGTCTAGAAGACACAAATGTATGTTGTTAATTCGATGTGTCTCGTCCGAAGCCATCTTTGGTCTCACTACCACTACCTGGTCACCCAGGCCTCAATACATTCCGAAGATATGAACATATTCAAAAAGAACAATCATATTATTGAAGGTCAGATAAATATTTTATACATATATGACATATTGATATATTAAGGTAGCAACTTGTAAAGCTTTTTTAGTAGCAACTTATTTTTGTTTTTTTTCAAAATTTTAGGCCTACTATACTCGTTGAAGATGGAATATTTTCAAAAGGTCACTGTTTTTTTAAAATGATCCATATCTAGCTGTTAAATTGCTGACAAGAATTTGAAGTTCGTTTAATTTTTTCCCTATTCCCACCCTTTAGATCTTTTTTAGCTTTTGACTAACTTTTGCCGAATTCAAACAACAAAATAATGCAAATATTTTTGGCCTAATTTATGAAAGTCATGAAAGTGAGCTGAGTTGAGGCCAATGAGTGTGGGTGGCCTGTGGTTTATAACCCAAGCTCCCTTTCGTTCCTGGTACAATATAAGAAAGCGTGAGACTGGTGTATATTGCCACGTCACCACATCCAATATGGCGAACCAAAGAAAATGACGAGTATTCTAATTTCGGAAACAGTAGTCAGGTTTCTATGATGCTATTTTCTCCACGTACTCATAAATGATGTTTGGTGCTGTCATCCGCCATTTTGTTGATTAGCATTGCGCGACATGGCTGTAGATGTAACTGTTGCTTCTATAAATCTTGACCACCTTTACGCCAAAAATTACGAAGAACAATCTTTAGACAGTGATATTTTTCTTGGAAATTTGGGAGACTGGGTGAGTTTGATGTGATATAACTTTACCTAACCTGCTCCGCTAATCATGAGCTCTGCTCGTATTAGTAATTTTACAGGGCGGCTCAAAAGATACTGTTGCGCAATTTATTAAAGTAGTTTTCAAGACTAAATGTTATGTATCGCCGGGCCTAACATTATCAAACTCAAGAAAATCGGTTTGGAGGTTTCTGGAAGCTTTCGATAGTCAAAAGCATTGAAAGCTTCACCTACGAATCTCTTTGTTACACGTAAACGTTCTGGAAGTGTCATTCTCGTATTTCTGTAATATATCAATTAAATCTGAGTTGAATCTCAGTAATTAGAGCCATATGGTGATAGCTGTCTGCCCGTCTTTCCTTTCTTGACGGGATTTAACGGATGTTTTTGAAAAAATATTTTTTCTTCAAATTTTAGTTTTTTGAACTTTGACAAAAAGCAGCTAAATTAATTTGACATAACATACTGTGAGATTTTAAATTTAATTTCACAGCAATGTGATACATGCTTAGAAAGAACCAGAACTATTCCTGTTATAACCTTTTACCACTTTTACTTTATGTATTGCCATAAATAAATTGTTTTGGTTTTGATAGCAGAAACTCTTTAGTAAGGTGTGAATGAATCCAATCTGTAGTCTAGCATTCTCTATATAATTATTATTATTAAAAAAATATGATAAGGTGCTACCTGCTACATATGAAAAGTAGAAACCAATATTTTAACCAAAATATGTAAATATATTTTATGTACATTTTCTTTTCAAATTTTTATTAAAATAGTTTTCAGTCAAATTTTGCGAAAATTAAAATTAATTCTCAATTGTTTATACATATTAATCAAGTGAGGCCAGGTATGCCATGATAATTTAGTCTTCCAAGCTTTCACTGATCTATGGCATCATTGAAGAGTGAATGATGGATGGATGTAGGCTTTGTCCTCACCAAGAAATCTATAATTCTAAACACTTCACTGACTTCATCTTCATTCCCTGATGTTGTCCAGAACTGCCATAGCTTGCTAAAAAAATGAGGGGCATTTCAGTTTTGGATAATTGGTGTTGTCTATAGTTTTGTGAAAACAGTGGCTAGTAGTTATTGCTATTCCCTAATTAACATTTTCGGCTAAAGAAAGAGTGGCAAATCAAACGGCAATGTCAATTCTTTCTATAGACTATGATGTCTATTGAATTGCACATTCAGTTATATAACAATTCAGTAATATACTTCATCTTATTTGGATATAATGGATTAAGATATAATTGAGGTCAGATTTATGGTTTAGACGTCTAAAGAACCTTTTGTACACAGTGTTATATATATATATATATATATATATATATATATATATATATATATCAAAAAATTTATTTATGAGAGATTTTTTTTTAATTTTTTATATATATAATATATATATATAT
>ERZ1740055.361-NODE-361-length-11678-cov-7.885055_pt1 | contig 11678 bp, 4 predicted proteins | sample MGYA00581747_ERZ1740055 | MGnify/ENA primary metagenome ERZ1740055 (study PRJEB43018, sample SAMN04849739) | marine metagenome | isolation source: floating plastic debris | place: Pacific Ocean | collected 2008-08-28 | study: EMG produced TPA metagenomics assembly...
TTTGTGGCAGATATCATCCTTTTTATATTCGCCTTAATGTTTTAATATTAGGACAAAAAAAATTAATATTGTGATATATGAGTATATTGCACCATATTTTGAAGTTAATGCAGGAAGGGCCATACATTTTGATGTCTAAGGACTTCAAGATTTTGCAATCTTTAGCCAACGTAAGGAACTTCAATACCAAATGCCACAGCGCCAAAATTCCTAAATTAAAGCCACTTCAAATTTAATCTCTTAAGCTTTTTGCGGCACAAAAACATCTCTAACCGTGGATTAAGTGAAATTAAAGATAAAACGGGCTTAGGTTAAGGAGCGTTTAAAGTGTGTTTTTCAGATCGATAAGCGAATCACAAATCATTTTCAGGAAATATTAAAATTTTTGTATAACTTGCTCTAAATTCATGATCGATTAGTCTTCCATTTTCCAAAACAAAACAAAAGCTGATTTGAAATATCTTTTTATAAGTTCTCGTTATAGATCTTTGACTGAATTATTTATATTATAATTTCAGAACAAAAGTTAAACATCACTCGACCAGCCTCTGAAGATAAGAAGAAAAACTGATTTATTAATGGTGTGATATTTTTTTTGCATCGGAAATCCATATTTACTTAGTGATTTTTCATATTCATAAAGTTCGTGAGCTGCTTCGAAAATAATAACTTGTGACTTGCCGTGCAGTGTGTTTGCCATTTGCATCTTCAAATAAATTTCGGCTTCTACAAAGAGACTTGAGTTGACAAGTGTTACTATAGAGTGGCGACAGACAGCGCCCGTCTTTCATCTAATCAGTTTTATCTGGTTTTTAGTTGCAGATCTATTACATATATTGGCTTGAGGGCCTGCATTTCTTTTGGAAGGCATCGAAAGGTGTCGGCGTGTTATTATAATGAACAGGATGCCTATTGGTAAAATATCTTTGATAGAACCCATCTCATTTCCAAAAGGATTTGCTTCTTTTTGATGTCGGCTGTCAAGTTTTGTGACATTGATGGACAGCTGACATGTGAGAAGTGACAGATTAAAATTTATATTATTTGCCCCGGTTTTGCTTGTTTTAAGAAACTCTTCTAGTTCTAACGAGGTGTTTTATTCGTATGGAGGATTGAGCTGAATGCAATAAAACTCTGAAACGACGAATTATTCTTTTCAAAAACGTTTTAATCGCACAGACGTTTCTTAAATTTTCACTCGCTGAATGCCAAATGAAAGGCCTTTTCACGCCGGCTTGTTAACACTCATACTATTTTAATTAAAACTGAAATTAAAACTATTAAGAGGCTGGTATGCTTGTACAAACTTTAGTTTAACTTGTACAAAGGATTAAAATTTCTAAAATTTTAATCTAAACAGTTATATATTGTCGTAATCAGTAATGCGTTTCCCTTTGATCATGAAAGAAACTTTCGTAGCTAAAATTGGTAAACATTTTACTTCGCCTTTATAATGTCTCTTTAATTTGTGGTTGATTTTTATGTGTTGTTCATCACAAAGGTACATTTATTGATATGTAGAATTTTTCTAGAATGCTGATAAAACTCATCAAACTACAAAAGTCAATTCAACCACATACTCATATTGCCGAGCATTATTGTTTGTTCAAACTGCTTTTATCAAAACGAGATGGCGGTATTTTTTTGAAGCAGCTGACTTAAGCGACGCTATCAATTTCTACCGCTCTGTGTATTTTTTTTTGTAAAAACATCAACTCTTTTGTGTTTTGCTCGGTACCTAGCTAAGACGTAGAGTCGATAAGCTCGGTTTTATTGTAGGAAAAGTGAGCAATGAATTTGAAATGTTTCTTGTAGCCTTTCTATAGCTGTCACTAGATAGGTGGAGCAGGCCATTTCCATATGAATACAATGATGACCCGCAGGTTTCGAGCCCGCCTCCCTCCGCACGCATTTCTGTTGAACACAATAACAGAACACTACCAACAGCGAGCGGCAAAACAATTAGACGGTTTTGAAAGATATTGCTTTAAACAAAACAATGTTTAAAAATTTTGTTGGCTATTGAAGTTCTCACGGAACAATTGGTGAGCGCCATCCCTCAAAGCAAGTAGTTTTTAAAACAAATTTTTCCTGCGAATTCATTGACGTTGGTTATTTTTGCAACTGTATTTTGTAGTCTTATACTCGCGTTGGAAATATATAGCGGTCCGTTTTACACCAGATAATTGTTACTTTGTCTACTATCAATTAAACTGCCCATTCTATAGATTCTGATCTCCTGTCTAGTTACAAAATTAAGAAAAGTTTTCATGAGGGAACTTAGGCAGGTTTGTCTCTGTAATATGAGTTGCTGTTACCTAACTTGAATTCAAGTTACCAAGTTTGCTGTTTCTCTGTTATGGTCGTTTCGTTTTGGTCCTTACTTTCGTCTCTTCTCATCCAAATCTGATGCAACTGAAAACAGTTTATAATGTGAAGTCTACAGCTTAAAATTATGGAGTATATGTTGGTCGCTTCAAACATAATTTCTTTAAGTATACACATCAATGACTCATCCTTGTTTAGTTGATGTGTAGGTTCCGATATGCGGGTGAAGAAATGATCGCATCAACCAAATAAAAGCGAAATGTTTTTTTTTGTCTAAGTATTAAGTATTCCTAAATGCTCTGCCCTCTGCTAACATATGTGACCTTTTTATTTTTTTCGTTTGTTGGAACAACTCATTAGATTGCACATATAAAATAAGACATAGGAAAAAATTGTTACTTTTCCTTAGTTACTAAAGCGCCTTATCATCTTTTCGTGACTTGTGGGTGGTTGATAATAAGCAAACTATGCTTCCTACATCGTATGTTGTAACCCTTCGGATACTCGCCTAGTAGGCTCCAAAGTTCCAACAAAATTATTAAAATCGGCGCCAATACGTCGACTTCATATTAAAAAACCATTTCAAGAATAGACACTGCGGACAGGAATACTTGAAACACAAGATATTTCCGCGCGTTGACATTGCGGCATACTCTTTCATCTTCCATACTTGCGATTATAGAGTGTCTGTGGTTTGCTCTTAGACAACTTTCAATTTTAGTGTGAATAAGCACGGCGTTAATGATCTTCTTGGACTGAAACTTTACAAATAGCTTAAGAAAGACTTTGAAGTAAACATGAGATAAATCATTATTTATCGCACAAAGAGATGAAAAATAGATTGTTTTTTGTCTGCAATTTATCAGAGAGCGCAATGGCCGAATAATTGAAAACGTCGAGAGCAAATAATATAATCTCAAAAATCGTGCATAATTGTTATTTGCCCGTTCTACGTATAAAAAAGAATAATACTCTGTTTTCTGTCTTACTTAAATATGGTATGTTTTGACGGGTAATGAAGGGAAACGTAATGAAACGACAAGATATGCTTTGACAGATGGATTGCACGAATGACAGATGCGAATTCGGCATTTGTTTCTTTGCGATAGAGTGATGTTGGCTGTCAAGACAAAGATGAAAGTAGCTGTGAAAAACAAATTATTCGCTCTTATTGTTTATTTTGCAAAAACTTTCAGCACCTCGGTGTATAAACCAAAAAGAATCAATTTTTGTTTCTGTAAGCCACCCGCAAACAGTTGATTGTTTTTAGCATTTGTGATAGCGAATACTGAACACATTGTATTTTTTAAAAAATGGGAGCAAGTGGGATAGTTTTCACATCACTGTATAAGCTTTCTGTAAACATTTTCGTCCTTGGTGATCTAGAACTCTCTGGCGGTGTATGCAAAGGCTATTGACAGCTAAGGCTCTGATAGGATCATGAATAAAACCAGATATCATCACCAATCACCTAATAACTTCCCGGCAACATCTTTTCATTTTTATCGCGGGGTATCATCTGTTTGTATGGGCGAAAGACAAACACTCTTCGCATGTAGTCCTGACCAAATGTCATTTCTTCATCACAGCTGTTGCGGCTTACAGAGGTCTTGTCACTAAAATGTCTGTTTTATTCTTTCGGAGAAAAATGTAAAACAAACACATTATATTCGCAATTGAAAAATGTCTCAATGCTTTCGGGGCAAATAAAGAATAATGTATACAGCTCGAGAGTTGCTTTAAATTTAATTTTAAGGTAAGAAATCATTTGGTTTAGGAAGGCTTAGAATCTCTTAGTATCGCCCACATAATTTGTTTTGTTAATTTCAGAATTAATTATGCAAACAAAATTTGTCACCAACAAGAGTTCTCCGACTGATTTTGGCTCCAAAATTTTTAGCTATGGCGAAATCTGCTTTAGATTTTTCCGTCGCTGTGTGCTTTAATTCTCAAACTACAGATAAGGAGCGGTCCGAAGCTGTGTGTTAGCGCCCGAATGGCTGACTTACAGTGGCTTTAATAGCCTGCCAATACGCAACCAGGCGTAGCGTGTTTTTTGCTCTAGCTGTCCAACCCATTATATGTGTCAACAAGTTATCTAATCCTATTCATAGGACCACAACGCCCGCAGCCCTGATTGATTAGTTGATAAGAGAACCGTGGAAGTGTCGTCGGTCCAATAATGAAGTAACGCAAACACAACACGAAAAGCTCCTTCAGATGAGTTTTCACGCAAGTTTTGTCGAGCGACTTAGGTGTCAAAAACATATGAGAGAGTAAAACAATTTAGTTGTCGTTCAACCGTTGAAAAGTTATTCCCAGTACAAGTATTGTGTGAGACTGCACCATGACAAGCCCAGCTCGACAGTTGACAGGTTATACATCAGTCTCTTCAAAGGACAAACAATGAGTGACAGAAGGAATTGAAGAAGATTGGCAGTCTGATTGATGATAGCCTGTTCGCTGACACTAAAGGTGATCCGCTACTTAATTAACTTCTGTCTTCTCATTGGTCAGCCGGTAAATCATCAATCAATATCTCATAAAGCCAATTATCCTGATGTCGCAAAATGACATATCTGTCATATTGATTATCCAATCAATGAGTCAAATATCGCGAAGCAAGCATTTTGATTGGTTGGCGGCTTGTGTCCTCTAATCTATCCAATTCATTTATGAGTGAAGTGCGTTCGAGCTTTGTCTGAAGTCGGCTTGTTTCTTCTGAATCTACGGCTTTCATTCTGCCGTATTTAATATTTGAGTGCGCTTGTGTGGCGCTCATAGTGACGAGTATGCCATCGTGTTCGCTTGGACTACAACTGACACAATCTGCCAGTGAGATTTCTCTTTCCAAAGCAAGGGTTCCGTTAGAAGCACTTCAAATGTTGACTCAAAGTGTTTCGAAGTGTGGTCAGGATTATATTCAGCCTCTTCCTTTGAAGGTAAAAGCCCAGTTTTTAATAGTCAACTCAACAATATTGAAATAATTCTTATGCATAAAACAACGCATCCGCAAAAAGTAAAACAATTTTACCTCGTCAGTTTTCCTTAACGAATTCTTCTCTCATTTTCATTTAGGAGGAAGAGCAGAAAAAGTCGCCTTTAGCTTTGCTAGCAGCAACCTGCAGCAGCATCGGAAAATCTGAGACTGCTAAAACAACACTAACGAACGAGAGCGATAACACATTTCAGACAAACAAGATAAGCAACAGCGACGAAACAAGATCTTCATTCAAACCTTACAAGCAAACCTCGGATAAGGGAGACGATATGGTTGACAAGGCAGGTTTCCGAACGCCAAGTAAGGAAAACCCATCGCTTTCTCCTGTATTAAGCACAAATTCAAAGGAACAAGCTCCTTCTAAAACTGCAGCTTATCAATATGGCCATGCAGACAGTGAAAGCCAGCGTTGTGTTCACTCACAGGGACGAATCTGTGGTATGTTTTACGACTCTGTTGTACAATCTGCTCCTCCTAGTGGATTGCACTCGCTGCACAAAGATTGCTCTAGTTCTTGTGGAGCACACCCAGGAAACCTGGTCTCATACAAGGCTGCGCTGCCATTCGCACCCTCTTTGACGGGACAAGACCCGACAGCAGTAAAAACACATGCACTACCAACATCTATGGCAAATGTCGGTTATCCCTCAGCACAATGTGGTTGCGGGTTTTGCATTTCTCACTCATCAGAAGGTAGTTCTCAAGGCTTATCTCTTGGAAATTTAGCTGCAAGACCTTTACAACTTCACAACCCAAGTACACCGTTTTTAGATTATCTTCAAAGGACTGTTTGTCGAGATGCAAACTGTACAAGTTGTAAGCCCCAGACACCGTATGGTCTATACAATCCATCTGTTCCACAGCAATGCGGACCACACTGTGTGCAGTGTGAGAACATAAAATCGGAACAATCGAGCGCACCTTCTGCACTCCAGTCCTACTATTACCAACCCCATAGCCTGCCTTTCTTCACGAGTTCGCAGGACGAATCGCAACCTTTTGTTTGTAATTGGGTTTCCGGCTCGAAACACTGTGGCACAGCATTTCCAACCTCGGAAGATTTATTTCAACATCTGAGAACACACACGCAAATTGGGAATAATCCTTCTAATCAAGCACATCTTTCGTGCAATGTGCATGGATGCCCTTGCAAGCTAAGAGAAAGCCCAGCGCCTCAGTCTTCGTTAACCTCAAGTCTACATTCTCTCAGGTATCGGCCTTACTATTACAAGCCGGGAACTGTTCCTGCTGGCGCTTGTTATCCACCATCTCCCTACGCCATGCATGGACTGGCCGCTTATGAACACCATAGAGTTTTCAAATAATTTTCGCCGGTATATAATAAATTTATTTCAAAGCTATAATTACTAAATTAGCGACAATGCCGACAACTTTAAAAGAAATGTTGGTGTAAGGAATTGTGGAAATTTCTTTTTATACTTTATAGTCAGTAAGAAAGATAAGAACTGAACTTGCTACTGAAAATGTTGGAGATTTTCAAACGACCTCGTCAAAATTGGCGAATACATCACACAAATTCGGCGATAACATTTTCAACGTTGATATTCTGCAGGAATATTGTAAAGAACTGATATAGGAAAGTTTTACATTCAAATAATTTCTTTAAAAATAACTTTTTGTTCATTCAAAGCACAGAATATCGGCATTGCAATATGAGTGAAAAGTTTACGAGACAAAAGATACCTGTACATTATGAATAAAACATGTTTAATTGAGCAAAAAGAGTGGGCCTGATGTTTTGGTTTATCGTACTGATTCAGAATTATCTCTATCGGGATCTTTTTGAAAATCACTCAAAAACATTTGATGGCGAATTCACACTTTAATCTGCAAAATTAAAAGTGGCAAAGGGAAAGACAACGGTTATCATAAAAGATTGGCGAGATAACTGGAAAGTCTTGTAGTTTTTTTCTCAAATTAAAACCGCCATGGGGCAGAACTCGCCACAGCCGGCAAATATGGCTAAGCGATGATCTTTTTAGCTCTTGTAAAACCTCAAAGCTACCGCACTGCCGAAATTGCACTTGATAGACATATGTCTCACTCTGGTTATTAAGAGAGAGTTACCTTGTTCGATCTCGAGTGACAGTTTTGACAAGTCAATAGGAAGCGGCAAAAATAAAAAGGACATTTTCATAAGTCTAGCCATATGTCCAAACAAACAGAAACATTTTTCAAGAGTTCAATTTTCAAAGTCCGACGAAAACGGCTATTAGGTTTTATTTATTTATTTTTGATGTCGGTTAGCACGCGTTTTACACACGATCGATTACGAAGTGTCAATCACACTGGCATTTTGGTGATAACCCGCTGTGAAAACCAATCTAATGCGTGTGCATATTCGTGACAAGGAAGGGAGCTGTCAAAGCGAGGACTTCTAACTGAAAATTAAATGAATATTTTCAAGTTGATCTATCTTAATGAGATAACATTAACAACTGTAAATCACTTTAACTTAAAACAAGACCGCTTGTCAAACCCAGACAAAGAGACGATTTGATGTTTGGCAGGCCATCAACACTGAGCGAAATGAAAAATGAAAATCTCTTATATCGGCGCATTTGACTTGAATGTGTTATCCATTTAGTCTCAAGTGCCGCTTCATAAATCTTTCCTTCTGCACTTACTTTGACCTAAATTGACACCAAGGAAACTTCAATTGAAAAGTTTTACCCTTAAAAATAAAGAACCATTTTCCGTAAATTGTTCTCATGTTATTGCCGATAAATGTTGCCAGTAGTTAAGGCTTAATATTTTATAGCTTCCTGTAATACTGCCCGTGTGTTTTTGGTGATCAATTTTGCCATGAAGGCAATTGATGGATATACTTGTCAACCACTTTCACATTTGCAAATTTGAGAGACCAGGATTAAATTTTTGATGGACATCGGCGTTGTTCACAAAGGAACCACGTTTCAACATGTGCCAGTAATTCGCTTTCAGCGTGGGCTCGAACATTACTTGCTCTGACGGTGGCGGCTGATTTTAATCAAATCTGCAAAAATGGAAGTAATGAAAACTACGACAAACAATAATTGTGGGGAATAAAAGGATTGATCCGCGCTCAGATTGAACTGTTGCAATTATGTAAGTTTGGTTATCATTGATAACACAGACTCCTGCATGTCGCGTGGTTTTACAAATTTGCTCGTGTATTTAAAGTTATCTTGATCTTGTATTTGTCACCATCTTTCTTTTCTACATCTTTTCACTATCAGTTTTCATCACTCAAAGCTGCTAAGCTTCTCATCCGTGATTACAGATGATAGTCAATACATAAAGCATTTGTCTAAGGTTTTTACCCTTCCAGTTACGTTCCAAATTTCATGGTTAACGACAACTTTTAAAGTTTCTACTCGTACACACAGACAAAAATTATTATCAGGCACAAAAGCACAGGCGCGAACATGGATTACATAAAGGATTACGCTCACTTCAAGGTGGCATTAGCCGAGTCATGTTTGGCATCGGTAGTTTTCAAAAGCTGTGACATTAAGCATAGGATTATAGGTGTTAATTCCAACCTGTCACTTACTGCTGTAATTACAAAACGTGATGTACACTTTTTCGTACAATGCTTTCGCTTCTTTGTAATAACAGCTACAAAAGTTTTCGATAGATTATGTTCATCAGATTTTACTTTCTAGCTCATTATCAATTACAAAAACAATATAAGAATAAAAAGAAAAACATATTTGAAAAATTCTGGAAATTGTGTTTTGAACATGAAGAAATGCGGTTCATAAGAATATAAATCTAAACTTTAAAAAAAACCAACACCAAAACCACTTAATATTCATCTCAATCAATTTCTGTTTGGCGGGAATGGTTTTCCTCGAACAGTAATTTGGAAAACAATATTTGTGAAACAGAAATTAATACAAGGTTTCCTTTGGTTTCAAACAGTCAAAAGTGCCAAAATTGTAATCCAAATTTACAGTCAATTTAGTCAATGTATGAACTGAAAAGACTTTTCTTCACTTCAAAAGCTTACTATCTTTGAAGTCACACAAAACTTGCTGCTGGCGGCAATAAAATATACAGTAACTGATTTCTGATAATCGTCCGCTTTACAAAATTCTTTACAATTTATACAAAGTTATTGTGTATAAGAAAAATCAAAATTTTTCTAGTTTTGGATAATGTCCTAGCGAAACTATTACACTCTAAATGAAAGTATTTTAATTGTAGTCTTGCAGCTATTACTATTAGTGTATTTATTTACGTTGTTAAAGAAACAATATTTTCCGCTTTGCGAGTATTTGGAAGAACAATTCTTAAAGTTACTGTAGTTAATTTGTGTATTTGAAAAAAAAAATTAGGAGCCACATATAAGGAACAGTTATTTAATTTTTAGATGAAAAACCTTCTCAAAAAATGGCCAACGAAAATCGTGTTTGTAATTTAACGAAACAAAGCTAAAAAATAAACTATGTCTATGGATCATCTTCTCTAACTTTGCTAACTTAAACTAGTCACAAGGCTATATATGTACGTTCACATGGCGAGAAATAATTAATTTACAAAACTTAGAAAGATATTTTCATAGTTTTGCTTTTGTTGAAACAAAAAGTTGCATACTAAACTGAAAATCAAATAACGCGACTTAATCAAAACTTAAGAATCGTAAAACTTTTAAATTTTAATGATTATTGTTAAAGAGAGAAAACTTTAAGGTTTGGAGGTTGGGACGATTCGGTATCACAAACGAAATGTTCTGAAAAACTCCAAAAATCACCTATTCAAAGAACCTTAATGAAATTTTCCTGCGGGCAGAATCTCTCATCTCTTCACGCAAGATAAAATTTAAGTTTTATCTCATAATTTCCATTATGATGGCACAGTTGGTAAGGCGCCAGGCAGACGTGCGGGGGGCTCGGGTTGAATCCTGGAGCTTCGCTCAGGGGCTTACAAAAACTTAAAAAGGATAAAAAGAGGAAGTTTCGAGGGTTAGAAGCTCGAAACTAGAGCTCTCCTTCGGTTGTCTAATTCTAAATGCATGCATGCGTTCCACCAACTGACTCACAAGAAATTTGAAAAAAGAAATTAACCGGAAAATGCTGGATCGGTTTAACGGTTGTCAAACTATTCTTATGATTCTCTTGAATAATTCTGCTAAAATGCAAAGCACTCTATCGATTCTATACAGGGAGACTTTGAAGAACGGAGTCATTGCTAACGGGAATGAGGAGAGTAGTGATAACAGTGTAGTGGTTTGTCTCCTCCCCTCCTTTGGATAGTATTTTACTCTGGAGACAGGGACAATATGCCTTATGATTTTTTCCTTTCTAAGATCCATAAATATCTTGAGTTTATTTTTTATTAATGATTAAAGATTAAGATGATTGGCCCGAAAGGATAACCTTGGGTTTATAAATTTTGCTTTGTTTTGCATACTTTAGGCGCTCGCGGGGTGGTAAAACTTGCAACATAATAACATTTCACACAAGAATAGTAAATTAACTGAAGGAATCAGCTGTTGTTTTATGTTCCAGATTCGAAAGACGTTTTATTCTCTTTCTCCTTCTCTAATATTTTTCTTAAATTTTCAAACAAAAAAAAAACTATGGAAGCATTTTTCGTCGAGAAAGCAAGAGTCATCTAACTTGACGAACTTGATATGTGAGGCAGGTGTTAAAAAACGTTAAAGAATCAAGGTCTGCTCATTTAGAAAGGAACTTTTCATTTTCCAAAAATGTTATTTCAAATAACTACGATAAAAGCCACTAACAATAATAGACACTGGTTGGGATTGAAATCTTCAAGCTATTGATTTTATAGGGTTTAAACTGACGAATTACGGGATCACGTGTTTCAGAGATTTATAGCCTTAAGCCATGTAAACATCCGTGTCGAACCAACGACAAACTTGAAGTTAATATTGATAAGAGAACGTAAACATTTTACTGAGAATGGTTGGGTCTCATGACCTGATCATAAAGCTTTATCAGCATATGAACAATTTCTTGCATAGCAAAAACTTAGTGTGTACTGTCGCACAAGGCCGGTGAGGTGACAAAGCGTAGAGCCGTGTGAGGTCAGTTGTAAGTATACTGATCTATGAAAAAAATTCAAGTGAGCTAAGAAAAATGTAATCAAAATAAATATCTGAACAGACATAACTAGAATGCTGGTGAATATATTGCAAAACAATTACTGATCATCAGCAGAATACCTAAATTGTGTGCACTTCTACAATTGGTTTCGGCTCCGGCATTAAATCCTGTACCAATTGAAGAACAATTCAACTGGAGCCACCTACTAACTGATCATAGTAACTGAACAACGTTAGTAAAGTAAGGAAAACCAATAGATTAAACCGTAAAAA
>ERZ1740055.362-NODE-362-length-11675-cov-7.117384_pt1 | contig 11675 bp, 5 predicted proteins | sample MGYA00581747_ERZ1740055 | MGnify/ENA primary metagenome ERZ1740055 (study PRJEB43018, sample SAMN04849739) | marine metagenome | isolation source: floating plastic debris | place: Pacific Ocean | collected 2008-08-28 | study: EMG produced TPA metagenomics assembly...
AAAAACTGTTTTAGAGTGAAGCGCCGAGTGTGACCCTTGCCTTAATTGGCCTGAGAGTGTATTCCGCTATGTTGAGTCTTTCAAAATGTACTTCAACTTGCTTTCAAAATGCAAAGTAATCAGTCATGCAGGGTAGCTGTTTATAGTACATTGATTTTGGTTCTATCACTTGTAAGCCATGGTATATATGCAAGCGTGTTTTACAATCAGTAATTAAAGAAAGGCACCAGATCAAATAAAACGGCCATACAAAATGGTTGCACAATGTTCTCTCGCTTGCGTACAGTGTGTAAGCTTGACAGTGCAATGCACTCTGCATGAATTTTTTTCTAAACTTGTTCTTTGCTTGAATTTTTTTGTATTCTTCCCACCCCTCCCAATCACTTTTCTAATGGTCCGTCCCTAGTTCGTTGAGCTTTCCATCAGGTCGGTCAGTAAAAGCTTCCTTGTTGAACGAAACGCGTTCAGGCATGAAATTCAAATGTTTTGTACTTGCACTTCATCTTATTTGTTTGAAAGTGCAAATATTATTTGAGCGATTTTCTGAAAATCGTAAACCAAATACGATCTTTTGATTATACGTGCGTCAGAAGAAAGTTTTTTAATTTTTGGACTAAAAGTTGTGAATAAGATTTTGAACAGCTTAAGGATTTTTGTAATGGTTGTAGTTGTACAACTGCATGCGTAGAAAGGAGAAAACATTTTAATTAAAAACGGTAACTGAAACGAGATTTGTTGTAACGAAATACTTCTGAGTTCTGGCTCGCTCAGGGCACATTGAAAGAACAGAACAGATTCTGTATATTTTGCACTTATTTCAAGTTAACAAGTGTAATTATAAGTCTGAGTAAATAAAACTAAAAATGTTTACATTAATTACATATACAAGAATATCTATTTACCGGCAACAGGAGTCGTTATTTACAATTCAAACACATCAAATGAAGTTACAGATAGCATGAAAAGTCATAAGGAAATTGAAAAGGTCCATGCTGGAAGCCCTACAGTAACTAAAAAGCTTAACTAGCTAGGGCTTCCTTGCTCGGTGACGTTGATTTTCCTAGCTACAAGGTTAGGTACTCTAAAAGACGAATAGCTGCATTCACTTGTTAAAAACTTAAAATAAAAACAGATGACGGTGACTTTTTTTAGAATCGACTGCTTGGGCGGTCAACGTCACGGTTCCTTTGATTGGGTGAAAACATTATTTTTAAAAAGAGGATACTTCTTCATAACACGTAGGAACTTCGCAACGGTTGCGCCACATTTACGCTTCTGTCTTCTGAGCTACAAAATTTCCGTGGTGTATACAAAACTAAACAAAACTCTAATAAAATCTTAAAATGTGACATCAAATACTTTGCCATTCATTAAAGAAGTGTGTTGGAATGCGATTTAAAAATGATGAACGGAAAATTATATATGAGATACTTGTTCGATGTACTTTTGTATGGGCCAGAGCGGCAAGGCTAGGTACTTCCTGCCTGCGGAAAAATTGCCTTCTTGTGGTGAAAGGTCCGTGAAATGATGTGCGTGCCGTCCGTATTTTTTGGCATTTCAGCTTGCTTGGTTGACATCGTCAAATCTACTGGAAAACATCCAAGTTCTCAATTTAATTTAAATTGAATTAAAAATTTCAAAATGCTCAGCAGGCAAAGTAAATAAATACAAAGCAATAATGCTCGTCACAAAAAGGCGAAGCCCAGTTTCCTATGACAGCAAGTTTTGAACGATTGATATTACACGGACACGTGGTCATAGAACGTGCGTCAATTATCATTTCTAATCTTTCCGCCATTACACATCAAAGGAGATCTTATCATGTCCATTTTTACTGCTTTAGATAATAGTTTTCACTAAACTAAAAACATTTATAAATAGAGTTTGTGCAGCAATGCTTACGTGAAGATCTTAGAATAAGAAAAACAACATATAAAATTTCTTTTCTTTTCTTGAAGTTTGAGAAAAAGTCAGAAAGAGAGTTTATTGTCAAGCCAGACTGAGCCTCGCTATTAAAACTATATTGAGCAGGAAAAATGAAGACAACAAAAGGCGTTGTACTCTGTTGCACATTTAATAGTTGATTAAACTCCAGTGACATGTATAGGATATTAGAAGAGTGCAACAAGAGCACAAGTTTTCTCCCCGGAGAGTAAAAACTGGCGTCGATCGACCATACAAACACGTGCGAGACAAGAGTGACAATTAGTTTTCTTTTATCAAAGCATGGATGAAAATCTTGGTGTTTAAAAAGCTTTTAGAATTCACATTTACCTTCATATCAGTTTTGCTATCTTCACTTTGGAAGATAAAAGGTGGATAAATATTCAGATGGAGAAACCGGAATCAGGAATTGAAATGCATGAAATAGTTTTACAATGACCTTTTTCCTCGCGATTCATCTTTTGAGTTAATTATTTTTGCTTTTTTATTATAATACAGATGAATTCATACTTATAAATTGTGTTACGACTCATTTTGTTGTTTATGTTAAGCCTTAAGGTATGCAAAAAATTGCATTAAGGATTTGTTTGAAATTTTGCAACAGTGAAATACAGTTTCGTGTTAATACAGTAAATACAGTAAATCCTTATATTTTTCAAAGCTAAATCATTTATTTTGTCAAGTAGATGCGACAAAGCTAAATCAGTGCTTCAAAGTAAATATTTTTACAATGATTTGAAAGTACAATAGTTATAGAAGCGATTTGCATTAAAACGTGTTGCAACTTGAACTTGACACGTGCGTTTCAAAACGTAAACTACTGTAAGTGAGCACTAGAGACAAAATAAAGATTAAAAAAAATGTTTTATGCATGATGTACCAAGTAGCGAGATCCAATAGCTAATTTAAGTTCCATGTGATGGACCTGTATTTTCACTACGCATAGAATGAGCCTGTGAAATTTCTGTCAGTGTCAGTAGTACGCCATACTAAAACAACTCGAATTTATATCAGTCATAATTTTATCATTTATGGAGATTTGCAAAAAACACAAGTTGCCCCATTCGAATGCCTAGGCTCGGTTTACGTTAATTAAAGCTATTTGTTTTTATTTCTGCTATCAAAAAACCTTTTGCAGAGCCATACATAGTGGATTGGAGGGGTAGTTACCCCCGCCAGGAAAACTAAACAAGGTGTTTATGTGATAATAAATGCAAAAATCATCAAGTTGTTTTTAAAAAGGCAACCTTCTGTGTAGGGGTGAAAACGTGTAACTACAAAGCCTGTTTTGTATACGGGAGACCCCTGTAAGAATTTGCTGCCGCAGACAAAAAGTTCTAGGCACTACCCCCTGGATTAGTTAACATTCCAAAAAGGATATAAAGTTCCAGGTTGTTGAAAATGAAGTAAATTTATTTTTATTTTTTTTTGGAAAACATCTGAATTACTGTAAGTCATGTGAAACCAAATGTTGGATGACGAGCGAAAAAGGCAATGAAAATTATACTAACTAGGCTTTTTTTTAAATTTCAATTTGTTTTTAATTTTAAAATGCCATAAAGCAATAAAAATAGATCACCAAAAAGCGTGTCAGTTTTCTCCTGACTTTGTTTCTTTATTTTATAACTATAAAGTTATTTAAACTTTTTAATTTTTACATTCAGGAAAACCAGAGAATAGCAATTACTTGGCTTTAGCTTTTAGAAAATTGAAATGATGTCAAAAACATTTTGGTTGCTATACACGTAAAAAGTTTTCAAACTTTAACCTTGACCTCATGTGAACGTTCAAATCTTGTTTAAACAAAGCTGGCATGAGCTGAACAGCATGCAAGGTCTTCAAACACAATGGATATGTATTATGTATATGTTCATTCTTGTTCCATTAAAAGCAGTGGGAAATTACTGTTAAGTTTTGAACTTCAGCCAGTACAAACAAAAAAGAGACAATCCAGCCAGCTGTTCTGTCTGGCAATGACTTCAGTCTCCCTTGCACTCATTTCCATGATCCCTGATTCACTCAGTCACTGTCTCTCCGTTCTTATTACTTGCTCAAATTGATTACTGAATGCCACCTCATATTACAAGACTTAATGTTTTTAAATCGTTTCGCTGAGAGATAGGTAAAGATACAGTATCGATTACTCGTTTACAAAACTCTACCACTCAATTTTAAAAATTCCTAGTGCCCGCGTAACATGAGACGAAAAGATGTCGAGCGGGTCTTGGAAAGGAGACACCATCATTTTCACCAAACAATGTTCAACATATTATCCCCGTAATATCATTCAAAACAACCATCATCATCACCATCATCCGTTTTTTTCTTTGACTAACATTTATCATAATGTTGGTAAAAAAACCTATTTTGTTAAAAAATCATCACTTGTAAAGCGAAATTCTGCTGCTTTTAGATGATTTACTCTGTGTATGTTGGATCACGGCAAACTGCCTTTTATCTTGATAAAAAATCTTCTTAATGAAGATGTAAATGCAAAGCATCAGTGACAGAAACCACAGGGGGAATAACAATTTACTCTATGCGTGGGATCGTCCATCACACTGAGACTGCAAACGAGAAAAACAGCTCAAATGTGAAACTGAACTGGTAGTTTGCATTTCATAACTGTTACTGAAAACTCCTCCCGTTCCCTTGGTGTTCTACATAAAATTAAAACGTTTTGATCATGACTGAGTTTTCTGTTTTGTCAGAATAACTTTTTAAAGAAAAATTAACTACCTTTTTTACCATATTGCGATTGTCCATACGGCCATAGTTTAAGCAAGCTAAGAACATAGCCAAGGCGCGTGAAGAAAGAAGATCTTTTATTTTGATTTACTGTACTGTAGAATAGTATGTAAACAGCTTGGTTCTTGGCCATCAAATGAGTAATATTTGTCATTGACATAGGCAGTATAGACACACTCGGCGGTTTTGCAAGTATAATTTTCAGTGTACCATGATCAAAAAGACCGTGAACGGCAAACTCGAGCTCGATACTCGAATTTCTTTTTCACAACCGTTCGAAAAAAAATCAAAATAAATGTAATATATACCTGTAATTGTTAAAATTGATATTCTCCGTGTGTTCGATAAAAATATAAATCTATAAGGATAATATTTTATAATAGATATTTAAAAGCAGAACGTTTTCAATCTACTTTATTTTCATTATGAATAATCATTTTTGGAATATTTTAAGAACATTTAATGTTAAAGTCCTGAAAATATTCGAGAACATTCAGCTTCAAAACTAAAAGTTTCATAAACAATTTTTTAACACTAAGACTTTCATAAGAAGAGTGTATACATTTTACTATAGAATGAAAGAAGAGAAAACAATGTTTAAGCCCTTGGCGGGAATCGGTTATAAAACCCTAACCGGGAATTTAATATACTTACATTTTACTATATACATTGTCCAATACAGTAGATTGTCACTGTTCCTAATTTTGATTATTACAGTAATGTTTTACCATTGAGTGACTTATCCTATACTTCGCCATTTTCTGATTAAGGATAACACAAACACATTTTCAGCAAACGCATTGTGAGCAATAGAAAAATTGTTTTTTATATTTTAATAAAGGTTTTTGTATACGATAATTCTTTTAAAAAGTTTATTTGTAAAATAATGAGCAGGACGCAAAAATGCCTCTGGCAATCTATTCATTTTTTCTGCAAAGCAAATTGTATGCTATTTGAAAACACCGGCATGATTTCATTTATCAAATGTCAGCGTGAAAGTCCCTAGCCCTGGGCAAAACTGAGTTCTTATCTGTGAAAGTCATGGTAAATACCAATTTCCGTTCCTCCCTTTGAAGAGGGAAATAAAATTTGTGTCCATTACATTTATAAAAGCTACCATATTACGGAACGATTAAAGAAAAAAATATAAGACGTTCTTTCGAACAAGATAAACAAGTTTAAAAGAACAGCGAAATAGTCGCTGAGTTCAAGAAACACCTGGGAGACCGACAATCGCAAAAAAGAATAACTTGCTAATCATGATAACGCTAACAGAAGTCTAGCAGACTAAACAAATTACAAACTAGATAAGCCAAAATTTTGGATATTGCTGCAAAAATGAGCGACATTTTGATACAAAAAGTTTGGCAAAGGTAATTAATGATGTGAACTAAAATGATCAGACATCAAAAATAAAATGGTTGTTTTAACAAAGTTATTGCAATTGCCAGACGGCTACTTTGAATGTTTTTAAAATAAGCAGTTTGTCAGTTCCTTTTTCAATGTCAGAGAAACAAATTGTGCAAAGAAATAAATTTTGATGTTTGCCTGATGGTGATGCGGAAACGCACAAATAAAGTTTATTTACCCGAGTTTTTCTCTCAAACTAAAGAATCTCTACATTTCTGTTCAAATATATATTGAACTTTTCTCCCGTCGTGCAGAGAAGTATAGTTTGAGAAAACAGTTGACAACACTAAGTCTTTACTGATAGTAAGTTCTGGAACAAAGGCTACAGCCAAAAGAAACCAATAGATAAAATATAACCGTCCTCACAGCTGTTAGTGTTGTAGATAACCAAATGGTAGGTTTTTCAAGCGTACGTCCGTTTGTTTCTATTCGGGTTTAGTTCTTCCATGCCGAAAATATCCACCGAAATAGGCAAAACGTGGTAGCGAAAGTGTGGTTGTAATGCGAGCAAAAGTGTTACTATATATGGGCGCGAATGTGTTAATTGTGGCGGGAAAAGAGTGAGAAGTCAGAAGATCAGATAGAGAGCCGTTTGCAAAAACAGAGGAGATATCTTTTGGTCGGTGAAAAATTGTTGGTTTACCACTATTCCCAAGATGCGACGAAATGATAGGCTGACTCATCACTCAACTTTTGTTTCAAGATATGCTGTCACGTGAGGTCAGGTCGTAGCAATTAAGATAACATGATCGAATTCTGTAATCTATTTTAAGATACAAAAGGTTTGCTTCCCGACGAAAAAAATCTTTAGGCAACTCACACAAAAAATTTTGTGCATGATATTTCGTTCATGAAACTTGAAAAAAAAAACTAAATTAAAATTTTTTGCCGTTTTTCTTAACTTTTAAAGTGAGATACTTTATGGCTGTGGCAAGCATTGATTCATTTTTCCAGAAACGCCACAAAGAACTGTCTTAATGAGACGTGGGATCTAATATAAAACAAAGTTAAGCTTGACGTAGGACTGCTCTGAGAGTAGGTCGTTTGATAAAATTTATGGATATTTGGTCGTATGCTTTTGCGCAGTTGTATTCTGATTCTCTTGAAATGCAAATGTTTTGAACATGAAAATTACACTGAATTGAACGGGGATTTTCGTCATAGTGCCATGTTATGAGGGTATTATCCTTTGTACTTCAACTGACACGTATACATCAATACTTATCAGGGACGACATTGCGCCAAAAATCTGGTTCATTTCTGCCCGCATAGTCCCAAAACACGCTAACGTTACTATCAGATATTGAAAATTCTCAAATACTGAGCAACTCTCAAAGGAAAAAAATAAAGCACTTGAAAGCTTTTTTAAAAAAGACAACTCAAGGAACAAAGGCTCTAGCCACTTCAGAGTGGAGATAATGAATTATGAAAGCCTTCCTTCGGTTGTTCTGAATCAATTGCAGTGGCCACGTGCCCTTTTTTCTTATCTGTTGCTAGTTCAATATTACCTCACGTATTGAATTTGAGCCGGAACCGTTTCAAAGACTTTTCTTGGTCAGTGTTTTCATTTGAGCGAGGGTGTTTCAAAAGATTTTGCAGACCGGAAACAGCAGCTGATATTAATCGTTTCCGTTGTGCGCAGAATCAGAATGTTGACCAGCGGTTCAGAGAATTCTATTTTTCGTTGATTGCCATAGACGCAAACTGTAGGATGGGTAGGGTTGGAATTGGGTTAAAGAAACTCTATCGAGAAACACATTGAAGCCATGAATACTTCTATTTGTAAATTAATTGTTTGTGGTCTTTTCTTGTTGAAGGTACAAGGAGACAAAAGTAAGTACTTTTAGTTAGAGTAACTTTGAGACTGCTTCATGCACAGCTCAGGGACCCAAACAACGGAAATACCCCGTGCAGTAGCACTCGCAATTAGTTCAAAAGTAGACTTTCGCTTTCGCTAAAGATACTGTTTTATTGAAAGAGAAAGGAATTTGACATCTGAGATATTAGTTACGTGTTTAAACAAAAGCTTGAATAGTGACCAAATTTTTCATTTAGTGGTGTTGTGTAATGGTGCAGTGGCAAGTATTTGTAAAGTTCTTGTATGAAATGTTTACTTTCTGGTTACAAGTTTGAGGTGCGGCTTTGCAAGGATTTCGTCTACGTTTTTGTGGCTTAGTCGAGGCGAAAGGATCAGAGAAGCTTGAAAGCGATGTTCTTCTCAAGTACGAGAGAGTAATTATTTCGTGTACGAGATAAGCTGACACACAATGGATATTTTTCTCTTATAACCGGTTTGTTGTGAATGGTATCGAATAAGTAGGGAATCTTAAATTTGTCGTCATATTTTCACAGCTTGTGACTTTTTTCCTCTTTGAAAAGCGCAAACAATGGATGTAGATTAAACATAGGGTCTACAAGGAAATGTTGAATAAATGGATCTTAATTTTTGTTTGGCGACGGCACCTCGCGGTCATGTTTGAGGGTCGCACATGTCAAATCTTCCCGAAAGAAGCTATCTGTCACCGTGCAGCTGTCAAAGTAGAAATTAATATTGACATTGGAAATCAACACAAGATGAAAACACTCCTCATTTTCAAAACAGCTGTAGAAATGTATGCGTTTTTGAAAGAATAGAAGATCTCGCACCTCTTAGTTTTAGAAACCGCTTTCATTTTTGCCATTAAACGTGCTCACAAAATATGCAAATTATGAACTTTGAAAGATTTTGTTTAAGACTTGCTTTAAAAGGATTAGCGGTTTAAAACTTGTTTATATACTTTTCATTTCCTTACTTGTTCAGATACATCTCAATATATTTTTTCTCTTCAATTTGTCTGATTCGACGATGTTTGAAAACGTCGTTGAAAAGTCTACACACTTTGCCTTTGGCAATTTTAAAATTTGTGAATAAGTTTTTTTTTTAGTTATTATGAGAGTTAGGTTTCAGAAATGTAGAGAGCAAAACCTTTTCTTGGTTTTTAGAGTATTTATTAATCGTATTTGACTTTGTTCGAACATCGTTTTATTTCCACAGCAGGATGCTTTTTGTTTATTAGGAAATAATAACAAAAAAATTAGAAAGTTTCGGTGGAATTTTTTCAGACCTTATAAATATTTCCCTCCGACTAGTTTTGTTTCTTACTTTTGGATGATTTGGTGTAAAACTTGGATGAAAATTACAGTATTTATATCGCGGCTTTGAGAGGAAACGGCCTGAACATAAACCATTAATATTCAAATTTAAAAACAAAATTAAACGAATTTAACATTATAAATGAAATATACGTACAAACAATACAAAGGGAGTTATGACCATATATTACTGGTTAAAATCCTGGCAGGCATTGTGTTGAATGGAGTTGTAAAGTCCTTAAAAATAATATTTCTAAAATAAAATACTACTTTTTGTTTGCAAAAACCTGTGGAGCCCTGTGTTCACAATAAATTAATGACTATATGTCTTTGAACAAAACTAACGTTGTCAATATGGTTAAGCAAGCTTATAATGGCAAATGAGGCACTGAGATGTCTACAAGATGAACTAACAGTGGCTGAGTTAGAATTGTAAACAAGGTTGTTATTTGGCTTTGCATAATTTTGCTTTGCTTCAGTGATTGTGGTATTTTGTGGTTTGAAAGGTTTTGACTTTGATTCTTGACACTGTCACCGAGTTTTATTCTTGAAAGCTTGTCTACAATAGTCTATATTTTAGTGCTTTAGTCAGCTGTTATTTAATTTCCTTCTCTCTTGTGTTTTTATAGTGCTTACATACTTAAAGTTAGCAGTTAACTATTTTTGTTATAAAAACATGTTTTGAATGTGAAAGAATTTAACCTGATAATTTTATGTAATTTCTAATTCTAAATTTGTTAGGACACAAAAAATATGAATTATCAGAAGTCGGATTGTATTCATACATAGATCTGTATAAGTTCCTAAAGAAGCATAAAATATTTGAATGTTAAAGTTTAGTAGCTAAGTGCATTTAATGTTAGTCTTGTAGAAAAAGCTAGACTGTGGAAGACAGATTTAGATTATAAAAAGACTTATAATATTATGATTATTGAGACTGAATTTATACTGCAGTGTAAACATTGTGACTATGTAAGCAATTTAAGCAATTGTGAAATATTCGAAGCCTGGAAAAGATTTTTTCCTCATTTTCTTTTGCAATTTCAAAGACTGCGGTGCATAGAATTAGAGAATTATTTGAAATTATTTCTTTACATACATGTGATATCAAGATTGACACCCAAGGTTTTCAATAAGTTTTAAAGTAGGTGGTGATAATTAGAAATAAATGGTGAAGGAGCTGATATTTCTCATTTCATTTGCATGGTCTGAGTAATATAGCTACCAAAGAAAGTGGTAAATTTTTTTTTAAAGTAGGTGTGAAATTTGCTGGCTGGACACTTCTAAGTTAGCCAAGAGGTATCAAAACTAGCCCATGGAATTTGTTAGTTTTCATTTGGCATTGAATGATTGAAACTGTTGATTAGGTGTTAGATCAATTTTTAAAAAGCTGCTATTTTTTCATTGAAACTGGTAGCATTATCTTTGTTGATTCACCTGTTTCTTATATATTAATATCAATATAGGAATTTTAGATGTTTGTGTAATATGGTTAATTGTACAGTTACAGATTAGCTCAAGGAGTGATTGATAAACACCACTGTCGCTGAATAAACTCAGTTATGAGCTTTACATCAATTTTTCTTTGGCTTGTGAAGGAACTATGTCTTTTAGTTGTGAAAATATTTAGTGGATATATTGCAATATTGGAATTGTGTGTCCTATTAGTATATGTTCATTTTAATTGTGCATCCCATATATTAATATTTGTTCATGCAAATATTGGACAATATCATGTTATTTAAGAAGTAAAATATGTTTTCTGTGCCTTCATAGCCTGGTGAAACCGAGGCGAATGTTTGGGAGAATTTGAGAGCAGATTAGTGAAAACCTAAGATGCAGTCCAGGGTTTTCACCTGCTTAAGAATTCTCACAAACTTTGCCGAGGTTTTCACCAGGCTATGAAGGCACAGATAACATGTTTTGTTTCTGTTAAATAAAATTATTATTTTACGTCTTAACAAAGAGATAGACGATATATGAAGCGCTTACTGTAAATTCTTACAACTTGGAGACAGTCATTGCCACATCATTTTTGTGCTTCATAGCGCTATGAATTCAAACTTGTTGACCAATCAAAACCCACGTATTATCCAAATTATTTTATAAACAGTGCTGGAAGTATCCTTAAGCCTCTTCAATAGTTAAAACCTCTTCTGCAAACCTGCTTGTGATTGATGAAAAGGGAAATCGTGGAAAGATGTGAATGGGGTTTGAAGATAATAATAAACCCATCAACAAAAACATACAACATAACTACCAAAATAATTAATGGGTAATTTTTTAATAGAGACGGCATTATGGACCACCAATGTTCTGGTTTAATTTCATCAGCAGATCAGATGTGTTACAGTTGAACCTCGATTATCCGGACCTCGATTATCCAGACTATTTGATTATCCGGACTTTTTTCTCTGGTCCCAATTTTTTCATGAATATTA
>ERZ1740055.363-NODE-363-length-11668-cov-7.196504_pt1 | contig 11668 bp, 3 predicted proteins | sample MGYA00581747_ERZ1740055 | MGnify/ENA primary metagenome ERZ1740055 (study PRJEB43018, sample SAMN04849739) | marine metagenome | isolation source: floating plastic debris | place: Pacific Ocean | collected 2008-08-28 | study: EMG produced TPA metagenomics assembly...
ATTTAGTAATAAAAATGTAAATTCTACACTGTAAAAAAGAGAGAATACTTACTGAAATAATTGAGTTTTAGCCCTTTGTCAGAGCCAGTGAAAATGCTGAGAAACCTAAGGGTTAATAAATTGTCATGTTTAAAGATAGGAATATGGAGAGCATATAGGTATTTAAAGCAAAAGATTGTTATTAAAAATCATACAACAGATTCAAAAATAATTTCTGGTCTTCTTGAGTTATAAAATAGAGTTGTATCTTTTTAAGCCCTTTATTTTTATTCTATAAAAAAATGACTTAAAAGGTAGAATAAGAAATGATATGTGACTGGTCTAGTGAGTTAGAGCGTTAGATCGTTATTTTGACTATCACCTAATTTTTTGCCATACTGTCAATGTAAAAATTTTTTTAAATCGCCAGAACAATAAAGCAAAATAGAGGTTTTTGTATTTACTAGTAATGTTGTCAATTTCTGATGATCCTGTACAGAACATGTTTTATAATATATATGAATCCTTAGTGTTTTATCTATTTTTCTGTTGTTTTAGCTTCCAAACACTATGTGAAATTTCTGGATGGCTGCTCGTAGTAGCCAGCGGTCGAATGTGTTGTCAGCGGTGTTTTTGTCAACTTAAATTTCCACCATTTTGATTTGTAATGTTTATTTTTTTATTTCTGTTAAAGTCTGTCTGCATTTTATATTTTATTTATGATAAATGTTTCAAAAGTTTTTGAATAATATTTGTGTAGTCACGGTTCTTTCGTCTCTTAAACACGTGGCTTGTGGCATTAATTTATAGTATTTATTAAAGTTTAATGAGGAAAAGGAGAGTTACTACCATGAACAAACAAAACAGGATCTTTCCTTGCATGCCAGTTCATAAAAACAAAATATTTAATCAAAAGAATTAATCAGTTTTAAAAGAAAATCGCAAGGGTCAAATAAAAAGAACGGCAATCATGTCACTTTAGGCTCAGCCCAACTTCAATCAGAAAGACCACAAAACAGGGTGAAAGGAATTTGGCAATCAAAGTTTTATGAGAAAGGTGTGAAGCAGGCTTATATACAGAAGAACATGTCTGGTTGATAACAAAAAACAAGATTCTGTAGGACATAGCAGCGGAAGGTGTAGTTACTAAAAAGTTAGTTTTCGAGTGTGAGATTTCAGTAGAAAAAATGCCAGTGACACCTTCGTTAGCGGGGAATTGGTGTATATTGGTGACAGACAAATGATGCAACACACACACACATTTACTCAACTGACGTAAAATTTACAGTTAAATCATCTTTTAAAATTACATAGATACCTCGTAACTGTGCAGTAGTTCGAGTAGTAAACTAGTAGTAGTTGCAGTAGTAAACTCGATGAGACATTTGGGTAAAAAACGTATGCTTTACATTTTTGGAGAGAGTTGTTTTCCATTGTTGTTTTAGACTTAAAAACAATGATTATATTATGTATATTGCATTAGTATGGTATAAATAGTTTCAAATAAGTATCAAACTATTTCAAAACAGAACACTGTGATGTCTTGACTCAAATAGCTGAAATCACACATGATAAACGCACAAGTTGATTGGTCTGCCACAAAAATGAATTACATATCTTGAGAGTAGCACATCAAATTATTTAGAAGACATTTCTCCTTTATCATTAACATTTAATATTTCTAGCCGTTTAGAAGACTTTGCTAAATTGTGTAATGTCGAAATCCGTAAATTTGCAGTTGTCAGACAGCATAATGTTTAAAACACATCTTCACAAATATGTACCCTTTACTACTAAAAACTTGAACACAATTGTTTGTTATAGAGGGTGTTCAAAGGTGATGTGTCGTACGGAAAATTTAACATATTGCTATGGGAGTTATGTCAACAACTTAATATCATTTCTTAGTGTTGATAGTTTGCATTGTACAGGCTTATGTTGGTATATTTAGTAGCATTTTTAATTTTTTACAGACTCATTCAGTAATGAAAGCCTTGACCAAGTTTTCAAATATCCAAGTTTGTCTTGCCGCAGGTTTGTACCCTACGTAATGAAAAATATCCACGTTGTCTTAATATGTAGCTAGATTTAAGGGTGTAAAGCCCGTTACCAGCATGGCCATAGTGCCCATTTTCTTAGTAGCCTCAAGTTTGCTACTGTAACATGTTTGTGTTATCTGTATGTTTATCATTTTAGACACATCTCATAAGCATTGCTCTTTCACTACTGTTTGTGTAGTTAGGATTAAAGTGTCTTCTTTTTAATGAATAACTAACAGGGGGCTTAGATAGCAAAGCACAGGAGGTGGCCCTTCGAAAGGGTCCTGACATTGTTATTGCGACACCTGGAAGGCTGGTAGATCATCTGCACAATGCTCATTCATTTGACCTGCAATCGGTTGAAATCCTCGTCTTGGACGAAGCAGATAGGTAAAGCTATCCTATTATCTTCCAGCTGTTGTATTATAAATTAGCAGACGTTTAAAAAAACTTGGATGATAAACAAACAAACAAACAAACAAACGAAACTTTATTTCCTATATTTACTCTGTGTCAATAGAAGACATTAATCAATCTGAAACAAGACAATGCTGTCAGTGACAAATTAATAATAATCTTGTAAAATTGTTTAAATTCATTTGTTATCTTTAGTTATAAACTTAGATGAAATGAAAATCGAGAATTGATATTTTTTATTTTATATTATAAAAATAATTATTTACAATATGCAGTATTGTTGTAAGTTTGATGAGCTTTTACTTTAAGTTATGGTTATATTTTACATATTAAGCGTCTTTGCTTTCTCTTAATTAGTTTTTAAAAAGTGAACGAATATTTGAAAACCAAATCGAGAATTGAGGAAAGAGAAGTTGGATTAAGACACTTAAACCAAGTATTGATGACGATGACGATGATGCTGACGACGACAATGATGATGATGATGATGATGATGACAATGATGACAACGATGATGATGATGATGAGGGCAAGATGATAGTGATGATAATGTTTTAAGCTTTGATCACCTGCATTAGTAACAAAACTCTAGTTACAAAGCAATAGTCAAAGATTAGTTGTCTCAATTATCAATTTCCCAGGATGTTGGATGAACATTTCAAGGATCAGATGGATGAAATTGTCAGGCTAAGCCCTCGTGGACGACAGACGATGTTGTTCTCAGCCACAATGACTGACGAGGTAATAATTTTTTTTGTCTGTTTTCTTCTTTTATATTTTGATCATTACTCGAGCAGGGTTTTCTACATATAAGATTTTAAGTAGCCGCATTGTAAACGGTTGTGGGTTGGTGGACCAACACGATTGACTCTCAAAGCAATGAAAGGAGTCAGCGAAACTTTGCAGAGAGGCTGCTGCTGGCTCTTATATACAACTTTGCTCAAGTGGTAAGAATTCTTCATTGCCGGAGTTCTATTCGTTTGAATGTCTTTTTAATCTTACAATTTTTAAGGAAATTCTTTTGTACTTAAGAAGCATCCATAACACAAAAAACATTTCATAGCGTATGTAAGTCCTTGGAAACCCGCTGTAACGATGATTTACATGGTGATTAAAGTTGAAAATGTATGACAAGAGATAAATTTTGCAGGTTGAAGAACTGGTCCAGCTGTCATTGAATCAACCTGTAAGACTCTTTGTGGACGCCAACACAGATGTTGCGTACAACTTGCGACAGGAATTCGTCAGAGTTCGTGCAAACAGAGAGGACGATCGTATGGCCCTTGTAGTTGGTAAGGAATGAAAAGGCGATGATAGTGAAAAGCATAGATTTGAAGTATGTAAAGTGATGCCCTAGTGCCTATTAATATAACAGTTAGTACTGTTAAGCCTGCTTCACACTAGCGATGTAAGCACAAACATAATCGCAATCGCAAGCGTAAGGACCTTCATACTAGAACACAAGCGACGCAAGTAAGGTGGGTACACATGCGTAGGAAAAAGGAAATATTTTTTTTTGTGTTTGTCTTGCGCTTGCACTTAAATTTTGTCGCTTCACACTAGAATATTTCTGACACAAGCGCAATCGCAAGCATAAGACAAGCACAAGAAAAACAAAATTTTCCTTTTTCTTGCTCTTGCGCTTGCGATTACGTTGCTAGTGTGAAGCAGGTTTTACACATGTGCTATCGATACCTGTGATTATCATTTAAGCCACATCCCACAAGCATTGTGCTTTTACTGTTTTATGAATTATGTACCTAACTATGTGATTACTCAAACAAACTTAATCGTTGAATATTTTAGAATTTTTCAACATTAAGAAACGTAACATTTTGAGAAAACTCATTAGGGATAAAAAGATAGGAAGATGCCAAGAAAGTGTTAAGTTTTGCTTTGTGTTGGTTTCTAGTTTTTGATTACAGTTAGCTCCAAAATACTTCTTTTTGCATACTATGATTTTTGTTCTGGATCTAAATCTAATATTTAATACTCTATGAAAAATTGAAATTAACCTTTAACTTTTTTTCTCAAACCTGTGTTACAAATTTATATCAGAGTTTAGATAAGAGTAGCCGCGACTGTGAGATTTTAAAACCCGATTTCAAAATCGTTTGGATTATTTTCTACTTCTGTTATTATCATTTTTTTCAGCTCTATGTTGCAGGACGTTCACCGACCACTGTTTGGTATTTTTACAAACAAAGAAGCTAGCTCATAGATTGAGAATTATCCTTGGCCTGTTAGGACTCAGTGTGGATGAACTTCACGGAAACTTGACGCAGTTACAGGTTATAATTTAGACAGTATAATCATCTCTTATACTCTCGTTTGAGACAAATCCCTCAATAGACCTTTCTTCTCTTGTGTGAATTGATTAATGATATTAAGTGGATCGGGGTACGTTAATTTTGCCCCTCTTAGCTTTGTTCCAAATAATTTATCATCTATACAAATGTTAATAGTTGCTTCTTATGGCGCTATTGAGAGTTTTTTAATTGCAATTATTCTTGTTTTTCTTTTGTCTTACTCTTCGTTCAACCGAATTTCTTCTCGTTGAGCTAACACTAAGTAAAAATATATCCATCGGAACATAATTAATAGAATGTATCATTTTTTGACAGTAATGTCAATCTTTAAATCACTGTCTTGCTTTGCCAACAATGAAAACCATATGAAAGGTTATGTATGAAACAGAAATTATGAACATGCAGCCGCATTTGTTTCAAGTTTTTAATTTTAACAAAACGTAGAGTCGAAGTTTCGCTATTACCATTTGCTAGACGCAACTTAAAACCACAGAAATACTATTTTCTTTACCGACGGTGTTTAGAGACTGGAATCGTTAGCGAAATTCAAGGAAGCAAAGGTTGACATTCTGGTAGCTACAGATTTAGCCTCCCGTGGACTGGATATCAGTGGCGTTAAGACTGTAAGTATATATAATTCAAATGTTTGTTTATGGCTGTGACTGAAGGACTTACGAAATTATTTAATTTGAAACTCGGTTGGTTGTTTTTTTAAAAAAACATAGACATTGATAAGAAAAGTGGTTCGAGCTATTATTATTTTTACAACTTCAGAAATTTGTTTTAACTTTAAAAATAATTTGTAGGTTTTAACATGGCCTCTATTTTATTTTTGTAAGGGTACCAAATTTCATGGGTGAACTTTAACATGGCCTCTATTTTATTTGTGTAAGGGTACCAAATTTCATGGGTGTACTTACCCCGAAGGCACTTGTAAGTATCCTGGGGAATTTGGCAACATGCCCTCCCGGGAAATTTAGAAAGTTGAATGGTGGTATTTTTCTCGCCAAAAATGCTCTACTTGCGCTATATATTACCACGTGGATACACTCCGGCACATGATTGGCTATCCAACAATGAGAGAATCTATATCACTTACATCATATGAAACACAAATATAAATAAAAAGACAAGTAACTGATATGCCTTGAACGTAACGTTTTCGTTTAGCGGTTTTCTGAGTGCCATTTACACATGGCAGCATTCATTTTTGTGGCCAAATTCATTTAAAAACGAAATTTATTAACATTAAGGGAAGGTACGTTTTTAATGAGAGGGTGGTTGGCTGGAGCCTTAGGGGGGGGAGTCACCAAAAAATGTACCAATATTAATTATGCAGGGCCATTCTTTTATTTTGGTGAGGAAGGGGTGGGGATCGTACTTTTTGATTTCAATTCTTTTTAAATAATAACCTAGTTTCGAACAAATTACACCTGCTTACAAAAACTGGAGTGTGAGGGGGGATAATTATTTTTTTGTCTGCAAGTGAAGGGCAATGGATTTCCTCAGACAGGCAGGGGGGACACGGTTCCTTTTAGATCCTAACCAAAAATACTCCAGCTCACCCCTACCCCCTTCTTCATTTAAAACGTACCTTCCATAAGCAATCAGATCTAACAAGCTTAAATGAAATACAATTCTCAACGCAGTTGTGCGTTTTCTACTCGCTGGCGGGTCAGCAGCCTGTGTTGATGTTAAATGGCAGGTCCGACTCGCCAGATGCAAGTCACTTGGGACCTATGCTTCTGTGTCAGAATGTCTTCAACATAAATTTGCATATTTTAGAATTGTTTTGGTTTGTTTTGAAAACCAGGGCAGATTATTCGTTAGTTGTAGATTGCGTTTTAAAACTAGATGTCAAATTTTGTGAATGTGTCATTGATTTTGTGCTTTGTACTTATTAACTTTAGTGGCTAGAAGAGTTCATTATTAGTGGGTGTTTTTTAATGGTGAATCGGCCTTGTAATTTGTTTATTTACTTATTAAGAGCTCAAGTTCATTAAACAGCAATTTTTCTGAAGATATGTAAGGAAAAAACATTGCAACTTTTTCCCCTCCCGCACTTTCTGAGCTGGCTGCCTACCCCAAGTTGTTTACGCTTCTAATTGCATAAACTTCTTTAGGTGAAAAAAGTACCAACTCAGTTAAGACTGAAAAATCAAGAAAATCTTACAGTAGGCTGAATATCACACACGAAACGAGCAGAAATGATTATGACAATGTAGACGTGCGGGTGTCGCAAAGCTGAAAACACCAGGGGCGTAAGACGTTACTATGGAGAGTTACTATGGAAATAAGATACTAATATAAGGACAACTCAACATAATAATGTTCAACATTCTGCATTACCTAAAAACTGTAAATTGTTCGTTTCTTTTCAAAAAAATCTTGATATATTATCATTATCGTTATCATTAAATATTATTTTCATTACTATTAAGCTGGCGCGCTTGAATATGTTTTTTCTCTTTCTCATCGTCAGCTTGAGGGTCTCAGTAAGCTTCGTTCTCGTGAAAATGTTTAAAAACTACGGATCAGTAATGACTGGGTCACGAGTTGCCTCTGAGTACTTTTCTTTCTCTGTTGCCAGGTAATCAATCACAGCATGCCCTCCACTCTGAAATCTTACGTCCACAGAGTGGGTAGAACGGCCAGGGCAGGAAAAAGCGGGAGGTAAGACATGATTTTCCGTTAACTAAATAAAAACGGGATAAGACTAATATAAAAGCACCGTATGTCTTGTCTTCGTTGACTGTTTTAGTTGAGTATAAATTGACCATAATTGAATATCAATTATTAATAGACAGTGTTGTCTATACTTGTTATACCTTCCAACTCCAATACGTTTTCTGATTGGAGGAGAACTTGTCACGTGTCATGGGTCAAACCTTACTAACTCCCTAGGGAAACAGCGACTTGAACTTTTGACTTGCACGAGATTTAGCTCGTGCACCTTTGAAGCAGCGGCAAATTTGTATGGCAGCCGCATGAAGCAAATAATTTTCATGTAGTCATGGTAGCTGAACGGTTTCGAACAAAAACTGAAGAAGAAATTCAGCTGCTTTACGCGATAATATTTAAGTTTTCAACGAAGTTGTGACTTATTTTATATGCAAATAACTGGTTTTGTAACGTTAAGCAAATTAATGACCGGTCTGGAAAAGCTTGACATACCTAGAAACATCCAGGTATTTTTATTTGACAAGGGGAAGAACACTGAGTTAGTTTGAGTTGTAGTTCAAAAATTTTCAAAACTTTAACAACGAATTGTGCGTTCTGTTTTCATTTTTGGACTTCCTTTAATATTTTCTTTGATTCTTGTATTTTACCGAGTCAGTTAATTGATCGCAGAGCTATTTTTTTAAAAAAGAAAATCTTAAAACAATAATTAATATTAAAATGAAGAGATTGTAAATTATTCCCAGTGAAATTTACTAGTCAACCAATGTGATTAGGAGCTCGGAACAAGCCAGGATCTACAACCGTAGACAGCTGCTCGTCTTTTCTGAGACTCATCAGTACGATGTAGCTAGCAGGGAATAAATGATCATCACAAATGCCCAAAAACTGTAGCTCAATCCCAACTCGCATCATATTATCCGTTCACTACATTTCATTTACTTGGTTTGGCCATGTACTCTTCAGTTGGATTGTTTTTTGTCAATTTGTCATTAATTACTCTTAACTGTATTTTTAAGATCGGTATCTCTTGTTGGCGAGCAAGAGAGAAAGTTACTCAAAGAAATAGTAAAGCAAGCCCGAACTCCAGTAAAAAGTAGAGTTATCCCTCCAGGTGAGTAGAAGTTGTAGTTGTCCCAGGTAACGTCCTACAGCCCTGGTATCTTCAGCCTTGTGACACGTGCATATTGTCATCTTTGCTCGTTTCGTGTGTGCCTTTCGACCTAACATCTTTTTGAAAGAAGAGGTTAGGATACTCTTTTCTTCGCAATATGAGTCGAATACAGCTTATGAAGAGGGGTATCCAAAAGATTTGAGCTGCATTTACAAAATGAGCCAAGTTTTATCTTTGAAAAATATCTTGATACATATTGTACATAATAGAGAACCAAATATTCTCTCAGTAATGATACATCATTACTAATAACCTTTGTTCAAACTTAATCACAATAATTACTGTACTCCTTTGAGTGGCTTTGATGAACCAGTTAAAATTGCTAGCCTCTGACCTCAATACAATAGCTGTAACGAGCACTGTCATGGTATAGCTGAGGTCAAGAGTTCGCGTCCTGGGGACGTTTAATTTTTTCAGGATTACTTAGATTCGTCAAACACGATACTGATAGCCAATGTAGAAACTCTATAACCAAGTAATCGACTCCAAGGTAGAGTACAAATAACGAAATAACATTATAAGCACGTGGATTCAACTGAAAACAATTACAGGACCACAGATTTCCATCCCTGTTGATGCCTGTGCGTTCCAAAAACTATTATTTGGTTTCCTACGACGTTTTGAAACAAGAAATGAAATTATTTTATAGTTGCAAATCCCGTTACGCGTTTCAAGATCTCTTAACATATTATATTTTATTATATGGACAGTAGTGTTTTACCAGAAACTAAAACATTCTTATTTTCAGTAAAGATATGAAAAAGCTGTGTATCAAAAGTATACCGGATGTACGCGCGCATCCCTAGAAAAATTTCCCGCCATTTTCTTGTCGCCTGTTCGTGGAAAAAATAGCAGCTAAGAAGTATTATTGTTCAATGTTGAATTTTTTAGATTCGTTTTCATTTTAAAGTAAAGACCATTTTTATGTATCAGATTTTAGTATTGTACAACTTTTATGCACGTTCTTGTAAAAATGTGTACATTAAAATGAAACTAAAATAAAAACTTATATCTTAGCTTGCCTCAATTTATCCATATGATAAAAAGAAAATTATACATTGGCTTAAAGTTATTAATTTTAGTTTCTCTTGTTAAAAAGTTGAAAATAAAATTCATGTGTATTGTCCTTTAGGTATTACAGAGAAAGTTCTTAATTTCAACTTTCTTTTTAAAACTTCTATCAATTGTAAATTCTACTACATTTTTCTACAGAGGTTATTCAAAAGTACAGCGAAAAGATTGAATCACTCAGTAAAGATATCGAAAAACTTCTGAAACAGGAATACGAAGAGAAGATGGCAAGTATTTACATGACAATTAATCGACTCTCAATTGGCTGTTTAGTTTATTCTTAGTGTTTTTAAACAGTATGTAGTTGTACCATAAATATTGTTTGAGTTGTACACGCTATGATTACATGTACTAAAACGCTTTTACATTTGTGACAAAGGAGTTTGGAATGTGAGAAAAGCGATATTCAAACTCACACATTTGTTGCCCTTACAGCCGCATGTTAATGTTAATGGTGGAGATGATTGATACTATTTCTGCTGCTGCTTTTAAATTTACTCTTAGTACGAACTCTTCAGGAAATTCTTCTTTACTACTGCTAGATAAATACCATAGTTGCAACAGAAATGACGATGAAATGCATTGTATTTTGGTCAAATTATCTCAAAGCGTTTAGAAAGCAATAAAACATTTTCTCTCTGAGTAAATTAATAATTTCAGGACACCTTCAAGTTTGTAAAGCCATTCCCCCACCCAATGGGGAGTATATTGACCAGAGCATATGTGTAACCTAATTAGCAACGAATAGTATTCCTGTATTACTTTTGCACAGAGTTTGTTATTATTACAGGCTTAGTTTACACAGATTTTAAAAAATAATAGGCGCCTGATGGTGTATGTGTTTACTTATTGCAAATAAAAAATGTACGCAAAAGTATACCTAGTTTACTGCAACCAGAGAACAGAAAAGCAATGACAATACAACTGTCCGCTTTCTAATGCGGCTATATTTTGGCATTAAGTTCCTCTGTTTAAAGTTTTAAGTTTCCACTTACAACTTTTTTAAAGCTAGAGTTTTGTTTACGTTGTTTACCACTGAATTTTTTACAAATGCTGTTAATTTCCACAGCCATTTTGCCAAATCTTGAAAAATTTCCATTAAATAGTTTTATTCATGTTTTATGGAGTCTTTTGCTGTCGTGATTGTATTTCCTAACTAATAGTGTATATTTAAAAACGTTGAGGATATATTAAGATGGTTTGTGTCTTCGTGTAAAGCAGATTATCGAAAAAATGTTATCTTTAAGCATTAAGCTGTTTCTTATTTGTAAACCAGACTTCCGAAGTCCCAAGGGATTTATGTACACATTCTTTGCTTCTAGTTTGCTACCGACGTTTTTCTATTGTTACTTATGCACTCGCTATTCGCATCACAAAAATTGCTGTTGAAAATTGTTTTCAAAATTGTTAATGCTCTAAACGTCGGCTCCGATGACCGAAATTTTGTCAACTATGAATACACCTTTGATCTCTTCGTCCAAGCACTCAGTTGTGTAGAACTATTTTTTGTTTGCCTTTCTTTGCAGATGAGAGTGTCAGAGATGGAGATGAACAAGGCTCGAAATTTGATAGAACATGAAGAAGAAATTTTGTCACGGCCTGCACGAGTTTGGTTTCAGAGTAAAGTACAACAAAAACGAAACGCCGGTAATAAACGGTTATTGTTATTATTAATTTTGTTATTATTTATTATTATTATTGATATAAAAAAATTGCTTATAGCACTGGTAGATGTTATGCCGTTAAATTTCTTAAGAGAGCAAGTCACAGCCATTGACCAGGGGTCTGTCAAGTTCTTTCTTCTTGTAGCTAGCACTCTAACACTTTTCTTAAAATCCTTGCAGTTCCCAGTACAGCTGTTTTTTGTAAATACTCAGTCTTGATCCTTATACCAAGCTTGTTGGTCCATTTACCCAGGCTTTTTGACACACTTCCAAGAGCCCCAATGACAATGGGTATCACTTTCACTTCTTTTGTGGTGTTTAACGCTGTTGGTTCTT
>ERZ1740055.364-NODE-364-length-11656-cov-12.679166_pt1 | contig 11656 bp, 3 predicted proteins | sample MGYA00581747_ERZ1740055 | MGnify/ENA primary metagenome ERZ1740055 (study PRJEB43018, sample SAMN04849739) | marine metagenome | isolation source: floating plastic debris | place: Pacific Ocean | collected 2008-08-28 | study: EMG produced TPA metagenomics assembly...
GGTTGCCCGACATCTGAGCTTCTTCTTCTTCTGTACCATTGTTTTGAAATAAACTTCAACTGAGGCTTCCATTTCCCGCCGCTTCCTTTTCCTTTTACCTTTTGTTTATTTGCATTTGATAGTGGGCGTTCTCGAGGCTTGTTACGTGTCAGTGGCGGGAATTCTTCCTTGCTTAAGTCGATTTGTACAATCTCCTTTTCTAAAGGTTTGGTACTAGATGAAAAAAACTGAGCACACAAACTTTTCCAAGCCTTATTATCATCTTTTGAGTCCGATAGAAACAAAGGCACGAAATGATTTGGTTCAAATATCGAACCAAATCGATTGTCCAAATTACTGTCCCTTGTCCACATAATCATATGGGGTTTCATGTCTTGCATTCTCTGCGTGCCTTCGGGATACATGATTCTGTGATATAAAGGGCGTATACCATAGTTGGCATCCGGATACACAGAGAACAGGGGCTTATTCAAAACATTTGCTAAAGCCATCACGTGAAAAAGAGTAGAATAAGCAAAACAATGTATGTCCGAAATGCTCGTAAAAAAACAAGTATTAATAGCCTCACGCTTTAGAGCTTCCTCAATACATAAGTCGGTGCTATCGTCGCTGGTATTCAAAACTGAGGAGGATAATGCAACAATTTTAAGTGTTTCGACAGATCTCATGCCCGTTGCGGTGCAGTTGGCAGCCTCAGCAAAACACGGATGCTGTGAGTAGTAACTGGCGCGGGTAAAAATTTCTGCTGCGGTCAGTATCCTTAGAGAAATACTCAAAGCCTCTGATCCTTGAATGTGTGTTGAGGCGGAATGGTAGAGACAGTTTCCATCACCATGCACCGACTTGGCCACAATCGTCTGCCCTGTGCTGGCTACGCTCAATTCCAATTCATTTGGAATAAGAGCTTGTGCCAGCTCGTCCACTTTCAAATTACGAATGCAAGAATTACCTCGCGGAGATCCACAAATTCTGCTTCTATGCTTCGCAAGCAGCCGAGTTAAACGTTCGCTGGATAACTCACCATCAACAAGGCATTGTTTCAAATTGCGCAAATCTTCTAGGTCCCCTGGATCGTAAACAGCCATTGATAAGGTACCTTCGATCGCTTCTGAACACAAATTCTAGCCTTTAATCGCTGAAACGACCAACCGTCCCAATCAACGACTGGAACAAAAAACGGAAATTGAAATGTTTGAGGTTTTAAACAGCTAATAAGAAGTTAAAACAATAATGTATAAATTTTAAATCTTTCGTAAATTAATCTGTCATGTCAATACTATAATGGCTGGGAATGGCCTTCAAAAACAAAACTACGCCCACCCGAATATTTCCATGCAAAACTACATTCGCAACAGTTTTTCATTCTTGAGCGAAAAAGTTAGCAAAGCTTTTCTGAATGGGTTTCCGATTGAAACTGTGTTTGGACAATTTTGTCGTGCCTTTGCTACGGCTGCAAATTCAATTTTTTTCTTTTTTTAAAACAAATAAATCAGTCGTAAAACCATAGAGAGAAATATGAAGTTTAGTTGAGACTGATCTATCGACTTTCTGTTCAAACCGTGAATTCCAGTTCGAGATATATACACAAAGATTATAAGTGGCTTTGAATGGCAAGTTTTCTCGCCCCGTGTTTATTGAACAGGACTGTAATCTTACGCATGAGGAAGAGCAGGTTAGTATGTAAGTTAATTAAAAAACCTTTAAATCTGCCGATTATAATTCAATTATAGCTAGTTATATCAGATGCTAAGATCAAATACAAAACTTCATGCTTTGGGCTTCAAACATATCTTTTTTGCTAAGTACAAAATTTTTGACCCTATTTTCCACTAAACCATTTGAAGCGCTACGAACGGCTCGCTCGATTTTCTAAAATACCACTGGCAGCGCGCTCTTGAGCACTCACGAGTACTGCTGGACAAAACTGACAGATGTGTCAATCACAGTTAACCTTGATAAATCACAGAAGGTCCGGACTTAAAAATGTGACTACATACAACGCATACATGTTTATATGAGTTTTCTTGTTTTGGTGACAAGATATATACTATAAAATATAAGACGATGTATAGGACGATGTTGGATATTTCAACGAATGCGCAACTAAACTGCATTACGTGTGGTCACATTTGTAAATCAATTAAATTCAAAGGAATTCAGTATTTCTGACAATCACTTTGGAGAAATGAATCTTTTTCCTCACCCAGTCGCAAATGGGGTCGGTACAATCGGTGGACCCCCAAAATGGACCAAAATGGACCCCCTTAAAAAGCATCATAAAATAAATTCAAAATAAAAAAAGTTTTGGAGCAACTTTAGAATACCAAGACACTGTCGTTAATTCAGCGCATTTATTTTTAGAGAACGACGAATGCGCAGAATAAATCAAAATGTCATTAAAGACAGTGTCAGGGTGTTCTAAAGTGTAGCCAGAGTTTTTATTTCATTTGGCTACAAAAGTCACATACTATTCGACTGAATCGCGGCCTGTTCACAAGCTCCGCAACGAGTCTGTGTGAAGGACAACTTCCGTTGTAATGTAAAGTCTGTCACGCATTCTTTGCTACGCCTGGCATTCAATTACCGAATTCAATAAAGCACGTATTGAGCTGAGTGAACAATTCTGTAAAAAAAAATAACATAACTTTACTAATACTTGACGAAATAAAACCATTCGAACACGTTTAAGAACCACAAACATATATTTTTAAGATGTAAGGGTTTGTTTTGCTTCTTCATGAGATATTTAGTTTTGAGTTCACAAAGTTTTTTTTTTTCACTTTAACACCCGCCAAGATTGCCGACAATTAAAACCTCTGTTAAAAAGATTAAAATCTGATCTGCTCGTTTTGCCTTTGGAGCTTGTGAGGTGCTAAGCGAAAACTTTCAAATATTTCTGTTTCTCTCGAAAAAAAGGCTTGAAATATAACAGTGCGGATCTATTGGCAAAATAGTTGTAATGACTGCAACTTAGGCGATTTTAATACCAGCAGGACTAGAATAACGCTAGACGTGACTCGGACAAACAGAGAAATGTTTGGCAAGAAGTCTATAAAAAGAGTAGCGATTTTAAAATTATAAGGAGCAAATTTATTGTTAAATTTTAAGTAATATGGTCAGTTGAAAAGATTGCGTCCTCCTCCATCTGATTTTATTTAGCTCGTTTGTTTGTCCGAATTATGACGTAATAACTGCGCTGCCCTATTCTCTGCATGAAACACTTTAACCTGTCAATCACAACTAGGTATACACTGCTGTACGTGACTACCATGTAGTTCACAAATGAATTTACAAAATTACAACAACATAGCGATTTATATTTTAAGTAACACGTGAGCAAAACAGGAAATGACTCAACTACTGAATTGCGCTTTGTGAAAATATCTTTGGTGTTTTAAAAAATAGATCTTTATATGCTATCCGTGTTTTAAAAATCGATTATTTTAAGGGCTTGCGGTTAGCACTAAAAATCGTTTTTTAAAAACCTAAAAATTTTCAACAAAGGGTGTATGTCTTCCTCAAATAATAATACTTTCTCAGTTCCCGCCCGCACTTTCTAAGCTCTGCTTACCCCTAGTATTTAAAATTGAATTTTTTAAGATAGAGAAATAAAAATCAGTCATCCAAGTGAGGAAGAAGAGTATACCGGTAACTATAATTCGCCTTCAGTTATGGTTATGAGCAAGGGTTTGAAGCGGGGTAAATTTTCAGATTAAAAATTTTTATTTGGGCTTGGCGAAATTTTAGATTTTTTTTTACTAAATATTTCATTTCATAAATAAAATCGTAACACTGGCTGAACTTTGTCTTACTGTATTAATAATTAATAGAGAGTTATTTCTACATACTGGAAGTTTTGTACCTAGTGTGGAACAGCGGCAGCTCTACCAAAATGCTGGAAATCTGTTTCTCCTTCTTGCCTGCGCCTGCGGCAACAGTAAATCACCGACGTCTTCAAGAAAGTTGCGTCTAAATTTGCCTTAAAATCCAACAGTCCGGGAACAGTTCAGTTCAGCCAAGGGACAGCTCACAAGATAAATTATTTGTGTAATCAGACACAGAACAGTATATAGCTCTTGTTACACCCTAGAGTTATCATATACAACCATTTTGACAGCTAGAAATGAACGCTATTGGTTTAATAAAGTGATAAAAAGCACACTCCGAGAAATGTTGCGAGTGTGCTAGTTATCTGAACCTTGTTCCATCTTTGATTTTTTGATGATTTAATTGCTTTTTTTATTAACTCAAAATAGTAATTACTGGTATTAAAATTTTTTGCTTCTTATGTATTTCTCTATGCGCAGCACACCAAACTTGCAATCAGTGATCGAACATTTGTGCGAGGCACCCGGGGCGATGCAGAACTTTTTTTCAATATAGTTCAACTACTTGCAGCCCAGTCAGTAACACAGTAAAACAGCAACAAGTTTCAAGTTTCAAGTTTATTATTATAGATTCAATATTTTACAGAACTGCACTACACGAAAATAGCAAAAGCTAATCAGGCGGGTAGTAAAGATTATATTATATAATTAAAGTTGTTAAACAATGTGAACAGGATAGTTAAATAATTAAGTTAATAAATATTAAATAAATGCATAAACCTAAATTTATTATTAGTAATTTATTTAAATGAATTTAACTAATTTGAAAAGTTGGAGATTATCATATTGATGGCAACATAATCATCTTGTTCTTGCAGTAGATTTAATAGATTCTCATGCATAAGCTTTTTAAGCTTTTGTTTAGAGATACGACGAAGTTCTAAAGGGATACTGTTCCATACTTTGACACCTATTCTTGAAAATGACTTTGATCTGTGACTTAGTCTTGAATATTCAAGGTAATAATTATTAGCCAAAGCAACATAAACTCCAATTCAGAAACATAAAACTTGAAAAAAAAAAACATAGGTTCTTACGGGGCTTTCAACTATATCTATTCATATTCTACTTGCTCTTCTAACAATACTGATTGCGCAAGTTCGCTTTCTTCGGCAACTGTCAGATCTGTCACCACCTCTTCAACGTTGAGTTCAGAATCCGAAGCGGTATTACTGACTCCACTTGATTCCACAGCGGTGTTAAGAAGACACTTCGCCAAGTTTGCCTGTGCATTCTTCATAGCAGTAAATAGATCGTGAAGTTCGTTCTCTTTTTTGTCAACTTTGGCCCTGAAACTGGCATCTTTTATCCCCGAATGAAGTTTCTCAATTTTTTCATAACACCTCCTTCTTTGAAAGTCCGCAAGAATCAATTTGTCCAATAATTTCCGAATTTTTGCTGCTTTCTGTGCCCCATACTTCTTATGGTCCATCAACTGCTTATCACTTTCGATCCTCAGAAGCTCAGTTAATTTAAGTGTCCACTCCGTGTCCAGAAGCCCGTGCTTCTCCGGCACTGTCCAAGAAGAAAAAGCAGAATCTATTTCTATCTTATGCGACAAAGAGTTCCAAAAAACTCTCTTTTCGTACTCAAAGTGGTTGCCGGCATTTTTTATCTCTTCATCAGTGAAGATTCGCACGATATTTTTAGGTCGGGATGAAACGATCGTTGCTGAAGGTTCCTCGGTATCCTCTTCTTTTTTGAACAAAGAGTTCCTGGCTTTGTCATTCTCACGCGGTTTTTTCGGTTCTGGCTGAGACTTCCGTGGCGAATCTAAATAGGGATTTCCTCTCTTTATACTTTGGGCGGAGAGATTAGTTTCAACTTGATATGTTGTTTCAGTAGTCATCGTAGAACTGGAAGCAGTCTTTATGTCTTCATACTTTATTCTGGAAATTTTAAGTTGCTTCTCTTGATTTGAAGACAATGGCACTTTTCTAAATTTGAAAACGAAATCGTGGCCCGGGGAAAGATTTTGGGCAATGTCACCTCGCAGCGTTTCTACGGGCAACTCGTCCTCGATGTCATTCAGGCAAAACAAACTATTACCATCTTCGTCTAAAATTTTAAGTCGAATCTTCATTTTATTATTTTCTCGATACCAGTACACGTAACTCTAAAATGTCTCTGACAAAGTGCTAAATGCTGATTAAAGTAAGCGAATAAATTTAAATAATTATGTCTGCGGGTGGGCCTTGTTTTGCATATTATTTTCTGTTAGGCCATCACAATTTTCACAATTTGAACAATGTGTTGAAACATTTAGACCTGAATCGCGCTTGACACTTGTTCACCAGTAGATCGAAATTATTTTGTCGTTTGTGAGTTTGACTGAGTCAGTTTTTATAATCTGTTCATATATATATTTATATTCTATAAACTAAGATGTATGATCAGATTTCTGATGAAGTTGATGTTGATATTTACTCTGAAGACAAGCGCCAAGCCCTGTGTATTATTTTCGATGTGAAGCAAAGCTCAACACTTGGAGAGCTAAGGCGCCAGGCGGAGAGAGATGTCAAAATGTTTCTCCCTACACTCAAATACAAGTTTCTCAACGGAACAGTACCATTGCCAGTGGAATCTGAAGACCTAATTACTGTGGCGTCAGTGATCGAAAAAGAAGAGGAAAAGTATAAGATATACATTCAAAATGAAAAATGCAAGGAGCCAGAGAATCCGGAAGCAGAAATGATGTCAGAAGATGACAAGTATGGTGATAAAGAGGACGACAAAACAGAATCCCCAAAACTAGGTTTATTGGCGAAGTTAAGATCCCCCGACTCTTGTGAGCTTAAAGGTATCAAGATTTACAGTGAAGAAGAGATAGAAGAGGCCGTAGGGAAAGAAAAAGAAAGAAGGAGATTTTGGAACAGAACTGCACGAGCGCTAGTTAAAAAGATCCCAAACAAGAAAGACCTTTATGAACGCGTGCATAAAGAGTGGCGATTACACAAGGCCTATGAGAGCGGGGAAAATGTTAAGACGGATGCCGGGCCAAGTGGGAGAAATTTGAAATTGAAAAAGTCAACACTTGAGAAAAACACAATGCGTGTTTCTAAAGCCAAGGAAAAATGTGCTGAATTAGATAGCGAACTGGAAGAACTAATGAAGAAAAGAAACAGATCGCGTGATGACGAAGAAAAAATCAGACAACTAAAATCCTCCTCCAGAGCAGCCGACGCTGAGCTGCGCAAGGCAAACAACGCCCTCCGCCACGCCGTCCGAAAAGCAAAAAAGAGTGAAACTTCTGTTTGAGCTCCGAACATTGGTATCTATGGAACTATCTAAAGGAACTTTTTTGTACTTTGAATCAACGTTTTGTCTACAAACCATGTCCTTGAGGTTTTTGTTATTGCATGTTACTTTTTCCAGATTTTTCAGAGGGAAACTGAAAAAATACGTTGTTATCTAACAAAAGCTCAGCCTCGTGTGTTTTTTTACAACCTCGGTATTTTGTAAAATAGTATACAGCAATGGCATTTCGCTGTTTTGTCAGCTTCAACCACTTTCATCAGTTTTTATAACATCTTTCATTTTGCGAATGGACAAATTTGGGAAGTATGATAAAATAAATATTTATGTAACACCTTTATTTAAAAAGTTTTTTTTTTCTTGGCGAATCAATAGGTGAAAAAACGCCAAAAGCAGAAAAAGTAAAAGCGCATATATTCTCGTCATTGGCTACAAAGGGAGTTGTTTTCAACAAAAACGGGGTCAAGTGAATGAAAAAAAAATAAATTTTTTAAACTCAACTAGACATAGACAAAAAACAAGTACTGACTTGTTAAACACAACTATTTGGGAAACATATTCTATTCCTAAAAACCCTCAACATGTCCAGCCTTAAATTGTGAGCAATTAATAGTTCTGATAAAGCTAAATATTCGTTAAGACTATGATTTTTATTTTATTGATCAGTTACTGTGTTTTGACAAATACTTAAAAGGGCCGAAAGTGCGCGCTAATACTGTTAGAGCTGCGCACTGCAAAGCAAAACGCATACCTTACAGTGCTATTGTAATGCATTTACAGTGTTATTTTTGAACTAGTTTGTCAAACATTTCTTTCATTGACTTTGGGGAAAAGTTTCCTTCGCCCGGTGGTGTGTACGAGGCGCCAAAATACTGCTCAGTTCGCGCGGAACAGACCCTAATCGCTGCAACCCAAACCGTTTGTCCATTACATATATAAATGGCATTTCGATCGAATTAAGGGCTTCGTTCCCGCTGTGTTGCGTAGGGCATGTGCAAACAATAACTTACTCCAGTGGCATGTATGCCTTTCATAAAACTGAAAATACGAAACACGCACATTTCCATATTTTTTCGAGAAGGGAATTGGTCTCCAAATTTGTTTACGCAGCACCACGATCAAAAGCATGTGGCAGAGAGTCATAGTGTGGGCTCTCTACGTTTCAGGAAATTTGACAATTGTTTGATAACTAGCAGAACACATAAATTTTATACACGATCCAAAACTCATCGTGAAAATTCAAGTTGTTGCACACGAGTAACTGATGTTATTCTTTTACTATATAAAAAGCTAAAGTTTTCTCTGCTTTGTCCTTTTAGGCTTTCAATGTTCAGAAACACTTTGAAAAATATTTCTGATAAGCAATTCGTCAGTGTTAAACGAAGCCAAGAGATTATTTATAATTATTGCAGATAAAAAGCACATGTGCAATGTTTTTAACGGGTTTTCGTGGCAGAATAAATCTGTACATTTTCTTGCAGCCCGCTGGTTACATGTATGTTATTTTTAGAAAGCTAGAAAAGTTACACTTTCACAAATTTACAAGTTTTAGAGTTTTAAACTTTAAAAGTTAAATTTAGAAGTTACAAGTTTTAACAATTTCGTTTTCGCTGTTTGGTGCTCCCCAAAAATGACTTATTATTTTTTAAAAACATCCATCTACCGATGCGAGATTTTGGGTCATTTGAAATTACTCAAATTTCAACACTACCAAGGATAAGAGTAGTGGAATCTTACAGATCTCACAGTAAGAATCGTGTAAGCGGATAGTGCAAAAACGGTAAATACCAATCATACGTTTGTCAACACCTCATGTATTGATGAAATCCGAACCTGCGATTGTAAAGCGCTTGTCAGAAATTTACAGTGCAAATTAGAAGCAGTTCAAAAAGTATGACTTCCCAGGAAAGAACGACCAAAAAAATTCTCAACCAGACCTGCTTTTATAAATGTTATACACACTTTTCTTTTATAAGAACCAGTAAATCTTGCCGCGGAGGGTCATTGTTCTTAATACTTTGGTTACTTCAGCCTTTAAGTTAATGTGATATAAACCGGGATTTTGTTTAAGTGGCCTAAAATGAAAATTACCCTCTATACCGTGAAACTGTAGCTATGTTTTATCAAGTACTTTTTGTATTGTTCTCTTGATAAAAATCCAGTCTGTCGGCTCAAGCAACATAACAATTTACTTAGTGAGACCACAAGCAATAAATGAATAATCCTACCGTACCGGAAGTCACAGAAAATTGAACTCTGTACGTTACTTCTTTGACAATATATTTTTTAGAATGAGAATTACATTTTAGAACATCAAACAGAAACAATCTTTTATAAAGTAGTTTTATTTCGTTATCTTAATGAAAAAACAGTCTCTCAAACAACATATACCTTAATCTTTTTAATATTTACAGTTGTTTGTCTGAAAAAAGGCAGGTCCCACAAGCAGCAGAACTATTCTGTTACAACTTATATTGATTCAATGTGAAATGTGATTCAACAGCTGCACTTGGCCAAAGTTATAGGTGGTATCAATATGCGACGGCATTCCTATGGGCTCTGGGTCCCGGTACCGTCCTCCCATGCAACCAAGTGAAGGCACCGATACAAAGTCTCTCGGGATAATAAAGTCCGTTAAGGCGCCCCGACATTCGAGGGAGGCCAAAGGTTCTTAGCACTCGCTTTGCAGAGAAGTGTCGTGGCTTCACCTGTAGGCAGAGACTAAAACCTGGTGGCTGTGGTCTAGGGGATTTATTTTTTATTTTAAAAAAAAAGAGAAATAATCGTTTTATCTTTTCCAATGTTACTAAAAGCTCAAAATCTAAGAAATCTCTCAGGACGTTTAGACATAACTACATGTTCTAAATATTACAGCGCCGTGGCAAGAGGTATTCAAGGCGTTGATAAAGGGGTTTATAACTATATGTGATTTTTTTACATTTCACACATGCAGCATTTTAAATTCTCAGCAAAACATAATTTAAAGACATAGCAATTTAAAAAATCTGTATCATGCATGTGTATTTTTTTTTAAAGCACGGGAACATAAGCTTAAGCAAAATAATTTTTGGGCCAAGACATTTAGAAACCTATCAGAACATGTATTTTTAAATGTTAATGTTAATTATGTATTGTTAAAACATAACGAAGCGAATATTAACATTAAAAGCCGACGTTTCGGCGTCATCATGACACCATTCTCAAGAGAAACATTTTAGATTTAATATGCAAAACAAAATGTTACAAGAAAATTATTTATGTTCGAATGGTTTTCACACGTAAAGTGCGCGCTGAGATATTTCAGGTTTTTTTTCAAACTGTAAAATGAGAGCGCCAGTTCTCAGTACTTACTTTTAGATTTCAGATTTTGGCAATAGGGCGATATGGCTATCACTGTAAAATAAAAGAGACATTGCCAATCAAGCATTTAATGCCTTCTTTAAATGAATATGTAAACAGAAAAAAGCTGTGTCTTTATTAATTTTGTATTTTATTTCAAATTTATCGTATTTTTTTGGTATTTTATTTTTAAAATAGTTAATTAGTCAGTGTTCCTGCATTTATGTTTAAATTCAAATTCTGTACCGTCATAACATCTGCTTTTTAAAAACTGTTGAAAAATTTTACTTTTACTGAAGATGACCGCACGGTCGAAAACGTTTTAAGAGTTTACATAATTTAAACTTTTCTAGCCTAAAATTTTTTAACAAATTCTGTACGATTAACCATCACTTCTGATGATGTATGTAGTCACTATGCGTCACGACTATGCGTCACCACTGTTTGTGTACTATTTCATTTCCGATAAACTGACTGAGATGGGCAAAGGAAGAGTTTTTATGACATTACACAGCTCAGTTCTGTCGTTTCCATGCTTTTGTGTGGCTCGTTGGCACTTAGCGATAGCTATTATTAGTTTTAACTAACTAGAAGTATCTGCACTTTTGAAGCCTATATATAACGCCCCCCCACCCCTTTTTATGAGCCAATTTGAAAACTCTTACGAAGTTTAGTGTTAATTAAGAAAGTACAGTAGTAAATCCTAAATAAAACCATGGCTTCAGTGAAATCAGTTGAGAATCCAGGTGCCACCAGAAGACAGTCCTTCCCGTGTCCTTAAGATTCCTGAAAACCCAAGTGTCAGGTGATGGTCTCTCCCTGGAAATCTGAGTGCCAAGCGGTGAGGGCCCCTCCCTGGTTATTTGGTTGTCAGATGAGGGTTCCTTACTGGAAATCCGAGTGCCGGATGAAGGTCCCTCCCTGGAAATCTGAATGTCAGATGAGGGTCCTTCGCTGGAAATCCGGGTGCCAGATGAGGGTCCCTCCCTGGAAATCTGAATGTCAGATGAGGGTCCCTCCCTGGAAATCTGAATGTCAGATGAGGGTCCCTCGCTGGAAATCCGGGTGCCAGATGAGGGTCCCTCCCTGGAAATCCGGTTTGTCCTCGGGGTTCCCCCTCCCTGGAAATCCGTTGTCCTCAATAGGCGGGTGCGGATATATAATGCAACTGCCCA
>ERZ1740055.365-NODE-365-length-11656-cov-8.593570_pt1 | contig 11656 bp, 4 predicted proteins | sample MGYA00581747_ERZ1740055 | MGnify/ENA primary metagenome ERZ1740055 (study PRJEB43018, sample SAMN04849739) | marine metagenome | isolation source: floating plastic debris | place: Pacific Ocean | collected 2008-08-28 | study: EMG produced TPA metagenomics assembly...
CCCCCCCCCCCCCCCCCCCCCACACAGGCCCCCAGGCCCCTCCCCTAGATCCGCTCCTGATTACCGATACGGTTTTTTAATTCTTTTTATCACTATTATTTTTCTAGAAGTATGTGAACATGTGGGGATAAAGTCGTTGGCAAGTTTTCAAGATGGATTATTTGCACTTCAGGTAGGCTAAACAGCTCCTTTTACCTTCCAAGAATAAAGGATGGGGGCCTGGGAGGTGGTAATGGTGTGAAAGGATGATTAGATGTAGGTGAGGGCGACGTAATGTAATTAAACGCATAAGTGTGTGCATGAACGCGGGTCTCATAGTCGTTTATGTACCGCGGCGAATCACAGTAAATCGGGCAATGGGTTCGTTTAAGGTATTAATTGAAAGTATTGAAAACAATGCACATGCCTTTCAGGACCAGGTTTTTTTTTCACTCAGTATCAGTATTCAGTTTTTAAAATTACAAAAATTCAAAATGCGAGTTTGACTTTTGTACAGGAAGCACACCAAGTTATTACAAGTATAAAGAATGATAAATACCTCCGGTACAGCTCTGTATATTTCAGCTTTTTCATTCCTTTAAAATGCTGCTAAAAGCAATTAAACAAAAACTTCTTTTCATGTTGTGTGGTTTAATTCAAGCTTATTCTTTTAGTATTACTTCATTTTGGTATGTTTTCTAACCTTCACCTTACGATAAAGCTTGGACAAATTCGGTATATTTAGACGGTCAGGTTGCTGAGTTAACTATACTTTATAACCTTTGTCTCCAACTATGCTATGTTATTGCTAATTTTTCCCGTATTTTAAAAAAAATCATAAAATTCCCACACAATTATGTTAACTGCTTACGTCGGAGAGGTTTTAACTCTTTTTTGACGGTAGTTAGTTGACGACTAATATAATATAATAAAAAGTCAACACGACGTATGTAAAGTGTTTTTTAGTTAAACTATATTTCAGCTGGCCAAACCAGCCTTCTTCTTCTTCCATGTTTGCCTCTTATCAGTTTGGGATTTTTAATTGTGCCGTGTGTGTTACAAACTCGGAGAAATTTACTTCGGAATGAAGACTTCTCTTCTTCCAAACCAGCATTCTTCTTTTTCCTATACTAATAAAAGTTGTGTTACGTACGTTATATTGGTTCCATAATTAGACAATAGACCATTTTCGCATCTGCAGTAGCTGCTTTCTACAATGACAGCGGACTTAATTTGTACAGTGTTAGCCTCGTTGTGTTGTTAAATATTCAAAAATACTTGCGATAGAGAGCGAGAAGTCACACCTCCAACAATACACGCAGTTGTAAAAAGTATAAAACTACATTGGAATTTAGGAATATTTAACTTCATACTGAGGCTAAGGCTGGGCAAATTGAGTCCGCTGTCATTATAGAAAGCAGCTACTGCAATGCGAAAATGGTCTATTGTCCTAAAAGGAGGCGGCAGCATTATCTACTCTTCTCCCATGTGTCAATGCGCGCACCACACCCGATGTTCCTCCTGTGAATTCTTCATCTTTCGATGATTGAAAAGGTCTTGAATAATTCAATTTTGAATTCCAAACTGTTAGTTAGAAATAATTCTCTTTAGAAGTTCCAAACGTAATATATTGTTAAAGTTTTGCAATTTCATAGGCGTAGGTCCAGCCGAGAGTGCAATGAAAGAAGAGAAAACAATTTTTAATCCCTTGGCGGGAATCGAACCCCACATCTTCGGTTACTAGTCCGACGTGTTAACCACTACACTACAAGGACTAACCACGCTGGAGACGCAGCCAGTTAATGTAATGTATGAGGTAACTGCAGGGATCCCAAGGCATTAATTTCTCATGGCAAAAAGCTACCCGGTGCAAATCTCAGCAGATTGAGATGAGGTCGCGGTTTTATAGATGACTAGACAGATTTCCGGTGCCTGTTTTCTAAAGGGTACTTGACACATGACCTATCGTTTGACGTGAGTTTTAGAACCGAATTTGACATTAAAAACATTTTCCATTTAATTGGCAGTGCAGGGGAAAAAAACATAAACTGAAACGTCAAAATATTACTATGTTTAGAAAAGGTCAATTTTGAATTTTTTCAGTGTGTCGTGTTTCTTAATAGCATTCAGTAAGTCTTTGTTATACTTCCTGCGTTGGCGTTTATATGTTCAAAACAGTATACAGTAATAACACTGCCATTGATTTGAAATTCAATGAGGACACGTGGACTGCTTATTCATGTCTTTGCACGTTCCTCTCAAGTCAAAGAGAAACAATAAAAAAGTTCAAAGGAAAGTTCGCATGGATGCAGTCGACAATCAGTCGTGTTTGAACAATTCGCCAAATCCCTCTTACCTCCCTCCAAGAGAAAAATGAAAAGTGTGTGACTTGAAAGGCTTAAGCTCTTGTTTAAAAATCTGTTTTTATTTCACACGCTTGTCTGAGTTCCTCTCTTAAAAATGTGTAGTTTTTGTGTGAAAGAATTTAGGGTGTGTTTACTTGAGGTGGGCTTATCTTACTTATATTCATTGTCTAGACAGAAATGAACATTCGGAGCTACTTGTGTTTACAGATAACTTAAGCTCAGTATGGATTCTCTAGAATTACTAGTAAAAAAGAACTCATGAACACAGATCTGTTTTAGAAATATAGGACCCGAAATATATTCATTGATTTGCTATATATACCTTTATAAGTTCATTGTTCAGTACATTAGATAGAATATGCGTTCCATATCTTCCAGGAAAAAGTCTTTAGTGACTGCTGTGCAAGTTTATTTATTTCTTATAAATCAATCTGCCTTTCTGAGATAACAGATTTAAAGTGTACAAAGTAAAAAGTAAGCATAAAATATGAAGTGTAAGAAGTAACAAATAACATGTTTCTTTCGATCTCTGCTAAATTTCATTGTCTTGTAGGATTATGGCAGTATCTCAGAAGATTATACCGTAGTTTTTAAGTCTAAAACTAATTGCCCAAATTAGGTTTTTGTATATATATAGGCCAATACGGTTGGTCGTAATTATGAAATTCAACAGAAGCCAAAGAAAGATTTCAATGCTACTTTGTTTTACATTTTCCAGATTACAAGGTTACAAGATACTTAGTTCTTAGTATGTTGATAATTGTAATCAATAATTCACTTTCAATTAAGATGGCCATTGAAGAAAAGAGATCAAAACACAAAAAATACATCGAAATTTATGATTGACGTCACGATTAAACTTTACTGAGTACCGGGGACTTGTAAGAGGTGATGGGACCTTTGTTTTTCCCAGTTTTGTTCATGATTCCCTTTGCCCCCCAAAAGAAACAAAAACCCTCACATGCACCCACATTAAAACTTTTGGGTACAATTTCAGATAGGTCTTGCTTGCTGCATCTTTTGGGAGCTAACGTGCGAGGAATTAGGTTCCCGTCCGGGAAGAGTCGATGACTCTCAACTGCTTAACAATATAGAAACCGCAGATAAGCGCAGGCTCCATGGTCCTTTGGGCTCGTAAATAATAATATAATGATAGTAACGACTTTATTTAGGTGTCAAGTCTTATTTAGCTGGCCAAGCCAAATACGAACATTTAGGCCAAAAACTCAAGGTCGGTGGGGAAGAAATTAAAATAAAAATCGAAAAATATGTTATTTAGGTCAATACTTGGTACATGTACATCACTGACGATCTCCATTAAAAAATTTTTAGTAGAAATCTAGTCATGATCTATCGCAAATACTACAATCTGATTGGCTACCGTACTCGGTATATCATCAGGTAATTCAATATGGCGTCCCTTTGACGCTTTTTGGACGTTTCGGAAGAAAAACCTTTAAGCAACAAATGTCAAAAACTCTTTTAAAAAACCTTTTGCCTTTGCACTTACTCAGTTTGTTGACCTTTCAGGATATGACATCCCTGCTCTAGGCCTGGGCCCACTTGTTCAAAAGCCGATTAATATTAGCAGTATTCGGCCAGGATTAAATATTTAACCCTTGTTTATATTACAGAAACAGATTTGAGCTGTAATTTAGGGATTAACCTGTTTAAAAAAATATAAAAAATATTTTATAAAAATCGTAAAGTTTTTCTTAGAGAAGACATTGCTCAATGATCGTTAAACCAGGGTTCAATTGACTAGCCTTTAAACCACTGCCGGAATTTGAGGCCTACATTGCTTGCGACCGAAGACAAAACTTTCCAGTCTAAATTCAACTGATTTAAGAGTAGAATATTTTGTTGAAAAACGGTATGTTTACATGGCAATTTAATTGATTCCTAAAACTGATATATTCTAGAATTTCCGGTAGTAAAAAAATATGTATGAAAAAATTCTAAAAATGGTCAATCGTTTATACAACTGGCGTCTTTCTGCCTTGTACATTGTCAATAATCCGTAACACTTTTGAAAACCCATATCAGTAGCTTTTTCTGATTTTAGTCTTAATTTTGAACGTCTTCCTAGAGTCTTTATACGCGTGTAAATACTTTTTTCTATATTAACTTTCTGTCCAAATAACATTACAAAGATTCTTCTGCCCACTCATGAAAAAATTTAACTCAGATCCAATCAGATCGAAATTTTGCAATTACGGGTTTGATTGCTTTTTTTATAAAACACCAACAATTGACAGGCAATTTCTTGCTCTACTGAAGCTAAGTGTATTTGTGGCCCCCCATGCATGCATGCAGTCACGGAGTGATCTCATTCATAACTTGCTGAAGAGCTGTGTAACTACGATGATTAGCTGTATATATATTATATGGACCCATTAAAACTTAACATGTGGTTTAAGCAATTTCTTTCTCATCGCCTTAAGTGGCGTAAGGAGTTGATGTTTCGAGCGCCAGTTCCTCTAACGAAAAGCTAACGGCTGGAAATTGTAGATCCTTGCATTATTCAGAGCATTGATATAGATATTTCAGCGTAAAGTTGGAACTTGTAACTTGTTGGAACTTCTTGCCGATCCATTTTGATGTTTGCGTGTTTTTGTGTGTTTTGAAAACTACATTTTTAAAACACATAAAAAGCAAAACGTTTTCTGCTTTGCGTTTACAAAGCGCTTTGACATTCTTGTATCCGACCTGATGACCTGGTGATAGAACTGGTAAACATAAACAAAAAGATTAAGAATACAAATAGTCTTTTCTCAAGGTGGAAAACATTCAAGCAGTTTGATGCATGTTTTTTCTACACCTTTTATGTCTTATTAAGTTCACTCGGGTGTTGCTACGCGCGAAACTATAATCATAATGTGTATGAATAAAACGACTTCTTTCACATGTTTTATTTGATGTGATGATCACAAGTTTTTACTTCTGATGGATTTTATCTTTAGTGTATGAGAAGCATGTTAAATTTGCACTTACAAAGACCTTTGAAGAATGTTTAAACCCACTTCTTCAATTAATTAATTTCTTTGTCAAAGTCTTTCATGGTGGCCTGTTCCGACATGAGAGATCTAAAGTACTAACTTAACCTATTTTAAATGATGAATCTTTTTTCCCCATACAAATAGAAAACAGCTTAGTTTACATATTGACGAACAGCATATCGTATTTTCTAGTTTAATATAATGTTTTCATTTACTGTGGAAGTAGTTCTGAAACTAATTGTTTTATAAAACTACCTCAAGACTTTATAACAAAGCCAGAATTGATCTTTGTAACCCCTAGTTGAACTTAATTTGCACATCGATATAATAACTCATCGAAAGCAACTGCGAAAAGGCTCCAAGTGTTTCACCGCAGGTGTTTTGGCCAATACTCAAGGTTTTTTTTAATCGAATCACATTTCAAATAATTTATTTGCTTTACAGCAGAACTAGTCAAAGAGACATTGTAGTTGACAATGTTGAGCAGTGGCGATAGATTGGCCACATAGCAAAAAGAGATGATAAACATTTGACGAGACAATCTTTGTGTTACCGAGGAAATGGGAAACGGAAGCGTGGACGTCCACGAGAGATGAGGCTGCGCATTGCGACGAGAGAATTTCGCGAGGTTGGTAGCGCGTGGGAAGGACTTTAAAAACGACGCCCAAAATCGTGCGCATTGGAGACGCCTGGTGGATCAGCGCGATGCGTTTAAGCAAACAAGAAATAATAACTCATTTAAAGTATTTTTAGTAATAAAACTCTAAAAATCAAAGTTGTCAAATACTGTTTCCAAAGAATTTTGTTCTTCAGGTTTTATTATAATGTAAAATTTAAAATTTTAAAAGTGAATGATAAAGAAATTTCAAAAGTGTTGTATTTGAAAAGAAATCTTTTCAATTTTGCCTGGCATCGACGTAACTAATGAGTTTCCAAATTACTTTAAGTTTAGGATAGTCTTGACTTACAGTTTCTTGCAACCCCGGTGAACACGTGGGCGCGGCTTCTCGACTTTGCTTTCTCTGCAATATCATAGTTATTTTTACTCAACAAATATATAACATCGATTAAGCTTTGTCTAAAGGAGAATACATTGACAATAATCTCTTCTTAAAATATTAAATTAAGTGTCTTTTTTTAAAACTTGTGGCTTTAGTTTCAAAAATAATTTATCATTTTTTTTATGAGAGTTTTTGTCATTCGAAGATGGCTTTTGTAAAAAAAAATGATAGTTGATTCAATTAAAGTTCTAAATCACATTAAAGGTTGTTGATTTTGCTACAAATATGTTTGAAGCCAAATTTTACATTTTCAATATATTTTAGGTTTCCTTCGAGTTTAGTAAATCACTAAATGCGTCTTCTCGCTGTCTTTTACAAATGTGACCTCACGGATTTTGATTATTTTAAATTAGTTTGCAACGTTTCGGACAAATAAGCATGTCGTTTAGCATGTTAAATAAGCAGATAACCTCTTGAGCTTTCAAAAGTGAAATGTGATAGAGTTTTACATAGTATTGAGACTCAGAGGAGATGAAAAAACTTAGTGACGTTATTCTACTGTAATTGCTAAATTAATAATTATACGCATTCCATCGAAACAATCGGATATATTTGCTTTCTTATAAAATATTTCTAAAACTTTATTTATTTTTAGTTTTTTAAATACTTAAAAAAGCACGTAGATCATAGCGGCATTAAAAAAGCTGACCCAAATATCAATATTTTTTATTATTGAGACACAAAGTGAAGTTTTTGCTGTATATTTTAATTATCAACCTGATAACTAATATTCCTTGACAGATGTGGTTTGGCTGCGGTGTCCTGCAACCAATCCAAAGCACTCAAGATTCCATGCTATCCGATGACAGAAATACTATCTCCCCAGACCGAGGTGGCATATTTAACGATAGACAAATAGTTGCTCGCTGCTGAATATCCGTGATCTCACCCTGAAGGAGAAGCTATGGAGGGAAGTTCGTAAAGCCGTGGAGAATTCCTCTTTCTAAAGTTATGGGGACAATAATACGGTTTATTCTCCTGTGTTTCACCTTACAGAGCTCAACAGGTATGAGTCTTTGAAAGTCTGCGATTTAGCAAATCATGAAACTTGGTGGATGTCATCGTGTTTGCGTAACAGTTTATATATTATTTTGTGATTTTTTTCTTAATCGTAAGATTTATTTCTTCGAATATAGTTTTATGCATTGCACAACTAGACATTCATATTTATTGATACAATTTTATTTCCGAATTTTGTGTATATTCTTTTATTGCTTGCACCATGAGAGCTTTTGATTGAACAGTCGGAATTTCAAAACTGTCGGATGCTGACTTCTGAGGAAAAAACTTACAAAGGATGAAAACATAACCCCTATACAGTCAAAACTGTTATATTAAAGGGATTTCCAGCCTCACTCATTCGTGAACTAATCTCAACCTCTTCTTGTCAACAGAGGTTCCCATTTGGGACTGTTGAGTATCTAGAGAATTCCGAGCTGCCATCTCGGTTTGTTATTGGAATATTCGGCCTTTTAACCGCTAATGTCACACCCTCTTTCAACAACAATATTAGTTTTTGAGTTACTAGCCAGTCTTTTGAATTTGTTTTTGATGTAATGACTAATGTTATAACATGAACGCTTCTCTGGTTTTGGTTAAGAGCTATTTTTAGGTAAATCTGGCCCAAACTGTCTTACTAATTCAAAATGCCAGACGCAGGCGCTAGTTTCTTTGTTATAAGAATTGGACGAGCTAGCGCCGTTGACCCAAAGGTTATCAACTTGAGATAAAAGTCGTCCTTTACCAAGTGGCTTTCGTCAATTTCAGTGACGCAAAAACGAGCTCTTGCGCATGACACCGCAGCAAATACACTAAAATTCTTGTGGGACACAACAAGGCGAAATAATTTTCCTTCTTAAATTTTTTAAGCTCGGTTTTATCCACTTTTTTATGTTATTCATGTCATTAAAGTTTTGAGTTTAACGAAAGTTATTATTTACTCATGTTTTGATAGCTTGACTCATTTTGCTAGACTATGAATGTATAAATGAATCATTTTACAGTTACCTGCTGGCTTGTCACGCCTTCACGCTCTGCCAGTTGCATGTCCATTTTATTTCTATTATTGAGTCAAAGTTGAGCGTAGCTATTTGTTACCCACTGCACCTTTTATAAACCAATAACTATTTCGTTATTTTAGATCTGAAAGAATTTCGTTTATTGTCAATATGCGCTTTAATGTAAAGTTGATTTTCTGTTCAGGGATTAACTAACAAATCTTTATGAGCAATCTAAATGAAGTGGTAGCTAAGCCTTAAATCGGTTTATTACGCAACATTTGGTTTGCTGCTACACTCCAGGAATCTGAAAGTGAGTTTCTGTTTCGAATCAAAAGCTCATATAAAGCAAAGTTGGAATTGCACCCTACTGTTGTTCGTTGATCATGAAAATAGAAAAATGTAGTGTTTCTTTCTTAGACTATACCTTGACATAAAGCGTAAAAACATTCAAATCTTATCTTTGGAAAAGCAAAGTATGGATACAATTTTAAGCTGTCGCGCTTTACGCCATATCACAATCGCATGATAATTTTTTTTTAAGACTTGTTTAAGCTAATGTGATCAGTTTCAGACTCAAAGCCTATATTCACACTTGTTTTCTGTTATATTAACTACAACAGAATTCCGCAAATTTGTTTTTTTTTTTGCATTTTTTTGTTATTATAAAAATAAAGTGAAACCATGACATTGCAAAGACAGTTTCTAAGGGATTTTCAACAAGAACCTTTAAAAAAAGTGTTTTGACCTCAATCGTATCAAGGTTATATTGTTGCGGTTTGTAGTGTAGATAAAGTATCTTTGTTACAGTTCCCAAATTTTTTTCCAGTTTTTCTCACCTAAAGGAAATGACAGATATTTGCTCTTCAGATAAAAATTTTTCGGTGTCTCCTATATAAGTATATTTGTCGGTTTTCAGTGCAGAGATAAATATAACATCGAATATAGTTCCAGTTGGACTTTATTTTAGGAAGTTTTAAATTGATAAGATCCGGGTGCCATTATCGCAGGAACAGTTCCAGGGCTTTGATTCGCGATATAAAATAAAAAAAGTTTATGAAGGACGTTTGTTCTGCAAAGTAATTTTCCTGTGGGCTGGAGCGAGACAAAAATACCCGACATCGGAAATAATCACAGTTTCTATATAATTTTAAAACAATATTAGTTCTTTTTCCATACTGTGATATACTTAAAATCCAAGTTTAGTAAACATTTCAAATGTTTTACTGAAATGGTCAAAAGTGCTTTTTAAAGATATAATTGTGTATAGTTTAACTTTAATTAATTTGTTATCGACAGTGGATTGTTCAGATTTCAATGTAATAATTGTTTGTAGAATTCACGATTTAAGTAACTTGTTAGTCTACCTGAACTACAATATAAACGTTTAAAAATGTTATTCTCTCCCTATATGGGGAGTTTCAGTTATAAAATTCAAATCTACAAATGTCTATATATATTTAGGCTCTTCAAAGACAAAAAAGCCATATATTAGAAAGTATAAAGTGTATAATGTTGATGGATATAAATATCATTAATACACTGGAGTGTGTTGCCGTCTATCGTGGAAGCCTGTTTAAGATAATTAAGCAGATATGGCGGTGGCTGCATGCAATGGTCGAAACTGAGCTGAGTTGTATCTCCTATTGACCTTTAGCGACAAAGCTAGCAACAATTACAATGGCCTTCCCTTGAATATCTCTCGCCCTCAGCTTTTCCGGGTTTCGAAGTGCATGATGAAGAGCGCCCTAATTCTTGTGTTGACACCTCATTTGAAGCATTAAAATCCAGGCTTTGCAAAATACGCGTAACGTATTTGAGTACCTTGCGGTTTATTTTAAAATATTTCGTTGAAAATGGTTTCGGTTATTTGAGCATTTGAAGTATTAAATTAAATTTGACAAAATCTTACAAATAGGTAAGCTCTACACCGTAGTGAAAAGAATTTTCAAACTGACGTTTCGGACTGTAGTCATTCGTCAGAGTAAATTCATTTCTTTATCTATTTGTAAAACTGTTTCTGAAGAAACACCGACGCAGCATTCCATTTATAGATTTAACATAGTATTGTAGAGGTCACTTAAGAAATAATTTATCCTGCACGTAAATTCAGGTTTAAAGTTGTTCAGAACTATGGCTCAACGGGAACCTGGAAAGCGTAGATAACGTGCTATTACGCTGGCCATTAGCTACTGTTTAACAATAAAGCGAGAACGACATTGGTTACAGCAACTCCAGTACGGAAACTTCTTTCATATTTGTCTTTGCATGAGGTCTCGCTGTTTTACGTGACAGAGTAATGTGATACAAATGACGGTCCCCTTTACCAACAGAGATTTCACGTATGTTACAAATGATAGCAGACTACTTCTTAAATATTCTATCAGTATGTAATTATCGACGAAGTAGGGTTATTCAGTAAATGATTATTGATGGTTGACATCTTTCAAAGCTAGTTATTTTTACATTTTTAAAAAAATAACATGTGTCTTTCATATGTGAGAAAACATAAGCATATGTGAAAGAGCATTTTTAACATACATTATTGGCGCTATGTTTGGGATAAGGCTATCCTGCCCACTATTTTAATGTCTAACCGGTCGACCGACCCAAAATTTTTGAAATTTGCAAAAAAAAAAAAAAAAACAGAAGCAGAAGCAGTTATTAATGTTTGTAAATAATATGCTGATATAAGATTGTATTTTAAGTAAGCATCATGATCAAGAGAATACATTAGTATCATCGCGCACTGATCTCGCATTTCTGCGATAGTGAGAAGTGAACGTATGCGGTTGTTGTGTGTTTTAACTGAACTTTTACGCTACAAAGTAATAAATATACGATAAAGAAAAACACTCTGCGTTAAGATAAAGCTACATCTTGTAAATGCTATGCACGCAAAAGACTAACTATAGCCAATTTTTGTTTTTACTTTTTTTTACCCGACCGACCTACTCTTCATTTTTGTTCGAAAACAATTTTAAACTATAAACATAAAACTGATTAATGTGGGGATGGCCTAACTATTTTGCATTCGTTTTATTTTCAACGATAGTTTTGTATAATTTGAAAATTATATCTGCGCTTTAATTGATGTACGAATTTTAGTTTTTTAGCTCATTCACGCAACGAATGAGTATCGTGTGGGTGAAATGTCGACGGAAGTGGTTTTAGGCTGAAATTTGTGGACGGAAATTCAGGTGGACCGTAGACGGAAGTGAAAGTGTCCTGCGAGCGTGGCTCCATGGTAGAAC
>ERZ1740055.366-NODE-366-length-11638-cov-8.228697_pt1 | contig 11638 bp, 5 predicted proteins | sample MGYA00581747_ERZ1740055 | MGnify/ENA primary metagenome ERZ1740055 (study PRJEB43018, sample SAMN04849739) | marine metagenome | isolation source: floating plastic debris | place: Pacific Ocean | collected 2008-08-28 | study: EMG produced TPA metagenomics assembly...
TTGTTATTTCACATATGCTTCACATTTGGTATTATTCAGTGGATCTGAGCCTTATATCGAAGTCGAAATACACTCCAGTAGTATGAGGCCGCATTTGCATTTCAGAAAAATTGAACCCAGGAATCTTCACTCATTAACTAACTTAACTAATCGTGAATCTGCAACGTTGCCAGGGTGGTGGTCTCTGATGGTATAGTGTTTAGCACTCCTGACTAGAATAAAGGGAGACGTGGGTTCGATTCCCGCATGGGGCATATATACCAATTTTTTTGATAAATGTTTATCAATAACACTAATAAACTAAAGGTTATCGATTGCAATACCGATTATCGTATACCGGTTATCAATTGATGCCTGCAAGATGTAACAGTGTGCTCTCTTGAAAGTCAGCATTGTATAAAACAAAGATCGGTTTGTTTTAATAATACGTTACAAATATCAACAGGAATCTTTTCTACAATAACAGTAATAAACTAAAGATTAATATGATGACCCCAGTACTACACAAGAAAAGGTTAAGCAAAGATAACTCACATTTCTTGAAAAAAAGCTCAAGAACGTCTCGGTAGCCCTTCACTGCAGCCACGCTCATTGGAGTCATGTTGTCGAGACCTCTGGCTGTGTAATCCGCCCCACAATCAAGCTAATACAAACAGTTCACAGGTCATCAAAAACATAAATTATCAATGATCCTATCTGAATAATCCTTTCAAACGTTAAACTAATACAAACAGTCTGCAGGTCATCTATTTTACGTTATGAAGGATTTGGTATTGGTTACTTCTAGTTTAATCCTCGAAACGTTAAAATTTCAAGATGATCAAAGTTATGGCATTAAAAGACTACTCAGTACTCAATAACTAAACTGGAAACAAATATAACCACATTTATATTCGAAGATGCTAAGCAACTTGCCTTTAAGACGTTAAACCCAGTTGTCGAATACAGTACTAAATTCTCTCTAAACTTTCCTGAGCAAAACGGAGTTTTGCTTGAAAGAAAGGGAAACTGGTCAAACCAGACGCAACATCCTTTCGAGATCCAAACAAAATATCATTGTAATTACTATGCATATAAAACTTATCATTAAGACCAAAAAAGTCGGAGAACAAGTTCCTGACATAGTTAGTATCCTTTGCGATTCTGGTGGCTCATTTCAGCCGATATTTACCACCGGTTCCTGAAGAGTTAATCAGATAACAATTTTTTACTCCCCCTGGATGGGAACTAATCCATCATGCAGAAGCTGGTATATTAACTTTCATCTATTTTATAACTTACCAATTTTTCGCAAATTTCCGACGCATTTTTGTGCTCCAGATGCGCTGCAAGATGCAGAGGAGTGTATCTGTTTCTGCCTTCAATATTAACATTTGTATTTCGATGGCGGAGCAGCAGCTGCAATGGTAAAAGTTATACTCGTTCAAATTCTACAATAAATTACTTCCTGCGGTTTTTGATAACTATTTTATTCCAGTCAGTAAAGTACATAACTACAACTGAAGACTCTCCTCCAAGCTCGCTTTCTCACTTCCGAGAGTAAAAACTATTTACAGAATATTAATATTAAATTTTTTGGAACCAAAGTATGGAGCTCACTGGCATCTGATTTTAAGTTGCTATCTATTGGAGCATTCAAGGTCAGATTAAAAGCATACTTGTCTTCAATTATATAAGGTGAAATATAATATTTATTGTCGTTAAAAAGCAATACCAGTGGGAGTCCATATTACGGTTCCTAATATGTTCTCGTCGATTAATCCTTTATATCAATAAATACTTGATAATTAAACAAACACAAAGTGTAAAACCAAAACAACCAAAACCATTACCCAAAGATAATATTTGGCTTAACTTTCTATAAGCATTGCCAAAGTCATACCGCATGGCACCATATTACGATTCCTCTTATGTTCTCGTCGATTTATCATTTGTGTCAATAAATACTTGATAATTAAACAAACACAAAGGGTAAAACTAAGATAACCAAAATCATTGTCCAAGGATATCATCTTGTTTAAATTTCTATAAACATTGCCAAAGTCATACCGCATGGCACCATATTACGATTCCTCTTATGTTCTCGTCGATTTATCATTTGTGTCAATAAATACTTGATAATTAAACAAACACAAAGGGTAAAACTAAGATAACCAAAATCATTGTCCAAGGATATCATCTTGTTTAAATTTCTATAAACATTGCCAAAGTCATACATACCGCATTGCTCACTGCTTTAAATACTCACCTCAATAAATTCTACATTTCTCGTTTCAAACATGATATGAAATTTCCCTTGTTATGAAACATGATATGAAATTTCCCTTGTTATTCTTAGATCTGTCAATAATGCTCTATCTTAACAGCAGTCTATAAAGGCGTTTCTTCCATATACTTCAACAACTTCTACCAACTTTTCTGACCTCACATCACAAGGAACATTGCAATAAGCATTCTTCACAACCACATCTAAATTTATTTGCTCACTTAATAGCAATACACGTTTCTTCCCTATATTGCTTAGATTTGTCCATAAGTCCAACTTTTTGCAAACATCATCCACATGTCTCACTGCACCAAACACTCGCATCAGTTGCAATGTCTTTGACATGTTCTGCCCAAGCAGAAGCAGCCATAGCAGTATTTTCTACCAGTTTTTTAAACGTTACACCGATTTAAACCCTCACCTCAATGACGTCGACATTTCCTGTTCTAACAGCCGCGTGCAATGGGGCTTCCTCGCGATGGTCCTTTAGGTTTGGATTAGCGTTGTGATGAAGAAGGCAGGTGACTGTCTCCAATTGCAAGGCAGTGACAGCGCAATGAAGAGCTGTCTTACCGTAAGAGTCCCTCTTATCAACATCTGTTGGGTAAAGAATACTGGTGTCAAATGTTTGTTAGATAATATGTTTTCATGCAATTACTGCCATAGTTACATTTCAGAAAAGGCATCCTTAATTTCGCAATGCATGTAAAACGCAAAAATTGGTATAAGATCTATCTCACATAACTTTTTATATCTGCCTAGATGATGAAAAAAGCCGATTTACATGGAAATTGAATAAAAAACAGAAGTAACCCCCTAAAGAGGAAGCATGTTTTTTTATTCAAGACATAACTCATCCGGATTAAAAATTTACAGTTTAAAAAAAAACTTGTTACATCATAAAAATATAATATAAGACACAGCTAAAACTATCTAATTATGAAAGTATACTTTTAGTGTTTAAAAAACAAAAGAAAAACCTACTTTTTATGAGTGCCGTGAGTGCCGCATTTACTATGAAATATAATAATTGAAGAGGTCACTGCAAACTGGTCGAAACTTGCTCAGAGTATTAGGACTATTTGCTTGTCGCAACTCGACCTGAAAGCCATTTCATAAGACTGCATCACTGTAACTAAAGCGATTTTTTAGGTGGTCGGTGCACGGCATACGAATGGCTAGTTTATTCTCGATGTCTCGGTTTATAGTTTGTTATATTGCTACGGTAAGTAAAATATAGCACGCAGGTACCCAGAAACGAGAGCATGGAGAGATATAGACCACAACAGCTTTTTAGATTTTACGCAGGATTTCGAGTTTCTTCCAGCCAAGTTTTTGAATGAGAGGGTCGGTACTGGTGTCATAACCAGAGAAAGTTCAAACTCTCGCCATCTGACCATGAACTCTGTCTTGAACTGATTTAGAGTCAGCTTCTGCATGGAAGGTTAGTTAGATAAGAGTCCAATGACAGTGTACGACTCCTCGTGGATGGGACACTATTCTATTCAGCAAAGGTTGGTATTTATTTTGCCCCAATGGAAAGCAAGGAAAACTAAATAAACTTCGGCATTAATGAACGTCAAAAAAATTCCCAAATCTCGACGCAGTTAGGCTTTGAATAATGGACTTCGCGGATGGAAGGTAATAGTCTGCGCCAACCACAAGCCACCGTGAAAGTTCTCTCTTAAGCCAAATAGTAAATCTTTCAAAAAAGAGGTTAACAACAGCTATTTTAATACGTGACAGCACAACTGGAATCACGTCAAAAAATGTCTTCATCTAGCTAAGTTCTTTAAACAAGCAAAAGATGGAAGCGCTAGGAACATTTTTGATAACAGTATGATTGCAGTGGTATCTCATACATAAAATTGTTAAACCTAATATCAGAAACCTTGACAATTTTAAATAGGACTCTCAGAATTTATACCAAAACCTTCTACAAATCATACTATTATTTTTTATACAGTTAACAACCATTTTCTGTATTATTATTTGTATATATATAGTTTTAATTTGATAGGCATTGCACAAAACGTGATCTAAAAACTTTCTTTCAAAGTCCAATTTTTTTCCTTCGTGTTTTAATTCCTGAGTTTTATTAGAGTTGTCGAATTTCTTCTCGGTGTGATAAATCTGGAAAAATACCCACCATGTTTTGAAACTGTGATGTAGTTTGAGATGCTGCGAAAACTGAAACTATCACATGTAAGTATTTCCAATTTAACTGACAAGCACTGCTCTTAGCCAGTCATATATTATAGAAATCTCTCAGCAAGTAGAGTAACTGTGTTAAAACGTTTGGTGTCGAGAGTAGTAATCTTGGTACCTTCATTCTGCAGCAATAGGGCTCTCAGTTCAGCTGTGTAACCCTTCCTTGCAAGCGAATGTAGAGTTTCTCTCTCACCATCTCCCACGTTGGCATTCTGAAACAAGAAATCATAAATAACAATCATATACGATCCTAAATAATACCAGCATAAATTACTACGATTGACATGAATCAAAACAAAAAGTTCAAATGAACAAATACTCAAAAACGTTTTTACTATGCAAAAACTGAACAAGACAATTTAAAATACTTTTCATAGATTTCTAGGTGTCTAATTTCCATGATTTTATGTGTCATGATTCACCTGGTGCGCAAAGCATTCGGCTTGTGTTGTTAAGCACAGTTCTGCTTATTAAAATAATTCCCATCGATTTATACAAGACTTCTATGACCTGCCCCTACCCTAACTAAATTCTGTAATAAAGCCCGACACCCTCCCTTTTGGAGTCCTGCAGAGTAAGTTAACATCATAATACCAAACGTTTTCACAGCTCGTTTGTGTGCAATACTCCATGTTTTAGCAATGTCTGTTCATGAATTTTGTGAAAAATGGAAGCAGAAAGTTAGGAAAAGGAACACAGTTGATATCAGAAAGAAAACAACTGGAAGGTGAAACCCTTTGAAAAGATAGGGGGAGGACTGGAGGAGGATTAGGGGGAGGATTGGGGGGAAAATTGTCGAGAGTCTTGGACGGATTATAATTATCCTGAGAAGATAACTGTACGTAATTCATCGTAAAAAGGGAAAAGATGCAAAAAGAGAGGATGACAACAAAAAGCTGGGCTAAAATAGAAAGGGAAGGGAAGAAGAAATAGCCAACTGCAAGAACACAGGGAAAAGAAAAGCACTGAGTACGATATGTATAGGAAATCGCATGAACGCGAGTGAATTTCGTGATTTATGGGCGCAAGTGATGTTTTGAAAATTTTCTAAACATCAAGAGCGAACATAATTCAAAAAATGCACAAGCAAGTTCATACGATTCAAGCAAAGCTTTCCAGAAAAGTGGCCTTTCTGACACAGCAAGTAGCTTACAAAGAATTCCCACTGAGTGTCCATATCCTGCAAAGTTCTGACCAGAATCATCGCAAAAAGAATCAAAGATGCGTTAGACAAGAGGCAGAGATCCAAGCAGGCAGGCTTTTCGACGGCAAAGCTCATGTACAGATCATATTACCACCCTACAGACCATCATTGAAAAGTGCATCGAATGCAGCTACCCCATCTTTATAGTTACTGTAGTGGACTTTGAGAATGCCTTCGAGAGCAAGAGTAGCGTGAACAAGACAACATACAACGATAGGATACCCACAAAGATCATAATAATATCAGCAATGGAATGATTGAACTTGCCGAATCATCCACAAAGGGAAGTTGACACTTAATTTTTGATTGTTCTAGCCTCCATGAAATATGCCAGTAAAACAAAGCGCAAAACATTACGGTATGTGTTTGTCACATACCGGCCGTTAACGGTCACCTTATAGCATTGAACATTGTAGTTGTTTCAACCTTACACGCTTTCTTCCAGAAACCCAGAGCATTTTCTGCACAAGCTTTGGCGCGGCTGCTAAGCTAATGATGGCATCATCAGCACAAGTGTGACCCGACGAAAACTAAAAAAAAAAATGAAACTCGCTACGTTTTTGGAACTTCTCCTCGTGCAGAGAAATAACCGCTTTCCAGACGGAAGGAAGGCGCTTAGCTATACGCAAGCCGATTTAGTGCAGGGATAAATTTGACATTTTTGTGTAGCTATTGATTTTCATCAAAAACTTGTTGTATTAAATAGTTACTAAATGTAATTTTAACACACATACAGAAGCATATCTATTCAAAATGTCAACGACTGCTGCTTTTTTAGCTCACGGTTATTCATCTTATTACGAGTTAAGTAACTATCTGATATGTTGTTTGCAATGAACTAAGCCTTTTCAAGATTCTGTAATGATATAACTCACAATTTATAATTTTGTAATCAAGATACTTAATTTGGTTTAGGAACGACGTCAAAATACACCTGATGTGAAAAATACTTAACAAGTATTAACATAATAAACACCCGGCCTCTTATACACTGGTATTTGATTGTGAATTCCTTACGTTTTAAACTGACCTTTATTTAGAGTTTCTCACTTTAATCCTTTCAGTCCCAGAAAGTTATCAACACCCAACTTCTCCTTACATAACACAAACCAAAAGGGCTTTGGTAATGAGAAAATGAGAGGTGATCAAACAAAGCAAACTACTGAAGATTAAAAGTAACATTCTGTGATCCAACTTGTTCAATGAAAAGTGTGGGCTCAATTTGGGTGAATTTAACAATTCAACTGGTAGTGAAAGGGTTTTAAGTAAGAACTATGACTGTTCATATATAAGAATGTTTATCTGGCTATTGTCTTTGACTACTTTTCTCGTCTTTTGGTATTTAATTTTGAAATACACACTGCGTCAAAACATAATTTTGTGTATATCTGCAAAAAACTGGTAAAGATTCTGAAGCCACGAAGTCTGCTAACATAGTAGCAGGGACTCTACTATGCTGCCACTGAGTGGTTACGTCGAGATATCGATCTTAGTAACATAAGTGTGGAACTGATAACTTCGATGCAAAACCCGACACGATTTATGAACCGAACTCCATTAGAAAAGAGTAAAACTAAAAAGAGTTGTTGTAAACATCTGAACATGATGTATGAACAACTTGACAGGTTGTATCATGAACAAATTTAGGCATATGGAAGGTTTTTGGCAGTCGCGGCTTGCCACACTTTCTCAAAAGGAAAAACATCTCTGTCTGTGCGTGAAGATTAAGTATCAACTCCATAAAGATAGCCCTCATATTTTGTTGTTACTTGAAAACGCTAACATTGTTCCCATTTTCGTTCAAATTCCCAGTGATAATATATATCACATACAACATTCTTGTTAAGTAAGACATTATAGCAGAATTGATATTGAAAATAAAAGCGATTTTAAAAAATAAAGAATTGTTGCAAGAATTCACTGATCCAAGAGAGGAATCGATTGTCAATGGCTCTCGTAAATAAATAACTATTCGGGCATCATGTTTCGATCAGCCAAAAAACATACTCCTTTTAGACAAGAAAAACAAATATATACATAAAAAACATATAAAATTATCTATAATATATATAGTTTTTAAAAAATATAAAATCAACAACTTTAATTCTAAAATCTTTTAACAAATAACCATTATACAAAAACGCTTCTCCAAATTTTTACTGAAAAAACAAACTTATGAAAATCGGGAAACAAGATACAATTTTGACAGAGTCAAATAAAAGGTAAGAAATAACCTGGTATTTTGTACATGGGTTAAAACTTTATCAAAGTCCAGCATGCATTACCCAACAACAAGTTTAAAGGCAAAGGATTGATTATCGACATTCTTTGGAAATTACTTTACTTCTTGTCGAACCAGATTAGAATATTGATATATTTTTGCAGTCGATTTAGTTTTAAACTATAATTTCGAGAAGAAAAAAGTTATCAATATGAAAAACATCAAGTATCTGGCAAGTTTTTAAAAGCAAGCAAGCTGGCAATCGCGAGAAGATATGATTTAAAGGTATTACTTGAGAATAGATTAAGCTTCTTGAGAATAGCACAGCCACTTAATACGATACTTTGTAATAGGATTGGTATATAACGAGTATCAAATAACGTGCAAGAATTCACAGCTAATTTTTTGATACTTTACAACAAGTATAACTTTTCAAAATAAGAAACGAATCGAAACAACTCGCGTTTCCATCAAAGCGTGCAGATAGCAAGACCATGAAGTATTTTGGTTATAAATAACAAATTTAACTCTTTCATTGAGATTACAAATTGAGAGTTTTTATGAGACGTGCGTGATTGGCGCGATGTTGAATATTTCTATATTTACATTTATAACCCAAACTCGGAGTTAATCAAAATATAGTAAATTGTTTCAAGCATAAGACAAACCAAATAAATATGGCTAAATATCTACAACGATACTAGAAAAAAACTTGAGGTTTTTTTTGAGAAACTCAAAATCGAACTGAATATCATAATGGCAAATTTAAAAAATATACCATTTTGTATACAAGCACCAGTTATTGAGTTAATAAAAACATCTAAGTTAAAAGAGAAATTCTGAATTATCAGCTCAACGTTTCTTCAGTTGATCTCATCATACCTTACAAAGAAAACAATTTCCAAAACTCATACTGGCCCGAGAAGTGTCTTGTTAAGCTCATTCTGCTATCTATCTGAGGTTTTTGACATTATGGACTTTTTTTGCCTTCATATCAGTTTTTCCCGGCCCAGAAGTGAAAACCAGCTGCGGGGAGCTATTAATATTTAATTTCTGGCCTGGGTCAACTAAAACATCACAAGATACATTTCTTCACAACGTAAAATAGATACTGTTTAAGAGTATTCATTCAGCAACCTGTGATAAACACTAGTTCTTCATTTCGTTGTTATACCACATTGTAAAGTAAACTCCCCAAAAGAGTTTGAGAACTGTTATTTTTCACAAACATCGTAATTCAATCTGATGTATTTGTGGTTATAACCAAAATTTTTAACCACAGTTAGGTGGAACAAGGGTTATTGATGAACAGAACATTTGGCCTGAGAGAGCAACATAGAGCCAAGTGATTCTGGTTAAGTTTCAGCAAAACTAACGTTTACACTTATATCAGGTCCAAGTACAATCTAATAACTTTTGAAAAGAAAAGATTTTGACACTTTTAATCTAGAATGGAGATTTTGGAAATATACAATTTTAATACACAAGCTTTTATTATTAATCACGGCTTCTCAATGATTTTTTCCAAAGTCTTTTTCTAAATTAAATAATTGCGCAGAAAATTACAACTAGAACTCTTAAAAATCGAGCTAAGATTATATAAATGTGACAGTTTAATTTTTTTTTTAATCTTGCATTTCTTATTGCAAAATGACAGAAGATTCTCTTTACTTGTGAGTTCAAATCCCACAGCTTAGCACATATTACCTTTACAATAACACGTTAAAATAATTTGGACTAAATTCTTTTTTAAGCCAAGACACTTGCCTAACCACATCCCATTAGCTCTGATGTATACACAGCATAATGTTTCTAATGCAAACAACTATTTTATTCAATTGGTAGATTTCTTTCACAGCTAACCTATGATATCAACGCAAAATTATTTTTGTGGGATAAAAACAAAACTTTTCTTCTAAAGTTAGTAAATTGAAGAAGCGATATTCCTAAAATATATAACAGCAGTGTTTTATTAGTTTTTTAATAATTAGTTTTTGGTAACATTTACATGCACAACCAAAAGTGAATGTAGTCAGTTACCCCCTTCGTCTAGAAACAGATCACAACACGTAACACCCACTCCATTGTGGCTGAATAGGCGCTGTTATAATTATTATCAGTATGACAATCGTGTTCAAGAAAAAGCACTCTTTTTCTATTATTTTTTCGTAGCTGGTTTCAAACTGGCGGTTATAGCAGTAAACTCTGAAAAGTGTTTCTGTAAAGTTTTCTTTGAACATTTAATGTGACTAATTAAAAAGTACAAAAAAGTTCATGTCATTAATCATAATTTTCTCAAATTCGCCATCAATAAACAGAGTATACCTTAAAAAATAACACAAAGAAAATGAATTCATTTACATGCTATGAATGGTTGTCAAAATTAATTATAGATTTTTGTTATTGATAGTGTAATTTTGCGTTTAAACTGTGGGTTTACCTGTAACCTTGATCACAGTAAATAATGGACCAGTATCGTCATTAGAACAAGAAAGCTAAACCCTTTTTTAACTTATATAGTTGCCCATGTACAGAAGCAGCAACATAAATCTCAGTTTTTGGGGGGATAAACCACCCGGGAGTACTCAAAGTATTGATGTAAAAGGGAGGATTAGGAGGTGATAATCGGCAACATTTTTTTTCATTTTATTGAAAGGGAATTTTTAAGTTTGGAATTTTTCACACTTCGGTATTATTTAATGTATTTTTTCACTTTTCCCCACGAGCATCACTATCCTATTTACCTTGAAGGAACCCCCGGATCAAAACGTTTCCCAACGAGTTTTAAATTTGGACGACAAAAAAACTTTTCCTCATGGTCAACAAACGTTTTCCTCGTGTGTTCTATCGCCTCTCATGTTTACTAACACGTCTAGCAGAGTTTAGTTTACCCAGAATACCAGTGTGCTTATAGAGGACGAGAACAACAACTTTACGCCTTTATCGATTTTACTAAAGCCCTTGATTGTGTAAATCGAGAGATTCTTTTTAAGATCCCGGGAAAACTTGGATATCCTGACAAATTGTTCGGGTAATGAGAGCTCTGTGTTCGGGAGAGCGCGCTCAAATCTGTTAATGGAGAACTTACTAGACTAATAGAAAACAACAACAGCATTAAGCAAGGGTGCAAATTTGCCCCGACACTCTTAGGAATGTACGCTGCCGTCATTTATGAATATCAGTCCAGAACATTGTGCCGTTGCTCGTTTCATATATGACGGTGACACTTTTGACATCAGGCGTTTTAAAATCTAAGGCACAGAATGCTGTCTAAAATTTACCTCCCCTCCCCCTATAAAAAATTGGAAATATTGCAAACACAATAGTCAATTAATATCCTCGCCCTCCGAACCCCGTGCCATGCCAGGGAATTAACTTACTCAAGCCAGGGATTTAATAAGAGTTTAACACCATGATGTCTCGAAGGAGGGGGGCAGAGAATTAAACAGAAGTGTGTACAATGCAGCGATTCATATCAAGGGATTAAAAAAAGAATCAAAAGTTTCCTTGTCAGTGAGCCATCTCATCCGTGGATCAAGTCATTTACCATTTTCAATAAAAATGCATTGTCGAGGTTTTAATTTTTATTTAAGATTATTAGATTATTACAACTTTCAATTTCTTTTGCCTCTACGAAAACACTTTCTCCTACGTGGTAGAAGTTCCAGGAATACACAAATGTTCCCTAGCTCGGAAATTGGATCGGAGTTTGCTTCTATTAATTCAAAGGATGAAT
>ERZ1740055.367-NODE-367-length-11626-cov-9.572725_pt1 | contig 11626 bp, 5 predicted proteins | sample MGYA00581747_ERZ1740055 | MGnify/ENA primary metagenome ERZ1740055 (study PRJEB43018, sample SAMN04849739) | marine metagenome | isolation source: floating plastic debris | place: Pacific Ocean | collected 2008-08-28 | study: EMG produced TPA metagenomics assembly...
AATTCTTTTCCAGTCTTCCCTTGCTCGAATCGAAATTGGAATGCCTCTTAAGCACTTTCAAATTGATAATTCCACACATTTCAACTCAGTATCTTGAGAGTTGTGTCAAAATGATATTAAAATCAGTATTCCTACAATAGTTCCGTAAAATATCCCTATCTCTAATTACAACAAATTAAACCAAACAAAATAATTAATATCAAAATAAATGTTAAAGCTACTAGAAATAGCTGAAGCAAGCATTTTTAAAAGTGTTTCAACCCCCTTTTATAGAATATTTTAACTCAAAGACTGAATGAGTAGATAGCAGCAATCACCAAAACTTGTTAATAGAAGAATACAAAAGATAATATTATATTTCTTTAACTGAGAAACAGGAAACAATTCAAAAGTCACATTGAGTTGAATGACAATAGTATTTACAGAATTTATATTGACTCTGATAAAAAGATAAAACTTCTCTAAATAAACTTTAAACTTGTGAAATGAAACTTCCAGTAAAATATTGACCAATGATCGAATTTATGACAGTAATGGAAACCTTGTACTGCATTGCCATTGAAATTATATTGAAGAACCAAATATGATTAGTTATATTAACTTAATATTAATCAAGAATTTCAAAACATAATTACATTGAAAGCATATTTTATGATAGATGTGAATTCTGTTTATAGAATAATTGAATTGCTTATAAACACTGCCCAATTTAGAAGAACAAAATATTAAGATAAAGTAGGAAAATATATTGGAAAATGCCATCTATTATTACCAACACGGTCCAAGTAATTAAGGTTTATAATCTAAAATTATCCGTTTGGTTGACAATGAATAGCTCACAAAAGGAAAAGGCAAATTAAATTAGTACCTGAAACCGTAAAACTACTTTACCCTAAACTTTACTATTAATTTGAGATTAATGTCATTATACCAATATTTACCTTGTAGAACAAAGCTAAAGGCAACTACATACACAATGACTACAACTAACAATATTAGACTATTATATAAGTTTTGTACTTTTTAGTGTCATTTATGTGAATTGATATAAAATCACTTGTATTTAATTGTAGCATTTACGCGCACTTCGTATTTACAATATAATTTAAAACTATTTAGGATCAGCGCACAACGAACACGACGGAGTCGTGAAGCCGGCTTCAGAAACTTAAAGTTTTAGATCTAATCCATTTTTTTTAACTTTCAAACTCTAGCTTATATAATTTGAAAGTTCTTTAATTTTGAAAGCACCGAGTATTAACTAGTATAAGAAAAAAACTACGGTGTTTCATTATAACAAAATTATCCTGGTAAAATTATTAACATGTTAGTCGCACAGTTTTGATATTATTATGATAATAATAGACTGTCTATGAGTGAAATCTCGAGATAGTCTCCTCTAGAGCTGTTTATATAATCAATATAGAGGGGAACACGCGTTCTACGATAGAAAATGCTAGACCGCTCTTATTCTCAACTGGGAAACACAAACATCTTGGCGATTGTGTCATCGCCTTGAAACTAGTGTAAAAGGTGTGAGAAGAAAACCTTTTCTTAAGAATCAGAACGCTGCGGGCTAATGTGTTATGTCTCTGATTCTGAGGCAAACTTTTTATTCAATATACTTATCAAAAATAAACACCCCGAAGGAATTGAAATCGACTATGTGTGGCGATACATGCCGCGAAATACATTTAAAAGAAGTTCACATAGTTTAACTGGAGAACCAATTAAACGGCGACGAGAAGGTTAAACAAGCTTACTTAGAAAATAACCTATCGGCAACTGTTCAATGGAAAAGCAGTTGTTTCGTTTCCTAAATGAAAGGATCAACTTGTCTAGCCAATAAATTAATTTAAGATTGCGTGAGCAGATATCACTCCAATTCCAAAAATAAAGCACAAAATGGCAACCTGTCGAGTACAAAGAGTACAACTGACATTACATTTGACACGATACACACCAAAAGGCAAACAATAACAGCAAACCTTCTTTATCGTTTGAACAAGATCGAGTGTCATTAAATAAACACAATTCTTCACTGTTTTGTGTCGTTATCTCGTCAGCAACAAGCTAAATGCGCGAAAAAAAATGCCTACCCCGAGAACTGGCTTTCGTTTCAACCCGCCAAGTTCAAGTGAGCGAACAGATTTTTCCAATCTCACAGTACGCGTTCTTTATCTCAAGGTTCACTTGCTGGGTTGCCTTGCTTCAACAACTCCGTCGTCCCAAACTCGGAGTTGCGCGCAAGGTCGGTACAATAACTCATATTAAAACAAAATATTACAAAACTAATTATAAACTTACCTCGGATATACCTTTAGTAGCAGCCATCAACTTCCCATTAAAGAATATTTTCTGACAATTTCAGCCCATAATTCAGACGATGTGACATCAGTTACAACATGAGTATTAAATTTAAGTTCTGGTTTCAGGTCTATGACTATGGCTTCAGAGGCGCAACAGCGAGTAAACGTAAGCGATATTTTCTCTCCTCCACACTCCAGGCAATTACTTTCGAGAACTCATTTAGTTTAGTACAAAACAATTCGGATTACAATTCTCACCCAGGATAGACAATTTCAAAAAATAAACGGCAAAGTTCTTGAAAAATGGGAGGGATTTACATGTTACAGCAATTTCCCTCAACCAGACAACTGCCGCTCAGCTTTCTCGTGGTGCACACATTGACACGCACTGCGAGACTGGGCAAATTAAATTGATGTATGAAAAGTCGCCTTAATAACCCCAATATTATCTTCTTATAACATTAACAGCATACTAACTCCAAACGAATAACCAGCTTGTGCGTCTTAAGGAACAGAAAATCTGTTCCTAACTTTGTTTAGCCCAAGAATGACTCAATTCGCGGCAAGACTTCCGATGCGTTGAGTATCCGGTGTTGGAGTAGTGGACTTCAAAACAACATTCCAGAGAAAAAATACCGCAATATCTTTGGTTCTTGTTCTGCTTGACAGAGAATCCAAGTAACTATGCGACACAATTGTTTCTACTGATGATCTGCATTATATGGGAATATGCTTTTTGACTACGAATTGACTCAATTCTATCAAAGAGGTACCTCTATCAACTGTCAATGACAGATTAATGTCCACTCATTTTTCGAATGCGAGCTGCGACCTGTCACGTGATAACACATTCCAATCGGTCCTGACTTGGAAATGAGGCAAAGTGGTCACGCATTTGGGAACAACTTATAGTTGTACTTGTAACTTAGTTTAGAATTTATTTCACTCCCTTTAATTGACTCTGACATTATATAAAAATTTTAAAAAATATAATGAAAATAAAAACAACAAATAATTTGAAACAAAATCCATTAAATTTATTTAAGAGGCCAGCGTTACGAAAATTGGAAAAGGACCTAATAACACCCACTTACTATAAAGGTCAAGTTCAAAATTTTAACTATTAGTGAGAATCAACAATAAAGAAGAAAATGCTGCAGTTCAAGAAAGCTCAAATTTACTCGTTTAACTCTCAAGGAGAATACAAAGGTGTATGTACGCAGATTTAAAAATTTTAGTCTAACATGATAAACTTATAAAATCAAGATACGCGGAACTTGACCATGTTAAACTGAATTTATATTACGGAACTTCACAAAACCTCGCACAATTTCTTCAGCGCTTGGTTTCCGCGTTAATCTTTTTTGTGCAGCTGGGGCTGAGATATGCTGCTAAAAAGGGAAACCAGTTTGTGTCAGAATCTTCTGACAGTTGGCGCTCCAAACAATTTCTGAATGAGTGACATGGAAAGAAAGTATATATCCAGCAATTTTTCCAGCACCACAATACGCGAGAGGGGACAACGAGAATTGAATTAGGCAGGAAGACTAAAGAGCCTTCCCACAGTTGAAGAAAAAATCTAAAAAGTTTTATTCTCTTCGAGGCCGTGTGAGCCGGTTATACAGGGAAGTTAGTTTTATTGTGAAGAAACAAAAGATAGGATCTAAAAATGTCGGTGTTAATGGCTGAACCGTTATGTAAGACCGATCTTTTTACAGGCTGAGATGAAAGAAAATAACTGGATTGTTTAAATATTAATAGTAAAAAAAACAAAATATTAGCTGCAATGTGTCATAAAACTAACGACGCCGGATTAGAAGCCGTCTTCATACGGTGTCATGAAATCATAGCAGAACTCATCACCGACAGAAGAAGAAAAACAATAATAAAAAAATGAAACAAATTTATAAAACAAATAATCATGTATCAGCTTTAAAAGTAGTTAGCAATGTTTATCATATTTTTATTGGTTATATCATTGTCAAAGCAAAACCTCGCTGAAAGTAAATTGGGTCTATCGGTGCCCTTGTAGATCGGTTCACGTGAATTTGAAATTGCGGCAGAATCTTTTACAGCCTTTCTGACAGAGAAATTGGAGCTCCAAATTGTATTCAGAATCTGTTTTTATCTATTAAAGGGTAAAAGTTTATTGGGATCGTTCCCAATAACTTGTGAAATCTTCACTTGCTTCGCTTGACTAAAAACAACGACTGTTTAAAATAGAATGAAGCAATATGAATTTAAAAAGCATTTTGTATTTTTTGTTTCAAGTCAAGATGATTAAACAACACTCCCACTTCCGTTATTGATCAATAAAAAAATCAGCCGAGGTTTTTTTAAAAATTACTTGCAAAGTTAATAAATGTAAGACTAAATGCAACAATGTATTGCTCTACTCACTGCTGAATTTCACAATTGCAAGCTCTTCAGCTTGTTTTTGGTTTACTGAAACACGTGAAAAACTTTGTAATAAATATTTCTCCAGCTGCCTTAGACCGTCTAAGCCACTAACATTTCAAGCGGACAACATCTGGTTTTCTCATTATGTTCCACTTGAATGTATTTTCTTTACACTACGCATGCTTGAAATGATTCCAGACAAGTAATGTCATAAACTTCACCTACATCAGTAATCTGTATCTTTGGAAGACGATAACCCTCAAATATGGCCAGTGCCTTTCTGTGGAGTAAAGAACCTCTCGGTCAGTTGGCTGTGTTTGCTTTTCCTAGCCGTTAAAAGGACTTGCTAAGGCCGGTTAATCCTTGCATTAGAGCTAGTTTGTTCTCTGTTTCACCAGGTTTCCTTCCAATAACGGATTACATTTGACCGAGTCAAATCACTTGTAGTTGTGAATGTAGACCGCTTTCGTTTGAAGATGAGCACTCCCCACTCTCCGTGCGCCAAGAAACCGTTCAGATTTTAAAGATTATTAATATTATAATGTCGGTTTTCTACTCAAAATTTACAAAAAACACTGAAAATATGCTTGCTTTTTTTACAAACAAGTTTACAAAAACAGAAATTAAAAATTCGCTCAGGATACAGTGTTTAGTGAATACCAAACTAGAGTCTAGATTAACGTTTTTATTTGTGTTTATTTAAAAATAAAATAAGAGTTTGGTTTTGAAATTGAAAAAGAAATATATAGAAACTAGAACTTAAAATGAAGTAGTACCAGTTGTTTGATTTTTAGTGGCTTTTAAGGGGGGCGTAGCCAGGAGCGGGGTTTCGGGGGTTCCGGAACAACTAATCATTATAATTGACTAATAAAGCATTTGGTCTTATCAAACCATCACATTCTCGTTCGCAAGGTCTGCACAGTCGAGATGAGACAAAGACTAGCCCACCCATAAGTGTGATCGACTCAGTTCTGACGGATCCGGTACAAGTGAGCAAATCTTTCCAGAGAGAGGGTTTCTCCGCATGAGTCATCGTTTCAACGGGAGTGTCCCAAGGAACAAAGTTATATCCATGATTGGTTTTCTTTCCTGGAGTAACACATATGTCAAAGTCCCGGGCCCTAGGTGATCGCCTCGACAAGTATGTTCAAACTACATGCGTGACTGAAATTATATGGCCCACGACACTCAGAGTGATGCTGCGGACACAGCCAAGTTCTTTAAATTACCGACCAGCTCATACAGCTTGAAGCTATCAATGTAAAGAGATGGTCGTGGACGTGACTTTAAAAGGAAGCGCTCAACATGCACCTTTCCATATAAAATTGAAAATGAATGAAACTACACATTAGTACGTGCCTCAACTCACGTTAATTTTATTTTTAAGCCAAATTTGCCTTTTTCCAAAAGCATTTTTTAAAAATTTACGCATTATTTAGTCATATCATTAACTGATGTAATTAAATTCGACTAATTAGTTCCGAGGAGAAAATCGATAAATAGATTAATCCGACCGCGGTATTTAGCTTGACCAAATAGTTTTTGTTTGTTTCTTGGATTTGCTCAATTTGATTAGTCGATTTCAACCATCTAAAATGTTCTTAAGTTGTCCTTAATATCCCCCAACCATAAAAAATTACAAAATTTGCCGTATTTCTATTTAATAAGTACAAGAAGTAAAATTTTCTATGGAGTGTAGTAGTTTAATATTCTTAACATTTTCTACAGCACCTCAGTTTGTCTAATTTTAAACTTCTACCTGGCTTATTCTTGGCTCGTTCTTAATTTTCATGCAAATCTGATAGCTCAAAGTATTTACTGCACACACTTCTAGGCCACAACGCGACCGCATTTTTTTTTCTGCCAAAAGGTAACTGGATCATGGAATGTACATTTTGTCAGTTTAATTTTGGCTAACAAAAAATGGTGATAATCGTGTTGAAATTACACTAATTCATTGATTTAAGAGTCATAAAGTTCTCTCACCTCATTCTTGCGTTTTATTTATTATTTCTGAAAGTTTCACCCCTTTCGTCTGCTGCTTTGAGTTGCATTTCGCGAGCAAAGTTTCTAAAACGAAGGGAAGGCTGGAGACTCGACATATTCCCTGAGACAGGTTCACTCAACAAATTGCCTTCCTACAACAAAATAGCGACCTAAATCCCAATAAAATCGCCATCGCTGTAAATGTCAAAAACTTTTCTGCTCTTAAATCAATGAATTATAGTGTAATTCAACATGATTTACAAACCCTCCATACTAAATAAATAGGGAGTGGCTATATGCCGGAGAGTTGGTTACAATTTTGAAAAAACTGTATTTGCAGCCAGTCACGCTTTTGAAAAAACTGTATGCCCTGTAAAATTACTAAAAACCTGGTAGCTGTATACAAGACAATCCCCTACATTCCGTGGAAAACAACGTGGTCAAATCAAGTTGCCTTGTAAACATTAACGACACACACGCGTACGTAATATAAACAACAGACTTTTCATTCAAAGATTTACGGTATTTTTTATTGAACGAAACAAAACAAAAATGACTTGTTGTTGTTGTCGTTTTGAAATAAATATAAAAAATTTGGAATAGTTTTTTAAATGACTTTCCTAACAACCATCCATGAAAAGAAAGTGAGTAAACTGACCTGTGAGTCTTTTACAACTAATTAAGCTCCCGGGCATGTAGAGCATTCTAGACATTCCGTGATTCTGGTCTGTGTGTGTTGTTTATTACGTACACAACTTGATTTGACGACGTTGTGTTCCATTGAATGTATGGCAGTATACAGTTTCGTTAACGGGGACTGTCTTGTTTACAGCTGCCAGGTTTTTGAAAATTTTTCTGGCTTTCGGGCATATATTTTTTTTCAAAATCGTGACCGGCTGCCGGGCATATAGATTTTTTAAAATCGTGACCGGCTGTCGGGCATATAGCCAACTTCGTTCCCAGAGTTTTTCCCTACGTTGTTAGTAACAGTCTAATTAGAGCTTGGGCTGCCTGTGATTAACCTCGGTTCCAGCTTCTATCAACATTCCACTATGAGGCCAGGTTACAGTGTCTGAGCATGTTGACAAGATGGCTGGTTGTTGTTGCAATAATCGATCTGTGCGTGCAGTTTACACTGCAAGTTGAAGTTACAAGGTAAATCACGGAATAGGAATGACATCTTAAGTAGAATTAAAACCTTTATCAAAGAACTGGAACTGCCTGCCGGTGAGTTTGCGTAACAAAAACAAGATCTGTTTTAAAAAGGACGTACAGTACATCAAAACCTCAGAAAGATATTAAAATCACAGATTGAATACATCGGTAATAGACAAAATAATGATGCGTATGATGGCCGTCTAATTTTAATATATCATTTTTGTTTTTGTCTGCTGAACTGTAAATATATATTAAGGGAAAAAAGATGATCTATTAAAAAGGAAAAAAACTAAAATAGCAAATAAGAAAACGAAAAAGAAGCCAAAAGAAAGAAACTAAAACTTAAACTGTAATAAAACGAAATTTTCTCATTTATCTTTTCTTTCTCGCCCACCTCGAATAGTTTTTTATCTGCAGGTCGAGAAAGCATATTTATTGAAGCTTTGTAAAGAAAATAAATATGATGATGATCATGATAATGATGATCATGATCATGGTAATGATGATCATGATCATGATAATGATGATGATGATGATGATGATGATGATAATGATGATAATGATGATGATGATAATGATGATGATCATGATGATGATCATGATGATGATGAGTACCTTTTTTCAGACTTTATCCAGATACAACGCTTTTTGGCGAGGTAAGTAATTTTTTGTTTAAATTAAATAAATGGCAGTATTTATAAAGAAACCTTTTATTTTCAATATTAGAAATGTTTGGCTAAAAAATACCCATAGTGCAAAGCATGCTAAGAATCTTGTTAAAGAGGAACTTCAGTCAAAAAACAATTTAGGTATAAATAAAAGCTAATACCTTTATTTGACTACTCACAATACATGTTTCAATGGTATAATTTCTGTACTGAAGCAAAATACAAGTTGCTGAAGGTCTTAATGTGAGGTTGCCTGGTGTCTTTAAGAAACTCGTAAATTACCATAGAAATTACCATCAGAAATAGAGATTTTTATGCCCAGACATAGAAAGTCAATTATGTTTCAAAAATGGAATGCTGTGTCGGTGTTTCTATAGAAACAGTTTTACAAGTAGTTAAATTTTTAAATTTTACACCGTAGTGAATGGAGAAAGAATATTTTAAAAAACTGACATTTCAGACTGTAGTCCTTTGTCGGACTCTAGTCCTTCACTCTGACAGACTACAGTCCAAAATGTCAGTTTTTTTAATATTCTTTCTCCATTCACTACGGTGTAAAATTTAAACATTTAACTACTTATAAAACATTTATGTTTCAGGCTAGATCAGAAACCATGCTACAAACAGAATATAATGTTATATTATTAGACAGATGACAAGTCAAATGGCTTAGGACAAAATGTTCCATAATTTTACATCAGATACATGTCAAGAAAATTGGAGAGTAGTTTCAAGAGCTTTCCTCACCTGATTTTTTGTATGCATGCAGGCATAACCATGACTGTTAACAATAATTTAAGGTAGAGTGTCTTGGACAAAGCTCTGTTACAAAAATTTAAGATGCTAGTGATCTCAGTGGAGGGTTTCTAAAATAGTGAGGTGATATCTCATCATAGCCAGCAGAGACTTAGATGGATTTACTGTAGATTGACATTTATTTTTAGTTTGAAGACATCAGATTGGAAAAAAACAAGTCAATACCTTAATTTACTGTACCATCTACATCAACATCTACATAATTAATTTGCAAAATCCTATGTTGAAATCTAGCAAATTCCAGTGCTAAGTGCAAAGATAAAATGAGGGAATAAATATGTGCAACTAAGGTTTTCATTAGTAACCGGGACCTGGGTACCAGTACCCATTTACTTTGATCAACATACCCGTGTACTTGAGGTGAAAGACGCTTTCAGAGAGCAAAGATATAAGCGGACAACCAACTTTTGTTTTAATTGAATTCATTAAGAAAACAGACTCTCCAAAGAAGCTAAAAGATACTGAAACAAACTGCAAATTATTTTTAGAAATTTCGTGAGAAAGCACCCCCCACCCTGCCCATACACACAATATATAACCCCCTAAAGTATATAGCTTCAGGCCTCCACGCTAACAAAAAAGTGCCTGCGTATTCTACTTAAGGTGCCCTTGTACTTCAAAAGTTAATGAAAACCCTGACAATGATGGAATAAAAAATAATTGGTAGAACTAAAACTTAAGCAAAGATATGATTATTTATAGATACTTTAAAATTACTTATTGAGGTCATATTTACAATAATTTTTATTTGGCTGTAAACTGTTCCAGTCATTAATTGTTCTAGGCCAGAAACTGTATATATATTCGTCACTTGATGTTTGTACTAGAATAAATTGCATTGGATCAGAATTTCTAGTTTTAGTTACAGTTTTATGTTTCACATAAGGTGGTATGTGCCAAGTACACATTTAAGTTAGTCTGTTCACTTTTCGTACACTCCAATGTTGGCCAATTAAGATAGTACATTGAGTAGATCAGATTTTAAAATACAGATTTTCCTACAACTTTAACATTGGTTTTGTTCAAGGCTTTACATCATCAACAATCTAAGTACTATCTGTTGTCAGACCTTAAATCAAACTGCTCTTATGAGTTAAGAGTTTCATATCCTGCCACAGTGAGTAAACCACATTGTATTCATAATTATTGTTATTCTGCATTTATTTTGTGTTTCAATATAAACAAGTTGGTAAATTTCTAAGTTTTACACCATGATGGAAGTAAAGAATGTTTACTGATGTTTTGAACTGCAGTCCTTCACTCCATAGGCATTCGGTCTGTCAAAGGTCTACATCCAAAACATCAGTAAACATTCTTTGCTTCCACCACAGTGTAAAACTTAAAAATTTACCACGTTTTATCCAGCTCAGTTGTTGAGTGACTTGCATTTGCTGCTGCCCGGTTCCTCCAGTTTAACCCGCAGTTTGTACAAATGCTGTTCTCTTTTAAACCTCAAGTGTTAATTTTCCTCAGTTTCCACTCTTATTAGACTCAGCTAACCTTCCACAATTTATGCCACATCTCTCCAATAGATCAATAGAAGAGTATAGTAAAATCATTTATGATGGCAGTAAGATGTAGCTGAAACATTTTACACATCTTATTCTTTTTTAGTTCCTGTATTTCAAGTTTATAATTGTTGTGATTCGGTCGTTAATTATGAAACAGCTGTTGCTAATACTCAAGCTGTCGTATTATTTATGGTAAATTTTAGTTGAAATACTTCTTTTACCCATTTGGCCTTAATATCTTTGTTCAATGGCTACAGTTCCTTTAGCACATGGACAAATATTTTATCTACACATGAAATGATTCAGTACATATTGTTGCCAGATTATTACCTATAAGACTGGAAGACCATGCTAGCTTATATGTACAGCTATCATGATCACTGGTTGTGTGAGTACAAGAAGGAATTTGTATTTCTAGCACTGTCCTTTGGTAAAAACTCAGAATTAATGCATAATGAAATGGCCACTTATTTTTATACAGCTTGCATCTCAGCAGAGGTCAAATGAATAATTAAAGAGATGATGTTTCCAGCCTTAACCCTTCTCAAGCATTGCTGTATCAATACTGATGTATACCTCTAACTGTAGACATACAAATCAGTTTCTTCACTGCTTTAATTGTACCAGATCAGCCTTTGCATCCAGTTTCTATCTTTTTATAAAATATTAACCACCTTTCAGCAACGAAAACGAAATATGTCATCACCAAAGAAAATGAAATTGTATGTCATCTTTCGACCCAGGCAAAAAAAAATTAATCACAATCTTATGATAAAAA
>ERZ1740055.368-NODE-368-length-11626-cov-8.153314_pt1 | contig 11626 bp, 7 predicted proteins | sample MGYA00581747_ERZ1740055 | MGnify/ENA primary metagenome ERZ1740055 (study PRJEB43018, sample SAMN04849739) | marine metagenome | isolation source: floating plastic debris | place: Pacific Ocean | collected 2008-08-28 | study: EMG produced TPA metagenomics assembly...
GGTCAGTTATACAAAAGAATCTCATTAGAATCTAGTTTAAATCTCATTATTTGACTTCCATCTGCTATTGTGTTATATCCTTGTGGGACTTAGTGAAACCCAAGAATTCCTAAATTAGTTATTTGAATGTGTTAAAAAATTTTCGGGGTTAACCTTGCAGAGGTTACAAAACATATCTACATACATTTATTTGAATTATCTAATTTTTAAAAGTACTATTTTTGAAATCCTAAGAGAAATCGAGATATTGATTATTGTTAAATGTAAATTTTAGTGATTAATTAACACAAATTCTTTCAGTTTTTATACCTTTCCTTATACTAAAATAGTGTGTACTTATTCTTTTGTTGTTAGTAACCTGAATATTTAACTAGTCCAAGTCAATACACACCAGCTTCCTAAAAGTATGAAAAACGTGTGGAGGGTCATAATTCATGCTAAAAGACCTTTTTTTCAATACACAGAAATCACTGAGTGCCATTCTTGCTTCTGGTCAAATTGGAAATTTGAAATTTGATTTTTCAAAGGTAAGGGCACCATTTATTTTTAATAGAAAGTAATGTGAGATTATCATGATTATTTTGTGTGAATTACCCTATGAAACAATATGAGGGGTAGTTTAATTTGCTCATAAGAATGTTTGGAAATATCTTTGACTGTTGATTGTTGTTGATGTTTGTATGAACACTCTGTATGAAGTTGATAGTGCTAATCTTTTCCTTTTACATCTGTGTTTGTACAAATTAATATGTCATCACCAACCATTATCATCATCATCATCATCATATACGGTTTTACGTCCGTTTTACAATCACAGCAATTTGTTTTGTTGCTTGTTCTGTTCAGAAATTCAGGAAATTGCTGCTTCATCAAAGTCAGATTTATGTGGTCTTAACACTGGACAAGTATTGAAATAGAATAAAAGATATGTCAAATTTGCTGCAGAATGTGAAATAATGTATTATAAAATATAAGGTGGTTCCAGAGATGGACGTCAGACAGTTTCCTGCAGGATGCACAAGGATTGGCATTAATGTTAACAAAGTATTAAAAATCACAGTATTCAACATTGTATAGTGTGGAAAGTAACATAATTTTATGAATACTGTACTGCTCGCCATGCATTAAACTTGTGTTATGTGTTCCATTTTTAAAAATTATATTCTTACTAAACCTGCTAGATGGGGTGCAGAACACCTTGACAAACCCCCTGACGAGGACAATGGATGCTACCTTTACCATTTAAACTAAAAAGATAATTAATCATATTTAAAACGGACCTTTATAATGAATAATTTTAAAAGCAATTTTAAAACTACAAAAAATGTACTGTGTTATAAAGGAAGGACCAACGTCCAAAACGTTACCCTTTTTTCTCCAGTGTCCGGATTAAAACTCCTTTTTGCAACGAGCCCTTATATAATCTGTAATTACAGTTCTAGCTTTATTAAGCTAAATCCTTTCCGTGCCTAGTCGCCGTATAGCCAGCGTCTATCACATGTTTCTGTAGTGTTAAGCCGATTAGAGTAATTGACCCCAGTTGACGAGACACCAATCCATCGCAGGTTAGCCCTCAGCAGACGTTGGTACTTTATCACGCCGCCGATTCATTGTAAACATTATTTCTGTGCTTTTTTTCCTGCTCTGTTCTTAGCTTTTACATGGTGAGCAGTATACAGAGATGTTCAAACCACTCCCAACGAGTGGCACCTTAATAAACACGGGAGAAGTTGTTGACATCCTTGATAAAGGTAAAGGTGCAGTTGCAATAATCAATATAACTAGCACCGACGAAGGAGGAGAGCCAGTTTGCATGAACCAGTTTACGGTATACCTGGGTGGAGCAGGAGGATTTGGTGGGAAGCGTAATTCCAATCAAGCAAAGCCACTTGCTGCATCACCCAAACGTGTTCCAGATGCAGTTGTTAAAGAGAAAATAGGAGTGAGCCAGGCGGCGCTGTATCGACTGAATGGGGATTATAATCCGCTCCATATTGATCCATCATTTGCAGCCATGGGAGGTAATATTTATGTATGATCTTTCGATTATCTATATAATTTAAGTCAATTCGAAAAAGAATCTGAAAAAGTTAACCTTTCAACGGTATTCCAAGCCGTGACGATATCAGTATAGCGCTCTCACTGTCTGACCTGCTATGAGGCATAGATCTGGTGAGCATGTTATTTTAGTTGGTCCAACAGTGCTAGTAAAAGGTGTTAAATGATTACTTCGATTGATTTTGAACCGTGATTTCTTACTAACAAACGTTATTTTTGTTTTATAGTTTAACTTATAAAGAAATTTGAATTGTATATATGCTCTTATAGTAGCATTTGGTTCCCAACTTCCCAAGTGTTAACACGGAAACCATTTACATTTCTTTTATAGAATAACAAACGTAGAGGAATATCATTTTTACATACCATGTTATATATTTTTTCGAACAATCAAAGCGCTTTTACTATTTGAATTATTTTACGATAAGTATATCAAACAAACAGACTATTGCATAGCAATATTTATTAGTTCTAAGTTATCAGAGATTATAAGTGCGTTCGAGTAGCTTGCATGGCCGAGTTCATTTAATCATGAAAAGAAGACAGTGAACAAAGTTGTGCAAGCTCGTTTTGAAATTGTAACATGTGTTAGGAAGTAAATCGCGCAGTTCTCTCATTTATCAATGAAAAAACAAAGGACGTATGAATAACATATCGTTATCTAGAAAAATATTATAATCACAATTATTCGTCCAAACGTGATGTACTGTAGCTGCACTTACATTTTCAAAGATTTATGTGTTGAACAGTGATGTAGATATGTTTTGCCATAGCCAGTCAAGAAAAAATTATAGGCGGGCACGGATTTAATCTTGCCTAGCCATTCGTATTTATATTTTCATTTTAAATTAGCCGGTCACAGAGCCAGAATAGCCGGTCATTCTGACCGGGTAGCGGCTATTATCTACATCACTGGTTGAAGATGACACGAACTAAACTCTAAAGTGAACGGAAACTTTTAAGAAATTCCAGCATGTGTCAGCAAGTAGTGCCATCACTTGGAAGAAGATTCCTAACTGAAACATGCCCGGGGTTTTCTATAAATTTTGATACAGATGGTTCATGTTCTGGAATAGATGGAGAGAAGCTGATATTTTTCATTTTATTTGCACGATCTGATTAATTTAGCTACCAAAGTAGGCAGCAGATTTATGTCAAGCAGATGGCAAAACTCGCCGGCTGCCGCCTTTTATTGGAAACCCTGCATTGTCTTGCAAACTTTTTTTATTAATGTGGGCAGCCATTTTTTCTGTTCTCCCTTGTCGAATACAATAAGGTTCTTTGGTTTTTAACCAATTTTTTCTTTTTTAAAGGATTTTCAGCTCCAATTCTGCATGGTCTTTGTTCATTTGGCTACGCTGCACGCCATGTGTTGCAAAAGTATGCCGATAATGATGTGAGAAGGTTCCGAGCTATCAAAGGTCGGTTCAGCAAACCCGTGCTACCAGGCCAGACACTTCAGACAGAAATGTGGAGAGAATCAAATCGCATACACTTCCAGTGTAAAGTGGTTGAAAATGGAGACATCGTATTAACTGGTGCCTATGTTGATTTAAATGAAGTAAAAGAAAAGGTAATAAGTAATATTTTCATCTGTTATTCTATGTTTCAACTTCTTTCTTACTGCTTAAAATTACAGTAAAACAAGTATCAAATCTTACGCTTTTAACTTATTTAAACTTTTAAATCATCGAATTGTTGCTAGGTTACCTATGTAGTCGTAGAAAGAAGCGTCCTTATATGAACCTTCACAGACACATTTTCGTACTTCATTAAAAGACAAAATTGACTCAAATTTTGAAAAACGCAAGTTAATCCACATTTGATTTAAATATTGTAATTTGTGTCGATTGTCAAAATGAAGGATCACATGTAATGTATTAGTATAAAAGAAAGGTCGGTGCAGAGACTCCCTTTCTTCTTTGCAAAGCAGGATATATGACACTTCTAAATGACACGAAGATGTTAAATGTATTTAACCTGGCGGAGTATGAGGAGCTTTATTTTGTCATTTCTACTGAGCAAGCATTGCCATACCTGTTGGTAGTTTCGATTTCTCTAGTCAGTTCTATTAAAGAAAGGAATCTTCTATTTGTTAGGGCTTACCAAAAGTAGCCCAATAATCTAAACTTGTTGTTTCATTAGTTGTGATCACAACAACTGAAATTATAAAAGGAAAATAAACCATTAACCGTCTTTTAATTTGATTGATAAAAACTAAGCTAAAAATGACTTCCCAGTGGATAACTGCAGATTAGCTTAATGTTAGCAATACTTGTTTACTCGTTTGGTTTTGTTGGACTTTTGGTTATTGACTCAATTTTTTTTGCCAAAGTAGGCACATGCGCCTACGACTCTGATGACATAAGGCCCACATTTTAACAATACGTGTTTTGTCTTATCTTCTAGAAGACCGCAAAGCCTGATGAGATTTCATCAAAGCCCCCGAGTACTGGCTTAAAGAGTGATTTTCTGTTCAGTGAATTAAAGCGAAGGATTGGAGATCACCCAGAGTTGGTGAAGAAAGTCAAAGGTGTCTTCTTATGGAAGGTAACTAAGGGAGGCAAAACTGCAGCCCAGTGGACACTGGACTTGAAGAGCAGCACTGCTGGTGTTAGTAAAGGTTTTCCACGTGATGGCAAGCCTGACTGCACCATCACCTTGGATGACGAGGACCTGTTCAGCATTGCCACAGGCAAGGCGAATCCCCAGCAGCTGTTCATGAAGGGGAAAATGAAAGTGACTGGGAACATTATGCTAACTCAAAAACTTGGACAGCTGTTTAAGGATCAAGCAAAGTTATAAACAATCTTCAGCCACCTCTTTTTATTCGAAAACTTAAATTTTCAAGTTTTTTTAAGAGAAAAAACATTTTGCTTTGACCATGCTAATTCAAGTGAATTGATTACGAAACTTGTAGAGCTTCTTTTAAAACTTAGATATGCTTTGTTTGCAGTTTCGAGAATCGCAAGTACAAAAAGCGTGTGAGCGTAATTTTCTTTTCTTTCTGAATGAATGTTTGACAAATGAGTCAAACGAGCAAGTTTTACAGATTCTAAACTGAGGAGCTTTGACTAGTTATATGTAGGTATTGTATGTGGTTTATTGTGAAGGTGAATGGAACACACTTAACTTTCTCTTTGTTGCTTCAACAAGAAGCTAGCGCACGAAATATCACACAGTAAAATTGAAATTTGAAGACTTTCACTTTATTTAATTGCGTGTTTTAATTATTAAATATCGTCAAAAGGGCGATAGTGGTGTTATGAAGAATCGTCCTGGTCATGTACGCAATTTAAGCGGTCGGTGCTCTGACCTACTGAGCAGTGAAGCCACAACTGGGAGAACAGGTCCCTTTTTAGTTGCCCAACCAATCGGCCACTTTGGCTTCCTTGTTCAGTTGTTTAGAGCACTGCAAATACTCGTAACACGCTAAATTTGGCTGTAGTTCAATCGAGGAAAGCATTCAGTAGAATACAGGTTCAAGATTGGGAGATTTTTAGATTTGAATTTGTTCTTCCAATTTATCTTCATTTCGGCTTTGTGTACTTAATCAGTACCAACAAAAGGGGCTAAACTGCAGTCAATATATGAATTCTAGCTTTTCTTCATTCGTTTTCTTGCCGCTCTTTTCCCGTTATATGCTTTGCGTTTCTTCGTGCTTTCTATAGCATCTTTGGCTTGCTCAACCTTTGAACCACTCTTTACATCTGATCTCCGCTCACTAGAAAGGTTTCTATGAAACAGAAAAAAAATGAGTAACGATTGAGTTTTTTTTATGGCACCTTTTTAATTGTTTACAGTAATTTACAGATACTGTAATTTTCATAGTACGTTTACCAAATCTGGAAGACCTGGACGTTAGATACTAATACAAAAACATATCTAAAGATTTATCTAGATATACTTACAATTTTGACCAGCACGCGAAATGCTGATCAACTAGCCATTCGCCATTGAGGTTGACACGAAACGCAACGTTCTTTTTATGTTGTGGTAAATAGTTTTACTAATATTTCTGCGCAACAATTTTTAAACTTGACAAACCAACAAACTTTCACTCTATTCTACAAAACAAATGGAAAACATTACTTTTTACTATAAATGCTAAAATCAGTGCACTACGTTTCGGTGCACCATCATCAGGTTCCAAATGCAAATACATCAAAACTTACGATCTAAATAGCCCAACACATTCAATAGAAGTAATCACAATTACGGAGTTGAACAAAAGAACAACGGCAAGCAACAGGACGATGATGATGCTGACAGTGCAAGTTGCACCGAAACGTAGTGCACTGATTTTAGCATTTGTAGTAATATGTACAACAGTATCTCTTCTTATAAAAACATTCCTTGTCGATATTAGTCACCAAACCACTACGGCCGCATGAGGTCGAAGCATTTACTGGCCGGCCGTACCTACTATTTGCTCTGATAGCATCAAGCCTGAGCCCGCGATCAATGGCAAGATTAGCATGCGTTCTCCTTCGTCAAACGCAATTATTTGTCAAAAAAGTATCGTTCTTTTGTTTCTTCTTCAGAGATTTCTAATAAAACAATTAAAATGCGAGATATTAATTTCTATCAGCAATCGTATGCTAATTGTTAATAACTAAAGTTAAAAAGTTTTCCAATAACAAGGTCTTCAAATGATTTATGGATTATAAAGCACAAAAAGGCCCCTCGATCTTAGAAGGTTGAGAAAAACAGGTCCGTATAAGGCACAAAAAGGCCTCGCGATCTTAGAAGACTGAGAAGAACATGTCTGTGTAAGGCACAAAAAGGTCTCTCGATCTTACTGGGAAGGCTTAGAAGCACATGTCCGTATAATGAACAGAAATGCCCCTCGATCTTACTTGGAAGGTTTAGAGGCACATGTCCGTATAATGACAAAAATGTCCCTCGATTTTACTCAGAAGTTTAGAAGCACATGTACAAGGTTATGAACTTCAAAGTGTTTACCTATTACTGATTGGATTGCCACTTCGATTGGGACAATGTCGCCTTTTGTGGTCCAACGCTCCGCAAATGTGACATCCCTGAACATGTTTTCTACAACAAATATTAATATGTGCTAAAGGTTAACATTTTTACTACTTATGTTAATTCTTTCAAACTTTTTTCTCTTGGTTGAGTGAGCCACTTTTAAGATTCCTCTAAGTCCTTTAGTTACCAGTACTGTATCTGTCAGAATAGCAGCATCTCCATTCTCTTGTACTATTAATTCTAAAGTATAGCTTGCTTTTGAAATAAAACTAACTTGACAAACTACTACAAGAAAAAGTGCTATCCCCTCCCGTTCATCCTCTGCCATGCTGTCCTCTCCCGTTCTATCACCTCCCGTTCTATTCCCTCCGAATCTATTCCTTCCCCTCATTCTATTCCTTCTATTATTTTATCCCCTCCCATTCTATCCCCTACCATGCTGTTCCCTCCCGTTCTACCCCCTCCCATGACGTCCCCTCCCATTTTATCCCCCCCACTTTAACCCTCCCGTTCTATCCCCCCGTGCTGTCCCCTCCCGTTCTATGAACGTTCCTAGTTTTAGCTACAGTTCCGAACAAAAATTAAAATTTCTAGACGCTTTCTGTCGTTAATAGATAAAGTGGAATAAACAATCTCCAACTACAAAATTTCAACAAAATCTTGAACTGTTTCGCGTATAACTTAACCAGCATTCGTGCAAACAGACAAAATAAAACTGGTATGAAAGGCATCTTTTGAAATATTCCTTAACCCGATTAGTTGCATGAAATACCGAGTAGGACTACTTTATAGTATATAAACAACCAACCTGTTACAATCATGCTCTCGAGGCTCACATGTTCCACATATCAAGCAGTGAGTACGTCCTTCATTAAAACAAATCAATTTGTTATGATAGACTCTTAGAAAGGTTGCTTTCTAAGCATAAACAGGAGATGACGACTCACTTATGAAAGTAAGCATATTAGCTAACAGGCCTTATTCACGACACTCGCCAAAATTGTAAGCACCGACGAAACGATGAAAAAAAAAAATTACGCACGTGACCTCTCGGGGGGCAAAGTGGGTGCCTGAATTGAAATATAAAAAGTTGACGAACTGATCAAGTTCTTGCGAGGTTGAAAAGATGTTACCTCTGTTAGGAATTCCGAGAAAGCAGACTTTGCGGGGTAGTTAAGATTTAGTCTCTGTTGTATTTTTCGGTTAGTAAATAAAACAAGAAATGGAAAAGAACAAACACCAAAAAAAGTAAAAAGTATCTTGTGATTCGAGGAAAGCCCCAAGCCATGTAAAAACTTACTTTAAGCGATACCTTCCATCATTTTTTCATCACGAAACCACGCTATGATCTCCTTTATCCAACGCATTCTACAAATCTGATGTAAGATGCCAACTCTTCGGTTTACTATTTCAGGTCATTTGAAATATTCGCTCGTGATTAAAAGATGGTGAGATTGTAAACATGGCCTATTTATAAAACTACTGCAAAACGAGAGCTTTAATTTCAAACATTAAAAAACAAAATGCTCATTAAAATGGCTTTAGTAAAGTTAAAATGGCAGCAGTTTGACGAGATTATCTTGCAACTCACCTGGTTTAACACATTTCTCACAAATGTTGCAATGAACATACGTACGGCCATCCTGTGTAATAGGAAAATTGCTAAATGTTTATTGATTTATTAGCAAATGTGTAAAAGCAGTTTAATAGTTTGGTCACTTATTAGTATGAGTTCGTAAAGGAGCCTAGAAATACTACCAAAATCCACTGATGATTACTACTGAACAAAGGGGCATTTGGTTGTCAAGATGCACCTACTCTTGTCTACGAATAATACCAGGATTCACTGCGATTCGTTGCATATGAAGGCCATCGCAAAAATCCATAAGCAATACCTCGGAAAGGCACACTCTTAGTCTACTGGGGATATCATGTGGCCTTACTGGAATACAACACTGATGACCTGCAACAACGGTTACAAAGATCAACTTATAAATGGGCATTTGCGGAATGCACTTGAGCTAACCTGTGGTCAGTAACAAGGCCTATAAGGAATTATCTGTGAAGACCAGTACCAAAACAAATTAGAAATTGGCTATGAAGGGCATTATCAGAACATGAAGAAGATTACCAGCAACAAACGTTACAAAAACCCAATGGAGATTTCCTATGAATGGGCATTTATGGAATGCACTCGTGCAACTCTTTGGTGAGTAACATGGCCTCTACAGATTTATATATAAAGATCAGTGCCAAAACCAACGACGGATTTCCTATGAAGAGCATTACTAGAACATGAAGAATATTACCAGCAACAAACGTTGCAAAGACCCAATGTAGAAATACTTATGAATAAGCATTTGTGTGATGCATTAGAGCTAATCCATGGTCAGTAACTGGGCCTGTAAGAAGGAATTATATCTGAAGAACAACACACAACCTAAGGGGGATTACCTGTATAGGCAGTACCTGGATCCACAGGGAGTTACCTATGATAAAAAGCACCAGGGACTTGACACAGTCTATAAGCCTGTAGATATCAGGACCCACAGGGGATTTTTCTCTGAAAGGCAGCACCTCACCCGCGAAAAACTGCTTATGAATGCAGTAACAGTTGCTCTAGGGGATTATCCGTGAAAACCAACAACGGAACCTACAGGTCAAAAGATGTCGTTTAAAGCTTACCTTTGAGGTACAGGAGTTACACTGGGCACAATGAACATTTTCTGATGACACGTATCTCTGGCATGCACCACAAAATCTGCAAACCATAAACGCAGATTCATAAAATACACAGATACACACTTGCGTGAAGCAGTAAATTAACATTTTCGGCTCTACGTGATTATATTTGAGGATACAACTTGACCGTTTCTACTTACTCAACAATCTCAAGTTCAGGCTGTCGTGGCATTACACTTAGAGTTTGATTAAAACTTAGACTGAAAATTAACCACTGTGTTCAACAAAAAAAAATGCAAACTAATTTTGCCGTTGCTCGCAGATCTGATTCTACTGCAGCTACTTTGTAGGTTCGTATGTACGACTTCAAGCGGCTATGTTGTGGAAGAGAGAAGAAGTGTATTGATATATTTTTTTAATACTGTGCATTTCCGCGAAGTATAAGTATCCACAACATCATCCATAATTTGTGCAGTGATACAATTTGTAGGAAGGAAAAGTTGCGTTTCGTGTCAGATTTGAAGATGAATTTCGACTATTTCACACCTTCCCCACATTCCTCAAAATGGTAAACTATTGCCAAGTAAAAAATAGAATACCCTAAATGTGTTTTTGCATAAATCTTTTCAGTCTGTTAAAATTTCATGAAGTGAGTAGAAGCGTTGAAGAAAAAAAAGAGAAGAATAATTTCTTATTGTAAGAAAGATTTTATTAAGTTAGCCAAAAAAAGTAATTAAGTGGGCATAACGAGAATCGAACTCGCGACAGAAAAATTTAATGTTACGCTGATAGCCCAGCTAAATTTATGGAGGAACAGCTGATTATAGGACTTTGTATGAGAAGAAATGTCGTGAAAATTATTCTACAAACAGCAGAATTTCCTAAGTTGAGTGTTAAGGGTTTGTTTTCAGCTCATTTAATTTCTAGCTATTAATCAAAATCGAACGAACTTCACTAATCTATATTTGATTCTAATTTAAATATCTAGCCATGGAAATAGAAAACCAACAACGTATTCAAATTGTGTTCAAAATTGAATTTATGTGTAATCACAAAATAAAGCTTATATTAATGAGAAATGATAAAGTTATGGACAGATAGAATAAAGAAGTAGAACATGTTTTCACACCTATATCCTTCATGCTTTGGTAAAACAAACTCGGCTGCTGAAATATTAGTGAATATCCTTACAGGAGATCCCCGCTTAATGCCTTCCTTCTTCTTACTGGTAAAATGTGGATGATTGTCATAATCAACCTGTCATGAACAAAACAAGGTACGTGAATGTAATCTAGCAGACTCACAAGTCTACTTTAACCTGGCTGTTTTAAATAAAAATGTAGTTACTGCAAAGATTTTCAACTAATAGTCTTGAAGGTATGTTTCTATTCATGTAATAGAGAGCATCAATGGAAAACATGGAATGCGAATAAAGGGTAAAACGTCTAATGGCAGCTAATGTTTGGCCTTTCTGCCACATTTGGCAAAACATCTGCATGGCTGTTCTAATTATTATCTTTGATTTATATCAACAGTGAAAATATCATATTTGTTTTTATTTTTATTGCAGTTGTATTAGAACTTTAACTGAAACTCTGCATAATATTATGTTCTTGTTCATACAGAAACAGGTTAAAAAGTTTATTTGTCATTAAAAATGACACCAAAGTACCTTGTAGTCCAGCATGACAAGAGAGGAAACTGAAGCAGCGATGTGTGTCTCCAAAAAGTAAGGGAAAACCCAAATAGTAGGAAGCTCTGTGGTTTTGATACCTGTAAGAAAAACCCAAATAGTAGGAAGCTCTATGGTTTTGATACCTGTAAAGGAAAACCCAAATAGTAGGAAGCTCTGTGGTTTTGATACCTGTAAGGGAAAACCCAAATAGTAGGAAGCTCT
>ERZ1740055.369-NODE-369-length-11626-cov-7.521390_pt1 | contig 11626 bp, 6 predicted proteins | sample MGYA00581747_ERZ1740055 | MGnify/ENA primary metagenome ERZ1740055 (study PRJEB43018, sample SAMN04849739) | marine metagenome | isolation source: floating plastic debris | place: Pacific Ocean | collected 2008-08-28 | study: EMG produced TPA metagenomics assembly...
ATAACAAAGAAAGTCAACAAGTTTCCTAACCAGTCAACTCTACTAACTTTGATGCCGCCAATTTTCTTGAAAAGATTTTATATTACAGTTATTGTTACACAATATAGAAATTCTGCCAAGCTTATCAATGACTTTTATTTACCTTGCCACAAATAAACATTCAGATATGGTCAAAAATTTACCAGCTACCAAGCTTAGCACAAAAAGGTGGCGAGTGTCACTTAAAACGTTGCATAAACCAACCTGCGTTGTGGAATGCAACATGGTAACTCATATATGTGATTTATAAATTGAACGAGGCCGCATCAAATATTTTTTGCTGTTATTAGAATCTGAAGTATAGTTTCTATACAAGATGTTAAATTATTGTTTAATGCCTTCCAATTTCAAATACCTTTTTAAAATAGAACCATCCGTTTTCTTCAGCAGAAGCCCATGCAGGTAAAAAAAAATTATAATGCTGCACAGTGTGCGTCGATTTTTCTGAGCAGCTATTGGCTGTTTTTTGTTTCCTGGTTTGTGATTGGTTGATTAAAACAGAGGGTGTGTACAATCTTGTGCGAAGGCAAACTAGTGTTTAAAAATCCATTCGGTTCTTTGAAGTTTTAAAATGTTAATTAATGTTGGGTAAACACAGACTTGTTTTGCTAAATGTTGCCATTGCAATATTGTTTGTTTGAGTATAAAGATAGGCGCCAGTCCGAAGACCTTTTTAAAAAAAGATCTTAACTTTTAGTTATTAAAACCCAAGCCGTATTTGTTTGTAGATGGCCCCGAACGTGATCTTTTTCATTCTTTCATATATACAAACAATACTTTTCAAACTGAGCAATGCCAACAGCTAATTTGTTAACTGCAAATTTAATTTATTTTTCACAACGTCTTGTCGGCATATTGACTAACTTATTTAGACGTATTTATTTCACCAATGCTGGCAATAATTCAAAATAATCATGGACGTGGGCTGCAGCTGCGATCCAGTAACGTAAAATTAACGTTGAAGACACCAGTATGACTTTATACAAACAAAAACATTTTCCTTGGGTGCTTCAGTGGCGCAAAGTATTTTTAGCTAAATTATCAAAAGCGTTTTATTCAGAACTGTCACGGAAAAAGTAAAAAATTGTTAATTCTTTATTCTTTCAGTTTTGTAAAAGAGCAATTATGTTAAATGTATTTTTTTGCTGAAAGTTCTGTTGGCTTGAAGTTTCTGACGACCAAAAATTTTTCTGAAATATAGTTCTTACATTATGTAAAGTCATGGAAAAATATAAAAAAATAAAAATATTGAAAAATGCATGGTGAATGTTTGTAACCATATATTAAGTAAAAGCCATTCCTTGAAAAGTCAGATTTATATAAAATCAAGTCATTAGGTTTCTTCCATTTTGTAAACTGAACTCATTTAAAAATAACTTATGCCAACCAATTCTTCTATTTGTACAAACCTTGTAACATCATCGACAGACGACTCAAACATTGAAAACAATCGCGGTCGAGTGGTGTAATTGTTTGTATTCAATCCAAAATCCAATTAAGAAATTATTACTTATTTTAAAACTGATTATTGAACTAAAAACAATCTTCTACAACAATCAGAAGTTTGAAATTTGAAAAAACAAAGCTTTCGGAATATAGACTAAAACTTATAAACGTGAGAATTTGATGATTTTCATAAAAAGCGCGACAAACGGGGTTTTATCAAAATCACGAATGAGTGAGGCACGAGCGAGCGAGTGATTTGATAGGAATAACGAGAGAACAAAACCCTCTAAAAAGCATTTTCTATGATGTGAGCTGCATATTATATGAATCGCAATAACTTTCATTGAATATTTCAGTTTAATGCAAGTTAACTGTTGTTGTTTGCTTCCGCCGCGCTGCGCCGCTGCCATGCATTTGAATTGAACACCAAACTCGAAGAGAAGCCGCGACAATGTGGAAGCCATTTCAATGCACTTTTTTTTATGGTAACGCTGTTGGTTATACGAGTACTTCCAAATGTGAAAACAGCTTTACATTAGGCCTCATGACAATGCTCTTTTTTTTTCTTGAAATAATGCTAAGCTAATGGTTAATGCTCGACTTTCTCACTAAAATGTTATAGTGGATAATTTGAAAATGTTAATAAACGCTTGTCCAAAGTTTTTTATAAGAAGCCCAAGCTGATGCAAAATAAATAAAGCTGATTCAGAACTGGCATGGAGGCTGGACACTTTCAGTTTGGGGGCTTTGGCAATTGGAAATTCATAATTTTTTTTATACCTGCCGTCTGCTGTGTGAATTCATGGTTCAGTTGTTTGTTTAGCTGCTATTGCTAAATATCCGTCTATATTTTAGCTAAAGTTAAACAAACCGACAAAAAATTCTGAAAAAAAGTTTTTAATATATATAGTAGTAGCATTATGCTTGAATGCTCGGCGATCACTGAATTGCTGAAAGAAACGCTAGCATAATTGGAAAAAGCCCTTACGTCGCTCCTACGACATCAGTGAAAATTAAGCTTACGCATTTCAAGGCTTATGCAAACAAACTTATTGTAATACATATAATGAAAGATTATATTCAATGTATGAGATGAAATGCTTAACAATAACTGAATATCGCATAGGCGTTTGCGTTTTTGGTACACTATCTCGATATCGGATGCAGTGGACCCAATCAGAACAGTGGTTAATATTTAATTGCAAATTTCTTTATGAGTATTTCATTTATAAGATCTTGTCAATGTTTTATATATGTACACCTGCTGTAAAAGTTTATATATTTACAAACTATGCAATAAATGAAAGGATAGTATTAATATTTTCTTCATTCAGTAACAGAAAAACACGAACTTTAAAAATGTCATTTAAAAACTTATTTTAATTTATTTCAGTCCAGGTTTTATTAGTAGCTGAAACTCGAAGCCCCTGGAAAAGACTTTCACTTATTTTTTCTATCACTATCTGTATCTGTTTGCAGTTGCTTTAGATTAGAATGCCGTAGAGCTGAGAAAATAAATATGTTATTGCAATCCATCTCAAAAATCCGTAAAACAGGTCACACACTTTAAAGTTATCACTTTTCCATTTTAATATAAAATTATTATCAATTTTGATTTAACGCACTTCCGAGTATTTTATAATACTGAAAGTAATTTTTTATATAATTCGATTAAGTTCTACCAAACAAACCTTTATTCTATACTTTTTTAATCCTCACACCACCAGAGTCGGAGATAAATTAACGCTTGATGTGATTTTGTGATGTTTTATATTTTTCAAATTTTCGTTTTGCATATTGGTTCAGTTAATACTTCATCACCTGAAAACAACCATAATTATCTTCAGTCAATGAAGTTTACGCAAATGCGTCTGCATTGTTTAAAATGGTGATGTTAATTATTGTTATGAAATCATTTAAGGATTTATCCAGGGAAAATTCTTTGTTATATCAGTAAGTGCGCTTGTGGTTGGGACTCGGTGTTAATATTAGAAACATGCTTTATCGAGATGACGAGATTCAACATTTAACATTGAAATTTAATTTTAAAATTTAATTTCCGAGACATTAGAATATTCTCGAATTTATGGGTTATTGTTACATTGACCAATATTTCGTCGCGTCGATTCTTTTGTTTACCCATCTCTTTTTTCGTGTCAAAGTTTACAAGCTTTGATAAAGCCTTCTTGCTGGTTGTCTGTTTTGTACATGAAACTCTAATACAAATTACGTTAGAGACTTTGGTATATTATTTAATTTTTCTATACCATTGTTTAGAGATTTAGTTTTAACACCATTCAAAAATAAACGAAGACATACACAAAACGTGACTCTATCAGGAATTATGTTCAGTTGAGGCACATTTGCACTTGGCCCTTTCGCCTTATTTGCGAAAACTAATTTACTTCCGGTCTGTTAACACAGCGGAAGTTATATGTACAGAAAAATCGTGCATTTATCTGTAGAAAACGGAGTACTTAAGCTAGGAAAGTGAAAACAATCGCCAAAATGTCAAGTTTGAAGCAGCAACCGATTTCAAAGTCAATTACAATTTAAAATAAAAAAAATCTAGAGCGGAGCCGAGGGACTGCTATAGACGCGTGTCGCGTTGCCATGCTTGAGTCACGCATGCGTCAAATGATTATCTTACGTCATAAAGGACTCGAATTGTGCAACTGCTTTAAATATTTTTTGGCCTGGCGTGCCACTCAGATTGAAAACGGTCTCTTCCGTGTGGAAGAAAAGAGTCATATTGATTTGTAAACTCTCAATGAGGAGGGATTACCTTGTAAGTGCTGTAAATATGTTTTACTTTGACTACTTTTTTGTTTGTCGTAGCAGTTGGCGCTGTTTAGAACAGCGACAGAAAAAGAGACGCTCCCGCCGGTCCCCGCCACAGTTGTTTCACTTTCACCGAATACTAATCCCTCTTTTGGCTGTTTAGCTTGCTGTGTTGGCGTTGGTGAAAAGAGCATCTTGGTTTGGCTTGATTTAGTTTATCGGCTGGTCTTTTGTGGTTTATTCACAGAATTTTCTGTTTTTTCTCACAGGCTTTCGATCGTGGTCGAACTTTGATGGAGTTCCTTATCGATTCTGGAGATTGGTGTCAGTCACAACACGAGTGAGGTTCAATCTGTGAAAGAGTTTATCCTGTCCCAGTGAATGGGGTAAATAGTAACTTTTTTGGATTTTCGATTGAAGAATTGGACTTCTTTGAGCCATTAAGGCTATAAACTGCATGATATTTGAAACAAACAGCATGAAAATGCCGACGGGAAGTGCCCGTGCTCCGCCAAACTCTTCGTCATCGACGAGATCGATAAACCCAAACGGTCCTGTTATGGTTGAACATAATAACATGAAATTCTTGATTACTGATCGACCAACGAACGCAACATTACCACAGTTCATTGAGGTAAGAGCAGTTTAGTTCGGAAATGTTGGGTTCATCTGGCTGTCGCATTTAAAACTCGTCAATTTTTTGATTATGTAGGAACTGAAAAAATACAAAGCACATGTGGTTGTGAGGGTATGTGAACCGACTTACAACACAGAAGCTCTGGCAAAAGAAGGAATAACAGTCGTGGTAAGTTTTTATGGTTCAATTTGTGTAATTTCTTGTTGCGCTCTAAATTTCTAGTACGGTGGTGGGGCAACATTTAACGCGTGCTTTGGGAGTGCTTCTGTCGATCATAGAAACGAAATGAGTGATTTCCTATATACGTAACTTCTTTTTGTAACTCTCTAATGTGTCTTTATTCAGCGAACGTTTTCTAGTAGATTTAAATAGTTTTTTATGCTAGGTATTTTCATCTGCTAACAAAATGGTACTCGAGTCTGGCTTTGTTTGATCAAAATGTGGTCCGATGGTGAACTCATTGAAAAGTTCCGCGCTGGTTGGTCATACATTAGCAAAGTTTTGTTTAATATTCGCCTTTTGGTTTACTTTCATTTCTAAAATATAAATTCGAGTAACTCCTTTTCTTTGATGAAAAAATATACGTGATTTATTTTACGATGGACGAAGCAGATAAAAGAGATCATCTTTCTTGTCAAATTATCGATCATTTTTCACCACAGAAAGCAAAAAAGTTTTACCTGCAATAAACCGGTTTTACAGGCTTCGGGTTTTGTTTTTCAAAGGATTTTCCAAGAACACTCTGTTTCTGATTTAATGTTCTATCTTTAGTGATGACGGATCAGAAAGTGAAAGTAACATGGAATAGTTGATTTTGTTGTAGATTCCTGCAAAACCTTGTCACGTACGTAGACTCAAATTGCGTTTTTGTGCACAGCTTTCTTGGCATATTCCTGTATATAAATAATATGTGTATATTAGTGTTCCTATTATTTTTTTTATTTTAAATATAATAATTCTATATTCAAGGTTTGCAGGTTTGTTAGTTATGATCCATTAATAAATATAATTTAGTTGGTCCGAACCAGTTTTTTGAAATCGAATTATTTTCCAAGCAAAGTTTCAAGCATTTCATTTAATTTATGGTTATCATATTTAATACGACATATGTATTATTTGTTTGGGGCTAATTCCACTGCATTTTTATGAATTAGGTCTGGTACCGCCTTCAGTGTACAGTTTCATCGAAATATTTGCATTGTTTTAAATGTTTGATGAAAAAATTGTAGAGAAAGGTCTTTCGTGGCTCATTTTGGATAAATAATAGTTACCTTAAATGTTACAGTTGCAGTTAAAAATTAAATATACCAAAGCAAAGCCCGTGCCAACGGTTTCAACATTAGCTCAACATCTATTTAATTTTATTGAAAAGCGATGTTAAAACCATTTGCTACTTTCTTTTAAACGTGTTGAAACAAAATTGAAAGGATGTTGAAAGAGTTTCAAAGGGTTTAACTTTGCTTCAACGTTCTTTCAACTTTTCTTTTGTTCTCAAAGTGTTGGAGGTTGTTAAAGCTATTTGTGCAGCATTATTGAATAAATGCATGCTAACCTAGTAAAAGCCTGGTACTGAATACCAGACTTCTCACAGTTTTTCTTTTTTAACAAAATCGAGACAAATGTTGAAAGCATTTGCCATCCCAGTGTTTAGCATTTTTCAGCTTTTGTGAACAGCATTCATTAAAATCAAATAGATGCCTTAATAAATCAATAGGCCAGTTGTTAGAGATTTTGAAAGATTTAGAAAAACAATTTGTGCTACCCTAGGAGACAGAAAATATTGTGCAGTAAGTAGTTGAGAGAGAAAAAACATGCAAAAAGAGTGCTGAAAGAAAAAATTCTCAATTGGGAAAAATTTATGTTATGCTTAACTCTTTCAACAAAAAAAAGTAGAAGGCGTGGGTACCAGCCAGCCCAAAGGCTGGGGTAGGCCGCACTTGCTTACCACAAGCAGAAAGGTGCAGCCCCTGACCCTGGGCCATGCAAGCACTGCTTGCAGAATGATGGGAAGTCTGAGGGGATAAACGCGGATCAAAGCTGGATTGATTGATTCATTGACTTGTTTGCCAATGTGAAAAAATTCTTGCATGGACTGAATCTCTCAAACCTCCCATTCTTCCTTCCTCTCAAAAATCAAATGGTCTACCCCTTATGTGACATATTATGATAAGTTGACATCAAGAATTTGCAATTCAAAATTCTTGTAGTTATTGATTATTTCACTTAAAATAGCAGTTTTATGTGAATATTTTTTTTTTATGAAAAAGCTAGAAAATATAAACAATCTTTAATATATCTGTGTATGGCTAATTAGAGTTAATGTATACATAATTAAATATTTTTGTACAAACTTCCTCATAACATTTCTGTGACCATGTCTTTGGAATTATTTGAACAAGAAATTTGAACAAGTTAGTTTTTGCTTTATTTTTGCTTTTCAAATCCTGCAGTAGTTTCAAATACATAGTATTAGTTTTAATGTATGTTTGTTTTAACATTCATTGAAACAGCAAAAATTAAAAACAAAGTATTTTATCAAAGAGTCAGTGGAAACATATTTTAAAAATTTCTTAATATAATTTGATGTAAACTTTAGCTACAGTACATGCTATCAACATCATGAAGGTTTTGGTGTTTGAAAAAATAAATTTTGTCAACTTACTTTAGTTCAAATTAAATGAAATCTTCTTGTTGATATTTTCATGTTTTCTTTAACTCCAGTCAAGTGAGAGAAACATTAAATCAGCTATAAAGACCTTAAACAAAAAATAATTGCAGAAGATGCTGGAGTTGTAACTTTAATATCACACTTTCGGTAAATTTATTTTCTTCAGTTTCGAAACTTGGACAAAAAACAAGTGAACTTTGTACACATGTTCACAACAATAAAAATACATTGTGAGCATTCGTGTTATAATTGTTCTGTGAAGATGTATTGTATTTATTGTGTTGAAAATATTAAATTTAAAAACAAATTCATGGCAAATATAAACAATCCCAGACAGTACTTTCCTTTGAGTAACTCTTGAAGATTATAATACCTGATTCAAGTATTTCACTGTCAAACATAATGTTGGCAGTAAATATTCGAGAAGATTAGAATTTTTTACATTTATTTTTGCATTGAAAGTTATGCTAATCAGTTAGAAGATGTTGTCCTCATGACTGTATTTAACTCACAAGGTTTGCACATGACTTTCATCATTTCACTATTGGCTGCAATAATAGCATAAATTATTTAAAGTTCAAGAAGTGGCGTTTTTACAAATTATTAAGAAAATATGTAAAATAAAGAACTTCTCAAATTAAACATAAATAATTACTATTCTGGTTAAAATGCATTTACAAGAGCAAGTTGAGCAATGCCCCGGTTTAATTGTTTTTACAAGATTTCCTTTTTAAAAGAATATAAGTTTTTTCCTGTGGTGTTTTTCAAAGATACATAAAGATAAAAACTAGGTACCTTGTGGGTATGTGTGAGACAGCAAGTTATTTCCTCAACATAAAAAGTGGTCTTTAATGCAATGAAACTAATTTCTTAGACATCTTTCAACATTTATTCAATGATTTTAGCATCTGATCTATAATTTTGCATGGAAAAGTATGCAATTGAGATGTGTTATTACTCAAAAAAAAATATTCTTTAATAAATATTTTTTAATAATTAAAACTAATTTTGCTTTGTAAAGACCAATATGATGAAACTTAATAAGATTATGTAGATCTGTGCTGCATTCTCAAAGTCTGGTAAAAGCTTATTGATTTATCCACAGGAAGAATTTCCTTGTTTGTTTATTTTCACTGGGTTTGAACCTTAAATTATCTGCAGAGAAGTTGTACCCTGCATGTGTGCATTAGCCAGCTCGCGCTTCTTGCTGTATTTAGTTTTGAAATTTGTTTAGTTCTTTCTTATCATTCGCTATTGAAATGGAAGTCTTAAAAAAGTGATCTAAAACTTTCGGATCAATTAACTCTTTCAAATAAACGTGTTACAAAATTGAAGCGATTAACGTCTATGATTTTTCCGGTAAACTTTATAATCTCTCTAGTTTCAGTAATTTATTATTTTGCTATGTCAGACATTTGATTTCATCAACACTGCTTGTTTTGTCTCCAACAACTTTCAATTTGAAAGTCAACTTTTGTTTAAATTTCTCTTTTTCTTGTTTGAGTTCCTCCGAAAATTCCACTTCTCTCATTTTATTCTCCGTCGCTCTCTCAGAGCCATTAGTTTTATAATTTGGTCTTCTTTAGTGGCAATTTCTAAGTCATAGACAAAGGCTTCTGACCAGCATTGTATTTCTTCCTCACTCTCATTAATTTTAAATTTTGCTTCCTGATTTTAGAGTTTAAAAGTAATTTACTTCCTGATTTAGAGTTTAAAAGTAATTTGCTTCGGTCGCCTTTTCATTAGACTTGTTACCTGCCTATTTAGATTTTCGGTATTTCCTTGATCTTTGATTTTGTCCATTTGTCAAACAATATAAAAATTTCAGGCTTTTCAATTTTGCTTCAAGTTTCTGAAACAGCAAAACCACTAGGCAGAGTGCCACTTGGAGTTTTCAGAACAAAGTAACTCCCAGCAATCTCATAAGGATAGAAAGCCATTGAGCTTTAGTGGAGAAGTTCACACAAATGTTGCATTTTGGTAGAGGTGTAGATCAAATCCAGAAATGGAGATGATGAAAAACAATTGGACTGCCAAAAAATAAGGGTTGTACATTCCTAACATTCTTTTGGAAACCAGCTGCAATAGAGATTTTTCAGTAATTATAAATTGTATCTTCATAGTAGTAGTATATATTTGACAAGTATCTAAACATTATTGATTTTTGCAGGACTGGGCATTTGATGATGGTGCTGCTCCACCGAAGGATGTAGTTGATCAGTGGATCAAGTTACTAAAGAAAAAATTTAAGGAAAGTCCAGGGTCATGTATTGCAGTCCACTGTGTAGCTGGACTTGGAAGGTATGCAAAGTAGGCTCAGCACTTCTATGGTTTTAGTAATCAGTGTGAAAAATAATTTCATTCAAACTACTTGTAAGGTCCAGGGTTTGACTACTGTGCAACCTGCAAAAGTTGATGTAGCTTTCCAGCTTTGAGGTCCTAAAACAGAATATAGCAGTGTCATTACAATAAGACCTCTACAAATGATGCAACATAATTGAATATTATTATTTTAAAAATTCTTAATGACAGTGGAGGTGACTCATATCACATCTGACCCCAGGAGTGGGAAACTAGTTAGACAAAGATGTAATGTAACTCCTTTAAGGGGCTTTTCAGTATCGTGGTAAAATCCCCCTCGCTTTCAGTTGAGAAACCCAACAAATAAGTGGTAAAGTAGTTGGCTATTTACAAAGCATAGTGTATTTGCCCCTGAATCACTGAGGACAAAATATATGCAGTAGTCTGAGTCAGGGATTTGAACAGGGTCTACCCATTTAAAATCTCTGACTCAAACGATGGGATGGTTGTCACCTCAGAGTGGCCTTGATGGATCAACTAAAAAGTGACCCGCGGTGATCATTCATAATATCATTGTTTATACCACAGGACAAACTGAGTCTCCATAATCATACAGCAATGATCATTCATAACATCACTGTTTACACCACAGGGCAAACTCAGTCTCCATAATTATTACCACAATGATCATTTTTCATTTTCATGTCATTGTTTATGCCACAGTACAAACTTTGTCTCCATTTATAATAATAACTGTGATGATCATTCATAATGTCATTGTTTACACTATGTACAGTACAAACTTAGTCTCAATAGAGGTCATTGTAAACATTGATTTTGCAGTGCCACCACCCAGTTTTGTAATCATGCTGATTTTGAAACTGTTGTTTTTGTTATACACAGAGCACCTGTTTTGGTGGCACTAGCACTTATTGAGAGTGGGATGAAATTTGAAGATGCTGTAGAATTTATTAGAAGGTAACAGGCTTTTTCTATTATGTAACAAACAAAGGGAAACCCTTGAATGTTTCTATTAAAAATTGCAATCATTTTGTATTTGCAAAGTTGTTAGAGTGGACTGGTTTGAAACTTAGCAAATTACAAAGATTACAGTGTTTCTTTGTTTTATGTTGTGTGCACAGTCAGGACTAAGATCTTTTGCTCTAGGTGTGATACTTCACTAGTCTATTTGCTGTTTGCTTATTTACATCTCAAAGACTTTTGTTATTTGTGCACATTCACCATTATATTGCAGTAGGGAAAAGGAGAACAAAAACATAACAAATTTTCTAACCAGTCGACTCTACTAACTTTGACATTGGACAATTAAATTGAATAGCTAAATCCTTTATGAGCCCAGTGGCCCTGCGATCTGGCACTTATCTCCAGTTTCTCTAGGGTTAAGCAGATAAGAGTCTTTGACTCCCCCTGGATGGGACACTAATCCATCACAGGTTATTTCCCAGTAAATGTTGATACTCATTTACCTACCACAGAAGGATCAATTTTAATGAGCTTTCTAGCTCCTGGGTGAAATGTGTCTAAATAAAAGATTGATTGATTGATTGATTGATTGATTGATTGGAAAGCTGAGTTAGCTGAGGTGGAAAAGGTTACACAAATATTCAGTAAGTAAGTAAGTAAGTTAGACTTTATTTAACGAGGGTAACATATAACAGTAATAAAACTGATAAACTAGTGGCCCTCGAAAATTAAGATTTTAAAAAGAAAACATAAACCTATATACATCATAA
>ERZ1740055.370-NODE-370-length-11619-cov-7.056295_pt1 | contig 11619 bp, 3 predicted proteins | sample MGYA00581747_ERZ1740055 | MGnify/ENA primary metagenome ERZ1740055 (study PRJEB43018, sample SAMN04849739) | marine metagenome | isolation source: floating plastic debris | place: Pacific Ocean | collected 2008-08-28 | study: EMG produced TPA metagenomics assembly...
TTGCAAAAATCTAAAAAAATAAACAGCGGTAATCCAATTGTGCATAAAATGCGCACTAACTTAGCGGAATAGAGGACAAATTATCGTAGAGGAAATCTCCAAGTGTCGTTCTTCGTTCTCACAGCTGTTTCAGCAATTTGGAAGATCCTCAGTCACGGAAAATTAAGCATATACTTTCCTTTTCATGTAACATTAACACAAAAGAGAAAAAAAAACTTATGGATAAGAATTGCATCGGGTTTTAAACAACTGAGCTGTGTAAATTAAACCCATGTTTCATATCAACAAGTTCTATTTATCAACTATTGAATTATTTGTAGATTTGTTAGAATTAACAATGATCTTCAGAAAAATTATTCCAAAAAAAAAAAACATTTAAAAGTCTTTAATGGATTTCGAAGAGCTTTCAAAAGTGGCACAGACCGCCAAAAAATTAATTTGTGATGTTATGATGAGATTTTAGTTCAGATGAGCAGAAAGCCGCTTTAACTAACAGCAAAACAAGCAGTTTAATTGTTTTGAGGGAAATGACCTTGAAGAGAGACGGGGTTTTAATTTCAAATTTACTTTAATAAGAGAAAAGTTAAAACGAAATGAAATTCATAAGAAGCTTGATCCAAGCAGGTCCATTAGAACTTCTGCCGGCGTAGTGAAATTAGAGTTAAATATCACAGTCATTAGATAGATAAAAACTTGTAACTTCTGGGCTCCCGGAAACCACAATGAATATAAAGATGCTATTAAATGAGCGGCACATGTTGGAATACTTACGTAAAAACGCTAAAATGTCCGATTAAGTACTAAAAAGACAGCATCGACTATCGTCAAAGTGAGCATCTTCTCGTACAAATGACAAACGAGCACAAATGTAAATAGATTTCCAGCTTGTACTATATTCATGAGTTGCTCTGTTTATATCGAGCAAACAACCTCCTTTTACAAATTTCCACAGGTTTGTATGCGTTTAACCATTTCTTAAGGTCTTCTAATTCTAAGCCAATTCCTAGTGCAAACATAAAAAATGAGAACTTTCAACTTTGTTATCAATGGATTTCTGCTCATACAAGAGGGGTCAGTTCAGCTGTTTCTGAATTTCTACAAAACGAGCGCAAAATCTTAGTAAAGCGAAGAAGTTTGTTAGTCACAAAAAATCTTTGGAAAATAGCACTCACAAAAAATGAAATTTCCTGTTCCCGTTTTGCTCCCGCCTTTAGAATAGGGAAGCAGTTTGTTCCCATTTAGTATTATTACTTTTCTAACTATGTCTTTTTGGTGCTCTCTTTTCTTGCAATTTCAAAAGATGGGCTTAAAACCTTAAACAACTTTTTAAAATTACATTGCAGTACTACAAGAGTTAGGACATTAGCTCCACCATCTGCTTTTGCACTGTATATAATAAATCTTTGTAATTTTTGTTAAATAGCAGATAAATGACCGATGCACAAGTAATATTGACACCACAATAGTCAAATGATGAATTTAGAACTCGAAATCAGACGGTGTTTTCCGTTAAAAACTTTGATTCAAGGAGCTGTTTATCTTAGTGGCTCTTTGCCGAGATTAATTAACGGTGAAAAGAAAGAATGTTGCGCTCGCTTTAAGAAAGGTTTTGTTAAACTGTGTAAACACTCAAACGATTCAATAAAGGTGTTTTTATTAACAGCTCTTTTCTCTACAAGTATTGCTTATTTCGTTTCCTCTTTATTTGTCTTTAGAGTTCTGCGGTATTCTCGATTTCATCCGGCTAGAAGACAGCCCACGCACTGCGAGGGGTTTTTCCTGATTTCTAAAATTCTTTGCTAAATTGACGAGAGATAGCATCTCCAAGTCACCATATCAATGATCTGATTCTGTATCGTAGCTACGCTTCACTAAAGCAAAAGTTTACCTAAAATTTCCAAAAGTCTTATCCTCCTGTCCTTCACAAGCTTTTTACTGATCGGAATATACTGAAAGGACACACGACAACAATATTTGTCAATTTCCACTTAAAATTCAATAACAATCGACAATAATTATACACTTGGCGGGATGCGGTCAAAAAATCGTCTTTTTTCTCAAAACTAATATTGCTCTTCTGTGTACAGCATATTAATGAACAAAACACGGAAATTAATGGGACAGGCTCCGTCAATGAATTCAATTAAGTGCATCGAGCCTGTTCACTTACTAACTAGTTTTAAAAAGTACCGAAGTTTCTTTCATCGCGTTCACTGATAAATCGCGTGCGTGGAAAGATAAACATTTGGGAATAAAGGGCGAGAGACCTGCAACCCAGTCCTGATGTGATATTTTAAAACAATAAATTCTGCTGGGATCCGCTGAGCAAAGACTGAAACACAGTTTATTAAGAATGCATTTAACTTTTTTCCGAGTAAAAAAAATAGAATCACTTGTAATCTATTTAAATATCTCTGTTGTGGATACCTTGCAGCATATCTTGAAGTTAGACGTTGCGTCCTTGAATAAGATAACAGGGGAAATGCGTATAGAGATTGCAGTAGTTTCCGAGTTTAAGAAATTCTTTCCTCTTGATAATTTTTACCCCTAACAGTATTGATAAGTAAAAACTCCTGCCGATGAACTAGAGAGACTCTCGCTCCTTTCAAAGACCAGACTGCGGGAGTCTCTTTTCTTGGTAACGCTAACCCTCACTGTATCCCGTAGCTTTCGTCAATACTGCCCTAACGCATGTGGTGTTAATAATTTCGCCTTGACTGCAGAGCGAAAGCGCCAAGTGATTAACAGCCAAAATTAAAAGCTTTTGGAGATTGGAAAGAGCTACCACTTTCTTAATGGGAATTAGAGAAAAAAAATTAGCTATGATTTGATATGAATGTTCAAGGCAGACCGCTAGCAAGGGAACGCTTGAAAGCTATTGCTCCGAGGTGTTTATGGTCTCGTGCTGGGCTATTCAAATCCGTCCCACCCATGTGTCAATCAACTTTCTATCACCTGCGAAAAGCAACCACTCATCGCAAATTGCCAAAATGTCTTTTGAGACCGCTATCGGCTGACACAACCGGTCAATTCTCAAGAATATCACCCCGTATCACTCCGATATATCCGCTTTTGCCCCATTAATCATACTCACGATCTTGTCTTAAAAATCAAACGGAATGTCTTTGGAAGCTTTTAAGTTAATAAATCCCATGCCAAATATAGCGTGTTTTTCCAAGCTATCAAACAATTAGAGATATAACCATAGCCCAGCAGGTGAGACCCAATCATGAAATTCTACAGGATCACTGCTCTGCGCATGCTCAGGGCGGTTACAGAGTGCTTAAGACAATTGACAAGCTTGGAGTCCCGCTGGGGCTTAACGGTGTGTTATATGCTGGAACACTCAAATAGTTCGCGTAGGATATTCTTAATAATAGTTTTGCAACTGAGTATTTACACAGCGCACTTACTAGCTTATCCATATTCAATGCCCCAGGAAACTTTAATATGGATGGGCTTTACGACAAGCGTTCCATTTTGCCATACGATACGAACCGGGTACACGAAGAGGTGTCTACAAGAAAATCAACTTCATCTGCGGGATTTCACATCGAGGGAGCAAAAGAAGATTGCGTTCCTGGGATGAACCATTTACTAGACACCGGCGGTCATCTTCCTTCGCTGAGACTTTCAGCGAGAGTAACGCCAGACGGTTTGCAATACGAACAGAAAGCTCCCGGTATGACTGCACAGCAAACCATTTATCATTCATTCCCAGCGTATCGTCATATGACTTCGCCTGGTTACAATCCCCATGATTTCCTTCATCATCAAGAACCGCATCCACATTTACCATCATCGAACATTGCTAATTCTCATTCAATCTCCATGGCGCTCCACGGTGGAGATTCTCTCACGTCAAATGCGCCCAACTACACACATACACACCGGCACAACATGTTCAGTTCACCTCCAGCGGCCCCAGCAATCCACGGCAATAACTACCATCATGCAGTAACGCACAAGGGACTTGGAGAGGTTCCCGGAGGCCCACATATTCATTACAGCTCCTTACCTTCTAATCACGAACCGGGTTCTCCTCACCATGGTCATTCGATGGCTCTCAATGGGCCACTTGGTTATGCAAGAAGATCTGCGGCAGATTTCTATAGATCTGACCGCTTTACTCAAGGACTGGGCTCTTTCATGGAGCATAGCGCGTTTCCTGGCGCGCCACCAAGCGGAGTTTATTTACCACTACCTATCAAACAGCCATCAAACCAGATTCTAACTTGTCTTTGGATAGATCAAAATCCCGTCCAAGGCAAACGGAAACCTTGCGGAAATCAATTTACGATGATGTCTGACTTAGTGACTCATATTTCAGACGAGCATGTAAGTTCCAACGACACGAACCTACACGTCTGTTACTGGCAAGACTGTTCTCGCAACGGGCAGCCGTTCAAAGCAAAGTATAAACTTGTGAATCACATTAGAGTTCATACGGGAGAGAAACCATTTCCTTGCCCTTTTCACGGCTGTGGAAAGCTCTTTGCACGGTCGGAGAACTTAAAAATTCACAAGCGTACACATACTGGCGAAAAGCCTTTTGTGTGCGAGTTTCAAGGTTGCGATCGAAGATTCGCAAACTCGAGCGATAGAAAAAAACATTCTCATGTCCATACTTCAGACAAACCTTACATCTGCAGAATAGATGGATGCAATAAAAGCTATACTCATCCAAGTTCTCTAAGAAAACACATGAAACTTCATGAGTCGGGAAATTTGAGGCCCATATCACCACCAATGACAAGCGGTCAAGTGAAGGAAAACGCAAATGACAGAGCATCTACAGGCAATTCAGTGCCATTATCACCTTCGACAGTAAGATCTAACCTTAGCAAGAACCAGGAATGGTACTCTTGTTGACCTTTAATCAAAAAATCAAAACCTTAAAGGATTTACAAAGCTTTATATCTACATAGAAAACAAAACATAAACTTATAATCTAGATTTGGACGCACATAATTCACTAATGTCGTAAACCATATCAAGATATAACTTGTAATCACATTATAGGATTGCTTCAGTCGAGAGAAGATTTATTTAATATATATATAGTTAAGTTTAAAAAAGGTTAGAATACTGAAATTCAAAAAATTAGTTTTTGATAAAACTTTAAAAAAGATAGTTTACTAAAATCCTAGACAAAATTATCTTCATGCATTTCTGTTTTCCTATGAACAAAATACGAATACTGCAGGTTTTGTCATTGTAGGTATTCTTCTTTGAGAGCTCTGGAAAGTTTGAATAAAGTAACGAATACTATTTACTTTTGTTCTTGGAATGTTGAAAATGATTTAAGGGATATTGATAAAATATTGCCTTTTATAAGAACGAAGGTGGAACTGTATAGAATAATGAATCAAATCTGTACACAGCAGAGGCGCTTGAGGTTGCTTCCAAACAAGAGAATCCGACAAAGCGCTCCTTAAAACATACCAACATGTGATAAAAGAACAAGATTAAGTCATAAGTGAAAATATTTTCTTATGTTTAAAGACTCGTGCAAGCATAAACTCAACAAGAACTCGAGATTAAAACCTGACACATTTCAGATAAAGACGAATTAAAAAACATGTTTCTTGCAATATTCTGTATTAGATTATCAAAAATGAAGAAGTAATATGTAAGACAACATTTTCCATGCTTATAGGTGTCGATACTAAGACAAAGTAATTCCTCAGTTTGGTGTTTTGGTACAGATTAACAAAAGACTCCAGCTATACAGGTGCATTATATGCAGGTTTCAATTAATGCTGGCACGTTAAGCTCCGTGACAAGTGAAACAACATAACAGAATACTCTTTGACCCCTCAAACAAAAATTTTCTACATCGGTTTAAAAAGAAACATATTTTTCCCGAGTTGTTATAAACTAATTTTTCTTTTCGCAGAATTGTCGTTCGCATTAACACAGTTCGTTTCCATTAGCAACAAGTTCTCGTCTTGAACCGCTTTTTCTATATAGAGAGTTTTGATACCGGCTCTGTTTATAAAACTTGCTTTGTTAATTGCAAGTATTCTTTCTTATTGATGTTTAGCTCTAGAACATTCGCCATTTGTACTAGAACCAAATTGATGACAGGAATAGGTCCTAACTTTGACCATAAAGATGTATTTACGACAACTACCCTTGTCGACATAACAACAGAAGTGTGAAATAACAAATGTGAGAATACACATCTAACTCCATTGTCTAAAATATCGTTTACAAGAATAATATCTTTCGTTACTAATTTCACAAAACTTTGAAATGTCATCCACCTTCGAACCGAAAAAAACTGACAATACCATTAAAGATTCGAGAAAGCTATAGGAACTTGTAAACCATCGAACTGGTTTGGTAAATTTTATCTTTAAATGAAGGGCAGATTCAATCTGGATTAAAAAAAGTAATTTTATGTGTTAAGAACTAGCTACAGCTTTTTATGAATCACTTTTGATGAAATAAACTACTTTTAAATTCAAGATTACGTCGCAAACATTCTGCGACAAATTGTCGTGAGATTTTGATTTCTTTTCAAGGGAAACTTATGATTGATTAAAAAAAACATCAACAAAGATTTAACATTTCGTCCGATTGTTAATGCAATATTCTTCATGCATTATAAACAATTTATTGAAAGTATGAAGTGCCCTGTTTTGACAACCTCTAGCTTTTACTAAAAGCACTAATCAGCGGTGCAAAGAGCTTTGTCTCACGATCATTAAAACAAGAACTAGCGAAGCGGCAGTTTTAACAAATGACCAAAACCATAAAGAGAGAGAGACACACAAAGGGTTTTTCAAATCTTAAAGTTAAAAACGAATAAATTCAACTGTTTTGCTAAGATTTTCACAGGAGTTAATAAAAATTACTTATCAAGGGATCAATACTTTACAAATATCTTTTATCTTCGTGGTGAAGTCTATTTAAAATCACATAAACACTGCAGAGTTACTTTCATAAAAGGATGCAGTTGATTATTGAGAATGGCGAAGACATATTCAGGCCACTTAAAGTCTCTTCCGTCCCAGATAAGTAGAATGCTATCGGCAAAATAAACAAATTGGCGAATAACCGGAAAGATCTGTGGATAAAGCAGTCGGTATCACCCGGTATATATTCTAGAATATCTTTATATTCTATACAAATATATTTTCTTTTCGCAACGGAAATGATTGGATTCCGACTAGTATAAATTTATCTTTTCATCACGACGTAGTCCGTACGTCGATTGTTCACAACAAATTAGGAAAAAGCCGATCGCAACCGCAGTTAGACAAAAACTGAGAAATAAATAGTGGTCCGCCCATTACAGGTTGTAAGACTGATTTATTAGCAGGTAGGATTAACTCTAGTTTAAAATCTAGATCTTTCTTAAATGCTAACAACAGAATTTTTGTTTCCAAGTGACCCCTTCAGTTTTAATAGAGAATGGAGCAATAATTATTTTGACAAATTATTTAAATTTAAAAAGTATCACATAGGCATAAACAAAATCGAAAAGAACATCGGTCTGGACGGACAGATTCTTCTCCATTAATCGTTGGAGTATATATATTTCAAAAGCTTTACGGGTACAATAAAAGTCACCAATAAAAGTAACAAAGCAAAACAATTCTATAATTTGTGGGAAAACTCTTTTTGTTTTAGAAACTTGGCGGACTGCGTTCTTAACTTGGCACCTCAAGAGTAAACACATACTTCATATATCTTAAACAAAAACAAGGGATTGGAACATATTTCATTACTTATTTCACTCTTTGACACGAGATGAACTAAGCACAGCAAGAAATTTGTTTTTAGCATCTGCAAATCCACAGATGGATATGAACTTTCCTTAAAACAAAACCGATCTCTTTCTTAAAGTTTCGTGCAAACATTATAGTGCTGAAGATTGTAGAAATAAAAGACTATGGGATTTGATTCACACAGAACATGAATCCTACTGCTTGAAATAATATCTGATACGAGTCACAGAACCAAAACATAAAAGCTGTCTCGGGGGTCTTTTATTGGTCGATTGTTTTCAAAATTCGTATTATTCATTCAATAAAACCCATGCTAACACAGCAAAGCGGAATAATTGTTGAGGAGGGGGGGTGGCGGGTGAAACAACCAGCAACTAGAAATCTGAAAATTAATTTTGGAGCTTACGGATTGATCATTTAGATTCTATTTAATTGGTCTCCTCGCCGCAGCCAAGGCAGTAATGCTTCTTTCAATGGCACGACAGAAAACCCGAGTTTTGGGATTCAATTTTCGAGCTCAATGCTATTCCTCGGAGATTCAAATCAACAAAGAAAATTTGCGAGGAAAACGTTTCGTACGAATGTATAGAAAAGCTCATTTTTAAGTAAAGTAAACAGCTTAATCGTTGGTGTTAGATCCTGCAGATAAGGCTTTGTTTCATGTGATATTTAACTAATTACGGCAAAGTTGGCGTGCTGAGAGACAATTTCATCGCGCTGACATGATAGCAGGGGGACTTACCCCACCGTAGAGGACGTACCGCAGTGAGGTGTACATGTGCTGAAAGACGTATCCTCCTCAATGTACAAACTTGTCAAAGCCATGTTATTCATCTGTTCCAAGTGCGAATTTTGGCCGGAAGCAACGCGCCATGTCATGTTTGACTGATCGCGTTAAGCAAGGTCCTCATCACTCGAAGGTGTTAAAGACGCGGGGCAAACAAAATCGAATCACATATAAATCCCTCGCATGCATGACCATGAACTAAATAGTTTTTTAGTTTAGAGACTCTAAACGAATACAGTCTAGAAATAATCTATATTCTTAGATTTAATAGACCTCCAGCTCCCAGCGAAGTTTGTTTTGATTGTCGGCTCCGTCAAAGTAACAATGAAAGACACCTGTATTCATTTTGAAAGTAAGTGGGGTCTCCATCACTCGATGTCTGGCAGCGATAATTCTTTTTCAAAGTTTGCAGGGTATTCTTCGAAAGATGTCCTTTTTCCAAAACGATTCCTAATGACGATAAAGGTTACATGAAATTTTTTTTACAACTGAGAGATACCTTTTTATTTCAACGCCATACATAAATCACTAAACAAAAGCATTTCTCATAGGTCATAAAAATCGTTATTTACAAATTTTAAACACAACTATACATTTTGAATATAATTCGTCAGCGATGTTTGGTAATTTGCATACTTAACGCTTTACGTTTTGAACCGTATTCACGTTCAGTCAAGTGAAAACAATTTATGAGTGTTTTGTACTAACACAATATTCTACGGGTGGTCTGACAAAAATATGCACGCAAAAGTTTATACTGCCGACTCAAAGGTTTTAATAGTTAAGATAACTTTGAAAATTAAGTTTGAAAACTATTTAATGCTTTAAGTTCCTTCAAAGAAATTATAACGAAATAAATTTGTAATAAATTTGCTGAAGAAAAATCTTATGTAAACGTATCTCGGTTGATGGCGTTCTAACAATTATTGGAAAATTGCCTTAATCAAATCATTTTCAAGCTAGCATCTTTTCAATGTCAATGTTAGAATTAAAAGGTAAAGTTTGTTTCTACTTAAAAAGAAATGTTATCAGTGTTAAGAAAACGAAATGTGATCATATCTCTTACGCCTGAGGTGACAGTTTTCTTAACCGTTAATTACTTTGATAAAGGTGTAATTTATATGCGAAGTGTTTGGAGGTGGAAAATACCTCGGTGTTTAACAAAAGGCAAATAGAAACGCACTTTTCTCAGTACGATGTTTAGTTTCATTTCCACTCTATAATCTTTCAAAAGAAACTTGTTTTTTTGATAAGTATCTGTATATGTTCCCCAAACAGAACCAAAGTTAGACAAACAGATCTAGTTGAACGAAAAAGATTAGTAAAATAAATATTGATTGAAAATTACTTCGCATATTGACAAACTAAAAACCATTGACTTTAATTTTAGATTTGAAGTTGACAACAGCAAGGGGAAAGGGAAAATGATAGAGGTGCTTACAAAACAAACATTTATTTAATATCTAAAGGTCATTTCAAAGCTAACACTAATAGCATAAGGCTAGTTTTCGCGATTAAAAAAATATATATATAACAGTTTATAATAATTATATTTGTTTCTCTCGAAAAGCCAAATTGACGGCGTTTATTTAACTTCTTTGGCATCAAACTATCGCGATCGAGAATATTATAAAAGCTATTTTTAATAACTATTATATGGATGTAATATTTTTGATAAGCAATTTAAGAGTTGATTTAAGCTTTAACAATATACATAAATTGATTTGTTCTTGAAAATGTTAAGACAAAGACTTTTACAACGAACAAATTTTCCAAAACCACGGCGTTTATTTGACTTCTTTGTCATCAGGATATCGTGATCAAGAATATTATTGAAGCTATTTTTAATAAGTTTTAAATGGCATTTTATATACTCTTGATAAGCAATTTAAGTGTTGATATTGTGCTATAACTGTATACATAAATTGTTTTATTATTGAAAATATTAAGACAACGATTTAGCAAGGAATATACGAATAGCTTGAAACATACATTTTTAAAGCAGTTAAAGAAGTCAAACAAGAACGAATTTGAAAGTTCCCGAGAAAATTTACAAATACATACAACGATTACCGTTTCAAAAACGTTTGTTTTATAGATTAATATAAGCTTCCTGCAAGATACAATCACCTACAACAATATTCTACTAATTAAAATCAATGTCCTTCATTAAATCTCTTGATAATACCAAAAGACTAAAATAATATCTCTGAAGTAGATTTCTCACTTGATATTGAAAGACACGAAAACTCCCAAATGCAAACAAAGTTTTCAAAATCATTTCTCACCTTCTTTGAAGTGAATTTTAGAAAGCTTACACAGCAAGTTGCCACTCCAACAACAATAACATAACTCTTTCCTTCTTTGCGCAGACTTTCCATATATTTATTTTTTCATTTTGCCATTTTGAGTAGATTTTAAAAGAATAAAACTGAAAACCAGTGAATAATCAGTAACGTCAAAAGCAGCTCAGACGAGACCACGAAAAGCAGAAAAATCAGACTTGCCAACAACTAACGTTCGGCCAAATTATGACTCTAAACTGAGTGACACACAACTTTTAAAATTTAACACAGCAAAGTTTAGCAAGCCGCCTAGCGGGAAGTAAGTTTGTACAAAGTTACCCATGGTAAGTTTTGTGTAAAGAATATGTTGACATTGCTAGAGCACCTAGCGTCTTTCTATGATTAAACACCGGGAATCGACAGATACATAACTATTTGTCGCTTTATTTCTATAAAAATCCATTTTGTCATTTTTATTTATGCGGTTTTGTATTCAACTCTCTTCAGGTTTTAAATTTCTAAACTAGCCTTGGGCTAACCAACCAAGCGTGCATTTCCGTTACTTCTAGTACTTTGCCACCAGTGACAGTGACCGTAATATTTGAAGAATTAAGTTATTGGACTTTCAGGTCAAGAGTCAAGCTTTCCTACCGTTTAATTCTTAAATACATTATTGTATAATGGTGCAGAACTTGTTATTTTCATTATAAATATATACATACCCTTCCTACTCTAAAAATAATATAAATATTCTAGTTCAAGTTCAAGTTCAATTTATTTGCCATATACAAATATTATAAGTGTTAAA
>ERZ1740055.371-NODE-371-length-11616-cov-7.088747_pt1 | contig 11616 bp, 6 predicted proteins | sample MGYA00581747_ERZ1740055 | MGnify/ENA primary metagenome ERZ1740055 (study PRJEB43018, sample SAMN04849739) | marine metagenome | isolation source: floating plastic debris | place: Pacific Ocean | collected 2008-08-28 | study: EMG produced TPA metagenomics assembly...
CTCATACCCTGAATGATCCCTAAAATTAAGCAACTTTTTGGGCTCAATAAATGACGCTACTTTTATCATGTATTTGCTAAGCAAATGATTAGCAACTTTTAGACCTGAAATAATTCAAACTTAAGCAGCTTTTAGGGCTCTGGCCGAGTCAAGTTGCTTATATAGAAAAAGTGCAGTTCTATTAACTCAAGAGAAGTAAGAGGATGAATCCTCGATATAGATCTTATTCCTAGGATAACCCCTCTTAAGTTATTTTTAGACATGGTACCCAGTTCTTCCGCGGATGTTACCCACCCATCCTCTCTTGATTAAATCTATACCCGCATAAGTGCTCACTTTACATTCAGATATTTTGTTAAAGTCCATACGGTTAATATCGCATTATTTGTCCTTGTTGATTGGTTCCTCGACTTACACTGACAAACTGAACTTGCTATAAGTATATAGTTTAACAGCATTTTGCAAGTGCTTATTTTCATCTAGTCCTTTAATCGACGCATATTTCTGATTAACAAGCTTAAAACAACTTGGTGAACAGTTGAGTTCAATTTTTCTTGGAACAAAAAATAGCTAGCTTTATAAAAAAAATCACCTGAAATACAGTATTAGTAATTCAATGAAAGTGACCATCCAACTCCAATTTTCGGGTTTAATCGAACGATATTTAAAACTGACAGATAAAAGTCATAAGAAATGAATTTAGTTACACCTATAAGGTCCTGCATGTCTCCTGAAGAAACTTTGCTGCAATCCAGCAGTTCGCAACATGCAGCTTATCGACCTAGAGCCTTGGTCAGAGAAGTCAGTATATTTCTCAAACTACATATTTGTTTTACAACTCAGTGAATCCACTGACCTCAAGCGCATCCTTTTTTTAAAAACAACTCTCCAGTGGCTTGGTGTTAATCAGCTAGCTATGCGCGCGGAATCATTAACAATCCTGTGGGCTGGGTTTACTGGAGCTACTAACAAATTTATTCAAAAGAAAAATTCAAAGTGTTCTTTTAAGTTCTTTTAAAACTAATTTGTTCTTTTAAGTATTTTTGACTAAGAAGACTCGTTCGTGATATAAATATAATTATTTCTAAGATAAAATCCAATTTTAATTCCAATATTTTATTTACTATCTTTTTATATTAACAGTAAATTTCTCTCGCCTTTGTACATCTCTTTATATATATATCATTTCCTTTTAGTATAGATATCTATAAAATTAAATAAATATAATTGTTAATCTCGAGCACTACACGTTAGTCATCAGGCCCCCTTAGATTAGCTTTAGTTTAGTATTCTGTGCTTTTGTGTAAATAGTTAAGAAAATAAAGATTGTCGTTGTTGTTGCTTCTGATGCTATTGTTTTGTAACGCCGATTACTAGTGCGACGTGATAAAAGGCCAACGCCTAAGGCATGCGCACTTCTTACCACAACTAACATTCAAGCAACAACTTTGAGATCATTATAACTATCAAATACATTTATTGCGCTCTTATTACAAAACTAAGCAAGTTCTGGTTATATACTCATATAAAGTCCCGTCTACTCGAGCAATTTTTTTTGTGACAAGTTTTGTTTATTTGCCTGTCCAGTAAACGCTACGTCTACAAGAGCACTTTTTATTTGAAGATTGGAGACTAGGAACTATGGATGACATCAAAAAGATTGCCAGTTTTATGTATTGTCTCGTCTACACCGACAATTTTCTGTATCTGACAAATTTTATTTGCCACATAAAAACTAACACGTCAGTTTTTCAGCAAATATAATTGTCATACAAAAATTTTGGTCAATTTTGTTCATCTAAATGAGCAAATAAAAATTGCTTCATAAAAATTGTCATATAAAAATTGCTCTTGTAGAAGGGGCTTAAGAGTAGATACAACAGTCAATTATATCTACAAATCCTGTAAGTCGACCATGGCCACTGGCACTGAATGAGTATATAATTAGACCTTGATGCATTATTCATACAAAACAAAGGGAAAAGATCACGGTATTTTAGGCCAGGCTAAAAGAGAGGGTTACAAAATTTTACCCATTTAATTTAAAGATCCCACCTGCCAATGTCTGAACAAGTCCCTAAGACTTTTATATTCAACGGCCTCTTTCATGTAAATTTGTCAGGCTTGAATGAACCTTGCTTCAGATCCGCCAAATTTACAAAAAAGTCAACAGATTACCTCCAGTGTCAGTTGGGTTTATTGAATGCATTTTATGTGTGTTAAACCTCTCAGCTACTATAGATTCCGATTAATAGATTAAGAACTTATGCTTTTGTTATTTATCGCCGTAACTAGCAAACCAATCAGTGTCACGTTTTGTACAGTCCAGCGTCGGAGTCGTGATGATCATAATAATCTCTAATACTCTGAATCACACGTCGTCTGGCGCCAAGAATAACAACTTATTTCATTTGAAACTGCAACAAATAAAATTAAGTTATATTGCTTTTTTTTGAACAATGGTTTAGCTTGCTTATGCTATCTGTGAGCCTTTTTTTTAAACATCTAATATGCACATATACGACACTCGAAGCCAAACCCCTCGTGTAGCTTTAGGAATTAGGGGCATGTATTGTAGGCGACGGGTCCTTGTGTGCACATATTTTATGTCAGATCTCTGGCATATTAACCCACAAACACACTGCCTTTTTGTTACCGAAAAACTCTTGCCGCACTCAAAGTTGGCCGAGGGTATAAAATGGTTGCCGCGGAGCTGGAATTTTGTAATTCTGTAATAGACTTCCGTTATTACAATCCATGCACACTGATCTTTTTCGTTGTTACACTTGACATAACTTGCGGTCTGTTTTAAGTATAAAATGTAAATCAAAACAGTGAAAAAGCCATGAAATTAAAAATAAAATAAAAAAATATCGAACATAACAAGCAGGCATGTTTTGATTAGTTAAGTTTAATTAGAGCATGTGGCTAAGTTTGTTGTAATTGAGTGTGAACACTACTAAATATCGGATACTCGGAGGTTGAGAACCGCACCATTTTCTCACTGATCACAGGCACCAATACCCGGGCAACAAGTGTGAATATGGTTCTGGTTACACGCCGACGCTTATGAAAACTTTTTTAAAAGTTTCATTTGAAAAACTATCAATTGACGTGACGTGCTTCGGCGAGTGAAAAAGCAGCTTGCATGGTCTAGTCAGCTCCGACTAAGCGACTCGTGTCGAGCGTTATTCCTTCGTCAGAGCAATCCCCTAAAGCGATGATCAAAGTTTTGAAGCCAGATTTGATTAAAAAACTATTTATCCAATGTAGATACATTTGATCATTTATCAAATTCATTTCTACAGAATGTTTGCTATTCTCTTTCAAAAGACCACCTTTTCCTTAAAAAAATAAGTAATGGAATCAACCCGTAAAGATTTAGCTTTTAGCTCACCAACAAAAATAAAACCCGTGACTGCTCTAAAAACTAAATTTGGAGCAACATTTCTTTTGTTTGGTGCTATTGCAAGGAGCTACGAAGAGTTAGAAAATTGGTTATACAAACAAATGTGTTGTGAGAACGGTGTGAAAACCATTAAGTTCTCTATACCCTGCACAAACATTGTTTTATTTTAGTTAAAAAAAAATTAACCGCTATGTTTTTATAAAAAGAAAATATTAATTGTGGAAGAATAGTTTAGAAAAAAGAAATTCTAACTACTGGTACTTAATTCAATTCTAAAAAATGTACTGGCAAACCTAAAGATTGCACTGAAAACTTTTTTCTTTAATTCTGGTCAATCAACTCGATAGATTTTACAGACGACAAGAATTTCAAAAGAATGAATAAACTGCAATTATATATTTCGTTTTGATATAGAGTCAAAAAGTCTTGATAACAATGTTCCGTCATTTAAGTAAATTTTTCCGGCAATTATTTGTAGGTTATTCTGCAATATCCCATCAAAGACAAAAGAAACGGAAAAATTAATACTAAATTGAGCTAAACAAAATTTTCATTCGAATGAACATAAAACATAATATTACAAAAACACTCTTACGTCAAACTGCTTTGCTGTGAAGTCAAACTCGAGTTTCATGCAAATAGTAACAGTTTAGTTCAGTTTGTTATTATTTGACCTCGCTTTACATTTTGTATTTTTCAAATATAAGAAAAGAAAGACAATTACAGTTACTAAACAGAAATATCATACAGTAAGGTTATGATGGCACCAAGCGAGGAAGCTCATAAAGAAACCATGAAAGTTTATTTAGACTATGGCCATCTCAAACATTGATTAGTTTTAGCTACGGATAAATCAAACACGAAAGTTCAAAGGCTGTGTTGCAATATTCTTTATAGAACAAGTAGCCAGTTCAGTGAAACTTCACAATCAAAATAAATAAATACATGTGATGTAGGATCCAATTCAATTCAACGAGATGGAAGCTTTTATTTTAATAGAGATCAGCGCTGCTCTACGGAGCGGTTCATTTTGTCATAAGTTGTATTTATAACGTAAAAGTTGCGCGACACTTTGCACGAATTTCGACATTTTTTTAAAGTCGCGAAAATAAAGTCAATGCAACAAAATAATAGGTGTCGCAAAAATTTAGGAGGCGAAAACTGGATGAAGTGGGTCATCTCAGTAATCGAAATTTAAAATGAATTTGATCCGTGGTTCAACAATAATAACTTTCCGTTACTGTTGGCGAATAGACCTATGATGGGTTCGTCTTGCAATTATCGTTTGGTTAGTTATTGCACGTTTCAAACTTTATCAAAAAGCCATTGGAAAAAAAGTACAATGTCTTGCTAAGACCCGTATGAAAATACCGTTTGAATTTTCTTGTCAGTGTTTTTGTAGACTGACGTTTGTACAAAACTGAAGAGAAATTCAGCTAGGTAAGTCCTATGAACTTTTTCGCAAAAAACATGCAAAAATCTTCTAACGTGTTGTCTCGAAATTTCTGGTAATCAATAAAATATATATCATTGCCGAGGCAAAATAATACATGAGGAGAAATTGCAAAATTCTTTACGCCAACCCTTCATATTCCTGCTTTCTTCATCATAAAATGTACATGTCAGTTTATAAACAAGTTGTTTTCGATGTTTACTTCAGTTTATTACTTAAAATAAATCACAACACTCCGCTTCCATCATTTCGCAGTGATCTGACAATACAGGCACAAACGGACTTGGCAATATCATTTTACCAAAAAATAATTAGTAGAGCCTGGTTTTACACATTTATTACTAAGGATAGCTCAACAACTTCTCTAACCTCTTTTAAGAGATATAAAATTAATATCAGAGAGAATAGTCTAAGTGTTTTGAAGCACGAAACTTTATTTCAAATACTGCGATTATCAGATGAAAAAAAAAACTATAAATTATTATTGATATTAGCTGCACATAAACTATACACTCTCTTTGTGCTCTAAGAACCTTATTTTTTATTGCAGGTCTGCACTAAAAAAGATTTGAACGAGATAACCGCATGGTTTGATATCTTCTAAATCTGTTAAACACCGCCATTTGCATCGGCTTTGAACACAAAATATGAAAACAAAATACTAGAAAACAAAACATGAAGTACATTTGGGTCCATGATGGTCACTGTGCCTTTTAGAAATTTAAATCGTAAAGTTTAACGAGTTTAAGATTTAGAAGCATTCTCAGTCTTTTTCCGTTAAAAGCTTAGCGCTTGAATTAATATAGACAAAAAATTTGTTTCCCAAAATGCTTCAGTATGACTTCAAACTCATTCTACAATGATTTTGGTTCTTTTTAGAGATGTTAGTTTGTGTTTTCTGTTAAGGATCTAAAGTGCATGATACAGTAATCGAGCCGGTGAAAAGGTAAGAAACGCATTGCAAAAATTTGACGAGCATCAGTCGCTGCTGTATAGGTTTTTTGACCGGCTAAAAGTCGTAACTGTTTCACGATATTTCATTATATTTCGAAGAGTTTTATTTCTTTTTAATTTCTTTAGTTACTTTTGATCTTGTATTAAAGTATAGCACTAAAATCGAACTCAATTCTTGACTAATACTGTGCTTGTTTTTAAAGAGGATTTTTGTAACCAATATGTAACTCGGAGAAGAACAGAAATTTATGACAGAATAAAAAACCAAAGATTTTTATCCAATGTAAAACTTATAAAAGGAACTGTTACGAGATTTATGCCATGCATATCAGAATTTTGTAGGAAAAGGGGTGTCTGAAATAAAATTGTTAGGAATATGTTGGGAATAGACGATCGTTGAAAGGCAGAATGCACTGATTGTTTTTGCACAAGAAGTTCCGTTCTAGGGGACAGAAATTATGAGTTTGTATAACATTAAGACTCGAACTAACAAGCTATCACCCACGACCTCATGGGAAGAAAGATTAAAATCAAGTTCTGAAACAAGAGAAATCAAAGAAAAGAGAAAATATTCAACTATAAAACATGATTAAAAAAACTGCTGTTTTAGTATACAAGGCAATTCATCGACATTTGTTTCTAACTTACATTTTACCGAGAGTTGCTGAATAGACGTAAAGTATCTCAAACGTATTTTGAATAATTGCTTTTAATTTGCTCAGAATACTAAAATAAAATTGTTGCTTGCATTAACTATCAGCAAAACACAGGTGCATGAAAACAGCGTGCTATGAACAGAGAATTATATTAGGAACCGAATACAGACACCCGGCGGGGCGTGACAAAATGATATAGTCAAAACTTTTGCGATTGCTGAGCTACGATTCTAAAAACTATGAGATTAAGTTCATAACCTAGATACAAGAGGTTCCCAAAAAAAGCAAAATTCCGATACCACAAATTTAATTTAAACACTCGAAGCGATTTCATCAATAAAATATAAGATAGGACGTCAAAGAATTGTCATCTGTAGAAAATCCTATTCGGGTGTAACTCCAACTTCAAGCTATACTGTAAAAAGACAAAGTGTTTTTGAAGTATTTTTATGAAGTGTCGATAAAAATGAAAAATAATCACAGAATTGTGAAAAAACAAAGAACTAAAAATGAAAAGGGATACACGACTAATTTTGCATGTTTATGTGGTTGTAGCTTTAAAAAACATAACAATGAAACAAAGTACCTGAAACTGTATCAATGTAAAATCCCTTTAGATTTGCTAACCTTAAAGTCTTTATACAAATACTATGTTGATCTTTTTTGTGCATTTTGTGCTAGGGAGAGAAAATGGTGTTGTATAATGACAAAACTATATTGAGGGCTATTAAAATTAATACTGAATATATATATCCAACGTTTTCACTGAAGTCTTTTCTGTCATTTGTGATAGCTGATATTTTAAAGCAGTTATCGAAGCACAATCGTGATTTTCTAGCCGGGACGGTTTCTCGTTACTTTAGGCTCACAAAACAAAAAAATGGTAAAGCTGATTGTCAAACATAGAGGCAAAGTAAAGACTATTTTCATATAAATTAACTAAAGAGTATTTTTTTATTTTTATAGATTTTTTTTATCTTATATGATATGTACTGTTTTTAAATGTAATGTGTATTGTTAGTATGTTAAGTAGTCTAAGTCCATGCACACGCCCCTTGTGGTAATCAGTGTGTTTACAAGGTAAGTGTGTTTAAATAAAGTTTTTGTTAATTTTTCTAACCATCTAACCAACATTGTTGCAAAACACATGATAATTATTGTCTGCAATTGGCGTTGGACTTAATCGCTAAGCTCAAATTTTTAAAAACAATCAGTTAACATGCAATCTTCCCAAGAGAACGAATATTGAATAACAATCTTTTTTAGCAAATCTATTCAAGTTGGTTTTAATGACACTATTTTTCCTTTTCATCCAGCTTTTTTAAAATCACTCTTATCATAGCATGTAGAGATTATATTCATTCAGTAACTAAACTTGGCGGCTCAGTGTTCTTGGAGACTTCAATGATTTTTGTTTGTTCATCTTGATTCTTTGCGATACAAACCCAAATTTTTGTTCATCAACATTTGAATTTTAGGCAACTATATGATATTAAAAACGCTATACAACTGAACAAGGAAAAGTAGTAAAGCCTTTTAACAACTAGAACTGAGCTTAATGGCAATTTTTTCTTTATGCAAAATATATACACATGCAAATACTCAACGAATTGTAATGAAATAAGTTCGGAAGTTTACTAAATCAGGAGAAATGCACTTAATTCATTTGGAGAAAAGTGTATTTTACAACATAAGATTTGATATCTCTATCTGTTTAACCACGCTTTCTGTAAACATTACTTATATATACTATACTATAAGCTTGTTTTCTAGTCATACCTTGCTCACGAGGCCTAAAAAACTCAAAAGAGTTTTCCATGGTTGCTAACATTTTGCCTTGGGGCCAATTTTTGTGGCTTCAAGTTAGCTATTAGCACGTATATGCTGTCTATATCGGATGTTTATCAGAACTGCATCCCACAAGGATTATATACGCTTTCATTATTCGACTGACTGTATAGAGACATGTATTTTAGCTGGTTCTACGCATATTCAAGGCAACTTGTAGTTTAATTATGAATTTACGTGGTAACTCCGTACATAGCGTGAGGAGCTTGACACTAGCTACCTACACTAATAGCACGATGCCAGACGGTAAAGAAAACTTTAGTTTCACTTTGGTTACTTACATTTTTCAAACTCGTTAAGCACGTCAGTAACCTTTTCAATACTAGTCGGCAGGTGTCGGTTGTTTTGAATTCTACGATCTGTTCGGTCCGGTATGAAAAAATACGGAAATTTGGCAGATAAGTTTAGTTTCCTTTTCCAGCATTAATTGCCTTTTTGTGTGCGTCAAAAAAGCAAGTTTAACAAACTTGCTAATTACCTGAAGTATACTGAACCATATTACTCACTCGTCTTGTTTTTGAATTACCAGATGATAGTTTAGAATTAAAGAATATTTTCTTCAAGAGCAAATCATTGAGTCGTGTAAAGTATTTATTTTTTTTTGCACACAAATTCACCCGTTGTAGCTAATTAATAAAACTGACAAATATAATGCTTAAAGTTTGCTTTGCTTGCTTGGTAAACGTTCAATGGGCTTTTTCATTACTACCAGAACCTTAGATCGAAAAATGCTGGGTTAATATTTGCTAACAGATACAGTTTACTTCTTTACAAAAATAATCCGATTTGTAGGATATGATCTAAACTAGAAAATATTATGCCAAGGTTGATTTTTTTTGAACATACAAATCAGCTTTACTATTGTCTAAAAACATACAGTGATTCTCGTCAAACTAACGAACTATTTTAACTTTAAGGCTACAACTAAATTCATTTCAGATAAGCTTTTTTTTTAATACAAACAGCTAGCGCCTTTCATTCTAGTTCTAACAAAAACTTTCGTTAAGGAGTCTTAAAACTTGCTCCAAAACTTAACCTTTTTATTTTTCTCTGTAGCTACAGAACCAAACGATTGTAATTTTCGGTTCTTTTTTTTTTTTTTTTTTTTTTTTGTGGTTTTGTGCCCGGGTTAGTGAATAAAATGTAAAATTTATTTTGAGTAAATTTTTGAAAGTGTTATTAAATGCAAAATTTGAAAAATTATTTATTTGCATACGAAAAGTATTTTTTCAAGAAAAAACTTATGTTGTGTTAGCACAAAATTTAAGAACAAGACTGTTTGGAATGGAGAAGAAAGTTTAAACTTTTGATGAAAAAGAATGCTGCATTAGATATTTAAAGAAGTTCATTTTTTCAAACAATGTATCTAGATGAAAAATCGTGGGATTAAACTATCATTTGATTGATTTTCTTTATATAACATTATTGGCTTGAATTGATTAAATTAGAAGTTTTCTAAAATTCTTTAATAAATGTGAGCAATTATTTCTCTCCTTTTGGTTTTCCACACAAAAAGGACTATACCAAGAACTTAAATTTATTCCAAAAACCTTGAAACAACGAGAACTGAGATGATTTCAACCAAAAAAATTCTTAGTTTGACCCGTTGCCCAACGGCGCGTAAATCGTGCCGTGAAGGGGATTTAGTGATTGCATGTTGAGGATGGAATTTTCCTTTCCTTTCCGGAATGAGATCATTAGTTCTTTCCAAAATGTAATAAACTATCGTTATAGACTACAGCCAAACTGGCTTATAAAACGTTTAATGAGGGGATATGCACAACTGTAAACTCCCTTATCCTAATTCATAGTTATAAACGACCCATCTATATGGACCAACATGAGATTAATCAAATAATTCCAACTATGAACGTCGGGTTTATGGAATTACAGAATTCTTATCGTTTGCATTATTGATCTAGACACTTATTTTACTAAATAAAACCAGTGTATTAAATATTTTGAAAAAAGTGGTTGAGTTTTTAAGTAAAGGTGCTCGGAATTTAGCAACACTTGTTTAAAAATTGTCACTTTTTAACTGGTCAATATCTTTATAATTACTGTTATAAAAACGGTAAGTTCAAGTAATATTGCAATAAACACGCCCTTGTTTTGATTATTGAAGAGATAAAAGCGCATTATCAGTTATGTAGACAGGCATATACAATCAAGTATTCTTAGAGTGACTGCATGTGTTTGTTGAGACTCAACACTCAAGGTGAGACCTCCTTCATTTTCTTCCGAAACATGTCGAAACGTTTTAAAATCTTAACTATGTCATTTTAAGTAAACCTCCAAAGTTTAGTTGTTTAAAGTTAACAGATACAACGTGTGTTGTGAATGGTGTTTATAGCCCACTTATGGACCTGAAGTTTCTAAATAGTTTAATTAAAGGAGCATACAGGTTAAGACGCTATATATTCAATAACGAAGGGAATAATGAGCAATTCAATACAGTTTTAAAAAATAGGAACAATGTACGAACATCTAGCATTATTGAATTACACGTTTTTTGAAAATTATAAGAACAAAGCTCAGGTTCAGGGTCCGGTCCAGACTCCAGACCGTGGCGAACGTTGCTCGAGCCAGGGTCAGATTTTCTCTCTTTCAGAAATTCTGGATAAACCTTTTTTCAGGATACTAGATTAATTGATTTTCACACATTTTCCGGAGGGGCATACCACTGGACCAACCTAGTTTTGATTGGGGTAAAGGACAGCCACGATCAGATTTTCAGCTGGATCCGCCCCTGAAATTGGGCAAAATTAAGAACAGTATAGCCTGAACTTCAAACTACAAAAAAAGTGAAATTGATTTAGTTGTAACTTTATTGAGTCCGCAATGCAGTAAAACAGAACCGAGCACTGTTTTTCATTATTATTACAAGCTGATCAGCATCTTTTTCGAACTTCAGTATTATACATTAATCTTATAAAATGTTTTTTAAACAAAAAATGATATGAATAATCAAGATACATCCGGGTACAAGAACAATATAAAGAATAACAGCAAGTTTCAGAAATTGCTGGCCACTCGCGCGAGCACCAAATTATTTTTAAAGTGCTGCAAAATAAATCGAACTTGAGTAGTTTCACAGATAACTCTTAATTTTTAGAAGATTTTGAGCACTTGATTCTAACAAAGCATAACTTTTATATAACTATTGATCAGTATAAGCGAATTTTACAACACACACTTTTTTTAATAAGAATCCAGTTTATAAGAATCACGAGGCTCAGACTTCGGAAATTATTTTAAGAATCTCCTCGCTCACTCAACCCGCACAAAAAATTCTT
>ERZ1740055.372-NODE-372-length-11614-cov-7.634830_pt1:0-5000 | contig 11614 bp, 5 predicted proteins | sample MGYA00581747_ERZ1740055 | MGnify/ENA primary metagenome ERZ1740055 (study PRJEB43018, sample SAMN04849739) | marine metagenome | isolation source: floating plastic debris | place: Pacific Ocean | collected 2008-08-28 | study: EMG produced TPA metagenomics...
ATCCCAACTGGTAGGAGGCAAACCAGTTGGCTATTTACAAAGCGTAGTGAATTTGACCCTGGGATCACCGATTCATTCAGTAGTTCGAGACGGGGATTCGAACTCAGGTCTTCCGAATTCAAATCCCCAATTCTGACCACTGAGCCATGCTGCCTCCTTCATTATTCACACTGATGTCTTGGACTTAATCTATAGGTTGCTGAGTACCTGTGTTGAGCGTAACTACAGAATACCACGCATGACTGTCGGTAATTTATTCCTGCGCATTCGTCATAATGCGCCGCCGTTTAATCAAGAACAAACATATGAGTTTGGTTATTATATGCTTAAAAGTGTCATTTCCATCGTGAAATATAATAAGATATTTTTTTAATCTTATGTTTGTATTTACGCTTTGAAATTATGGCGGCCATGTCGGTGTACATGCCGAGGACCCGAGGTCCACCAACATGGTGCTGCATACATTTACACTAAATATTCAGAAATTTTGTTAGCTAATAACTCCTTCAAGAAATACATTTTTTCTTCAGAAATTATCCCATAGCTGTTGCAGCTCTCCACGAGCTCTTTATCTTGTTTTAAAAACATCGATCTATCACGTGGTTGTAAATCCTTACGAGCAACTTTACGTGGCACTAAAAGACTTGGAGACTGGGATCTACCGATCGATGACATCAAAATAATTTCCCCCTTTTATGTGTCGTTTATTGCCGCATAAAAACCTAGGAATTAGGATTGTCATACGAAAATTGGTTAATTTATTCGTCTGCGCCAGTAAATAAAAATTGTCAAATGAAGATTGTCGCACAAAAATTACTCGTGTCAACGAAGCTTATGAAATGCACGTCTCAATTTGGCATTTGCTATAGAAACTTAGGGAGTAACTACAGAATACCCACCAACTATTGTTCTTGATTTCAACTGCGCATCTATTTTTAAAGAAGGACGAATGCGCAGGAATAAATTACCGACAGTTGCGGGGTATTCTTAGGAAGCTAATCTTAGAGAAAAACTGATAGTTCTTTTTGAAATAAAAATTAGAGGCTTTAACTACAGTATCTTCTTAGAAATTAAGCGTACACTGATTACATCTCATCAAACAGTAATTTTCCGCATTCCAAAAGTAGCGCTTTGTGTAACATCAGTTCATGTGAAATATGACACGGCAAAGACTCTCTGACTTCTAATAATCCTTGACTAACTGTTTATAATTGGTAACTTTGTGTGAAAATGTTACGCCTAAAGACAAAAAAATCAAAGGAGATAAAAACCTTAATTGTAAAAACGATGTAACAAAATAATATTGCTGTCAACGGCTAAGCAGTTTTTTTTCAATTTGATTCTTTTTCGCCTTAAATTGTTAAGCCAAATAAGAATGAAGCGGAAGTAAAAACTGACTTCCCAAACTGACACGGAAATTCAATTTGGTGTTGAGAGAAATGCAAGATTTGTTGGATGAATCAAATTTGCTGATTATTTGCAATTCTTAAACTCATTTAATTTATTAATTGTTCTTTACTCGTGGTATAATGCTTCAAGTGCAAAGTTGCAATGAAACATTTGCTTTTGTGTATAAAATTTACATAATGCGGCCTTGTTTTCGCGTTACCTTTTAATCTCCAAATTAATAACTTTATTTATTTTTGAAAATAAATAAATAAATTGCGAATCAATACTGTTTTAAATATATGTTTATACTTACAGTAGAAAATTGTCGCAAAAAATATCACTTGAATATGCAAAACGAGAAAATAATTATTTGCAATTGTACTTACGAACACAGAATCATAGTTGTTGTCGAAAAAAGGAAAGGAGTTGGAAACGGCGATTTCCCCTGAGCTGCCGTCATCGTTATGCGGAATACTTGAATCTCCGTTTGTACTTCCAAATGGGTAGAACTCGCTTAACGGAAAAAGTTTTACTTTGGATCCTTGAAGGCACAAAACGAATAAAAAGAAAACCAGAGACAAATAGAAGGGCGTCATTGTGGTGCTTCTTGATTTGAGAGTGAAACTCCAGCTTTATATAGCACTGAACAAAATAGAGTTGTTAGAAATCAAAAATTCGCTTGCGTTCATCAGAACATGATGAATTCAAACTCTTTCTGTCGCCAGGTAAACTTGTCAGTTGTCCTCTTCTTGACACTTTGCATTTGCGAAGTAGACAGCGTGTTTGTTTGCATCACTTCTATTTCCGGAAACAAAAACGTTTGCAAAGAAGCACGTACGTACTTTGCGAATCAAGTGCAGCAATCAAATCTCATTGGTCGTAAATATAAAACAAGGTCAAAGCTTAAAAAGATAAAAATTCCCAAATCATTCAAGACGTGAACTAAAAATTTCTGAAAAGCGACAATTCTTTTTTGGTTTTAATATGGAATCGAAATACCTTCTAGAAATAGTTAGCTTGTAAACGTTTTAGTTTAGACAAATGTTATTAGTGATAATTTATCTCAACTGCCGTTTTTTGCTGCTGTGAGGCCAATTAAGTAAACGACAAAAGCAGTTAATAATAAATACTTTGTGTGAAATAAAAATTAATATACAGAATATGAACATATACGTCAACTAAAGCTAAGACTTCCATCAAAACTTTGTAACGATTGTTTTTTGTTCCGCACGAAAAATTTACTGCTCTTGAAACGAAGTAATCTTTTGAAACTACAGTTAGAATACTACTAAAACAGTGTGCCAGTCGAAAACACTAATAAAAATAAATGACTTTTCAATCTAAATAACCTTTTTAAAAATTCATAAGTTTGGATTTTTTTTATATAAAGTAAAACACAAAATTGAACTGTGATGAAACATAAAAAAGGAAGTTACTCACTGATGCAAACTGAGTCTCCCTTTTTTTTCATTTTAAAAAACTAAAAAGACCAAGTAACGAGCAAAACTATTTTCCTATTCAAAAGTGCTGACGATGATTCAGATTATTCAAAATTCAGTTCAATTGAAACCGCGATTAAAACGTGAACCAAAACCAAATATTACATCTGTACTATTGTTTTGAAAAACATGCACTTAGTACTACACTAATAATTCATAAAAACTTTCGCAGTTCCGGGTATGATTTTTTTTTATTAAAAACGTCTTGATGCTGTTAAATATTCCCCGAATGTAATAAGCCTGCCCCAATACTGGGAAAACTGATTAAAAACCACTTTACTAAATCATCCTTCGCATATCTTATGTTGAATTTGCGGAACTGGTGCTCAATGTGAGGGTAAATGTAGTGTTTGTGTCATAGACATGTGACTATTAAAGTGGTACACGAAGTCGAAGATTGAGAGTGTTCGTTGCAGTAGCGAGAAGATTGAGGAGCGGAGCATTACGAGTGGCGAAGAGGATGGCTAAAAAATATTATAATGATTCAAAAAGTTTACCTACGGCTTATTTTGGGATTGGCCGGCCACACACGTTGCAGAGAGATGGATAGACTTTAACCGTTGGAAAATTTAAAATTCGCCTCGGGTATGGCAGCGGGGAAGAGTTTGGCTTGTCTCGTGCCCAAAAAGTACGCTCAAAGAACTTCGAACCAACTTGCTTTTCTGCAAAGACCCACAAGTTTTTTTCTTTTACTGCAAAGACCCACAAGTTCAAGTGTTACGACGAAATAACTAACAACAATCTGAAACTGAGACCAATCGTAAGCACCTGTGGAATTTTCTATTTTTTTATCTGAAAAAGGAGATTTTAAGCAAAAAATTTCTTAAAAAACTTCATTCTTTACAAGCAACAAATTTTGTGTTAATATTTTGTTGCAAACCCGTGAAATCGAAGGTATTTTCAAATTGAAAGACAAAAACAAACACCCGTCACATATTGTGTACCCAGGTGATTGTTCATGTGGAGAAAATTACACTGGTGAGACCACGGAAACTTTTAAACAAGAATTGCTGAACACAATGATCCGTCACACAACTCTGAACGAGCAAGGCACACTTTCATCATATGAAATTTAATAAGGTCCTTTTGAGACATCCTTTTTCACCGCGACTCGCCATAGTTGCTGAACTACACAGAAGCCAGAGCCTGCAGTCAATGTGGTCATAGACAGGTCGAACCCACTGCTTCTCATATTTCTTGTTTGCATCTATGCTATGTTTTTATTTGCATCGACTTTTTTAAAATTTGCAGTCGATCACCTTAGCTCTTTCTATTCGCATTTTTCTTTTTTTAAGTTTGCATTAACTTATTTAAGTTTGCACGAACTTTTTTAAATTTGCATTCAACTTCTCTATGTGTAATGTCTGAGCCTTCTGGGCCACCAAGGGAGGCGTACGTCGCGAAAATCATAATACAATACTACAAGCTATGTTATTTGCTGAAAGTATTTCTATCGGATCACTTCATTGGACCATTTTACCGTGAAGTGATATCATATTACTTCACTGATAATATGTTTTTTCTTTACGGCCTTATCACAGGGATATATATCCTAAAGTAAATGTATAATAAAATCATTAGCTTGTATATATATGTTGCGGCTGCGAGTCATTTCACACAGAATCGGCCTAATTCTTGTACAAATTTAAAAAATATTCTTCGCAAGAATCTTTACAGAACAGCATGTGTTGCTTGAAGGACTTCTTTTTGTAATTTGCAAAACCGGCACGAGTAAGGAGACTATGTAGCCTCTATCTTTGATTCGCCGCTAACCAAGATCACTGGTATTTATACTACTAGACAAACCGGTTTTTATGTGCACGTTTTAACATTATCAGTTAAGCTGATAACCAGATCCGCGCCAACGAAAATCAATACTGGACACCGATACGATTACAGTTACCGAAGCAATCACAAGTGTTTTTGAAAAGTTTTTTCTTCTAATAAAAATCGTTTAATTTACCTCTTAATCAACCTGCCAATTACAGATTTCAGGGCAGGAAAGTCTTTAGTTTATGAACTCGCTATTCCCTTACTAGAGAGTGATTGTTATCCGACGTTGATTTATAAAAAAAATCAGATGTTTCCTGAAGGTCACATCTTTTATCATGC
>ERZ1740055.373-NODE-373-length-11613-cov-7.489185_pt1 | contig 11613 bp, 12 predicted proteins | sample MGYA00581747_ERZ1740055 | MGnify/ENA primary metagenome ERZ1740055 (study PRJEB43018, sample SAMN04849739) | marine metagenome | isolation source: floating plastic debris | place: Pacific Ocean | collected 2008-08-28 | study: EMG produced TPA metagenomics assembly...
AACAGGAATTTTAATAACATCAAAACAAGATAGAGTTGTCTTCATAGTTCAACTCCAGGAAATCAGCTCATCAACTCCTGGCCGTTACAAGCATCCTCCTTAAATTCAATCTCAACTGTATGTACAGTCCAATGATCGCTTAGTGTGTGAAACTCGAGTTCCTGTCATTTCAATTTTCTGTTTAATTGTATGCATATATATAATATATAAGCGGGGCACAGGTTGGAAACATTCTCATAACGGCCAAACTTCTCGTTATCTTTAATCACAATTGTTTATATAGTTTAATAAAAAATGTTTTAGGAAAGTCTTCAAATGCAACAACGTTTAGTGTTTCAGTTTTAGTATCAGGGTTATGGTACATCGAATCTTGAAGCGGAAACTTTAAAATTTCTTGAACAGGGTTTTTTGTCTCTTTGAAATGTCAAAACGTCAAAGGTTTGCAATGACAGGTGAAAATAAACTCAGTTATATTTTTCGGAATGCGACATTATGCCATAGCGTTACAGATGAATAATTTGCTAGTTATGATAACCTCTTGGATTGTATTCATAATTGACTGTATTCGTCGACTACAGCGACGAGTTTCTATAAAGCCCTGTGCTGTTATATTAACATCGCGATTCAGTAAGAAAGAGCATGCAATTTCTTGTAAATCAGTTTCCACTTTTAGAATAGGTCACAGAAACATCTAAACAAAAAAAAGTTTATAAAATTAGTTTGCTACTTTTAAAAATATGGTGCAAACCCCATGTTTTAAAAATAAGACCAATTTCTGATCACAACAATTATATATCTGGAGCCATTTGTTACTCTCCCACGGAAATATCTAAACATTTGACAGATGAATGTTTTCTGTCTTTATTGAAAAAAAAAGTTTCTGTTCAACTTTACAGTCAGAGAACATTTTAAGATTTATATTAATTGTTTTCACGTGTTTCCTGAGATGACTGCAAATGAAAAAATCTTTGGAAACCAACAATGAAACAGTTGTGAGTAACAAATACAAATTATGCTGCGCATGCCAAAAATATTTTGATGTAGACCTCTGAATGATTTATAGTAGAGCAACGGTTTCAAAGTTCAAATCTTTGGTCAAAAAAGTTTCCTTCCCTGACCCCCACCGTCAAAACCAACCGTCAAACACAAAGTATTCTCAGAAACTTGAGAAATTCATATTTTCTTTCTGGCTGGCAAAATTTATCGTCATTTTACAAAAAAAAACTAATCTGACAATTATTTCTGATCTCATATTTAACGGCAGTAAAGTAATGGAGCTTGTTTGAGAACTGGTGTTGACGCAGGCCAGAGGTATACGGCATGGCGAGCACGTGGATTGAAAGTTTGAACTTTGAAACCGTTTGAAGTTCTATAAAAATTCTTACAGGCTGTCGAACTTTCATAAATTCGATTTTCAGCCCTTGAAAGGATAGGGCTTACTAATGTAATTTATGTGTATATATGTGGATGGCTGAGTGTGTGAATTAGATGCCTTTCGTCGAGGTAAAGTGGGAGAATATGAGGCACGTTTATAGTTTACTTGCCTTTGGTGTGGAAGAATCGAAACTGTCCAGTTTTTCATTTCTTCTCGTCTTTAGAGTATCAAACAGCAGGCTTATTTAAACCAACCAGAAAGCTTTGCTTACTTTCCAAAACAAAACCACCAGACACATCTGGTAAGTTGAATTTATTTGTTACCGTTTTTGCGAGTCGTGTTTTGGGGAAAATAGTCGCCCAGTGCAAGAGTTCCTCAAGCAGTTCGGGTCACACAGTTAACCCCATCCCCCTGCGTCAAAACCATTTCGAAATGTATAATAATGTTGCTTTATCTTCGTCGTTTACATACTGCAATCCTTTTATTGCAAACTTACTGTAGAGAATAAGACGATGGAAAATGCATATATAGGTTTACTTATTCGCGAGAATAACCTTATACCATTCAAAACGGGCGAAATGAGTTCGGTTTCTACATGAAACTTCAACTTGCAAGCGTCATTATTGTTTGGACATGCAGTGTCAGCGACTGACATGGACTCTAAAAATTCTCTTAATCAACGTCTGTGTACCATATTCGTAGTCTTAACTACTTTAAGAAGCCTTGAGACTGACATCCTCAATATTCTTAAGAATATTTTTATGTTTTTGCAACTTAGAGGAATCCTAAACAAAAAGGTTTATGGCAACCTTTTAGTATTTTAAAAAGCGTTTCGCTCTTGTCTCTAAGACATTTCAGTTTTCACTAGTTCACGTTTAAAAAAAAACTGAAAACGGTTACTATCATGGAAATCTGTTGCCTTTTTAATGCTTAGTTAAAGTTTTTGATTCATTTCTGTTCATGTACGGGTTTGCATTGACATCTCGTGACATGTATTGCTTTATAAAGACGGCGAGATCTTAGTGAGTTGCAGAAGACGTATACAAAAAAGGACACGAAAAACTCTAGATTGCCATTATGCAACTGCATCGGAGAATTACTAATTACTGACAGTTTTGGGGCATTCTGTAGTTAAATAAGCGTAGTATTGTTAAGAACTGATATTCTTATTAGAAGTTACACTGCATGGGTGTAGACATCCGGTATTTTGATCTCTTCTTACAATGATCTTAACAACCCTCTTTTGTTCACTCGCATGCGATGTTGTAGTCTCGCCTCATGTGTGGTAAAGTTAGCACAATTAAAGTTCTGTTTATACACTACAATCCAAGCAAGGTCACCATTAAAACAAAGAGAAGAAAAACTAAAAAGGCACCGAGTTATCATAGTCACGAGATCATTAGGTTTGAACTGAGCTAAAGAAACAACACAACTAGGTGCTTTATGCTTTGTCAAGAATGAAAACTGCTCATCAGTTTCGAGAGCTTTTTTTGCAAATAGATAAGTTTTAAACCGTATATAGTGAAAATAGTTTATGAACTGACGTTTCGGACTGTAGTTCTTCATCGGAGTGAATGCATGAGAGATAAATAAAGAGGTGGTTATATAGTAGTTATATATAACCACCACTTTAATTATCTCTCATGCATTCATTCCGATAGACAGTAGTCCGAAACGTCAGTTCAAAAAATAATTTTCACTACGGTGTAAAACTTATCTATTTGTAAAACTGTTTTTTGTAGAAACACCGACGAGAAATTCCATTTATGGCATTTACAGTTTCAGTTTCAAGAGCTTGTTTGGCCGGACATGCCAAAGTGATAACGAAATATTTTCTTTGAAAATTTTTGGTTTTTGGCTGGTTGTTTTTTTTTGTTTTGTTTTTTTTAATTTCTTAATACTGTTCCCCTTTTTATAAACACTGTTTTTTATTGAAAACAAACTTTATAAGAAAAGTGAGGTTAAAATCGCCATAAAAATAAAAACAAATTAAGGACAATCAGAGGCTGAAATGAAAATGTTAAAAAAAAAAAAACTTTGATAGTTATCTTTTCACAAAAAACTACTTAAGATACTGTCTGCCTCCAATCACAAGAAAAACAACAGCATACAACAGCACCTAAGGGCGTCACAGTTGATGTTCGGCTATTAAAAAATATGTCAGTTAAGAACATTTTAAGCCTCAAATTGCTTGAAAAATAAGAACATTTAGCCTGAGCAAAATTCTACTGGTTCTTAATAAAAAAACTTTTAACTCAATTACTTTCACAGTTGGGACAATTTTGTTGATGTCTGTCATTTTAGCCGGCACAGGGACCGATCAATAACAAAGCTTCAGAGTTCAAGTTCAATACCACTTGAGTTTCAAAACAGGAAGATTTTCTTTCATTTTGCCGAATAGAATTTTCAACTCCAGTTATAAATTTTATAGTTTTACAGCGTTGAAAAATTGAAACAGTGTGTACAACTAAAACATTTTTATCTACAACTGCTTCTTTAGAAACACATACTCGGGGTTATTATCATCAGAATTTCAGCCCTGGTAACTTGAGAAAGTATTGTGGACACACCCGTGCAACTTTGTAGAACATCAATTAGCACATATCAAAATTCCAATGAAATTAGTTTGTGCTCCAACAGAATTATTCGTTGACGAAGGACTAATTATAACGTTTGAAACGTCAATGTCTATTTCTGTTTTTCAACGGTGTGCAACTTAAAAAATGTATCTACAAATGCTTCTTTAGAAACAACTACTCGATTTTTAATCATAACATTCTAGCACACATAATTGCTTCCTGCACTAATTTTAAAACAACAGTTCAAAACTTTTATGAAAATCGCTCTGAAGTATAGGCTGAAGCGAACTGATGCTGAAGTGTAGAGTTGCTCTGTCGAATGGTGAGGATCATGAATTTTCAATCTTGAGTTGTCTAAATTACGCACTGTACTATATACTCGCGGACTCACCTCAGTTTTTAGATCTAATTTCTGAAAGAACAATTCGACTTATCTTGACCATGGTCAAGTGTAGACAATAATTCCCTGCCTCCGGAAACGCTCGCAGACCAAAGCTTTCTAAAAACGCTCAAAAATCTTCATTCGGTACTTTTGTGTTATTTTATTTTCATTCACATTTCAGTAAGGCCATCGAAGGCCACTTGACTTTCCTTCACGCATGTGCGTAAGACCCATAATGCGACTTGTGACTGAATCAGATGAAAACCAGCAACAAAATAAACATTCCCGAGAGCAAAATTCATGATCTAAAGAAATGTTTTTCTAAGCTAGACATCCATGGGATATGTTTGGTCTGTGATCATAACTGAAGGCCTATCGCATACCATCGAAGTTAAACTTCATTATTTTAGAACGTCTATCAGTTTTCATGACAAATCTAACAGTAACTGCCACAATTTGCTTGGAATTAAATTTGATCAGGACAAGTATTTTCATACTTTTCCTATTTGTAAAAAATGAAAGTTTTATAAGTTCCCGGTTGCCTTCCCTTATAACACTATCAAACATTATACGTTTGAAAAAAACGGTTTTGTTGCCAATACTCTTACGTACAGCTGTAGTATGACGAGTAACTACTGAATACCTTGATTGACTGCCCATTATGAAGATGAGTGTAGCTGTAGAAATAATTTACCGACAGTTGCGTGATATTCTGTAATTAAATCGTAAAAATATAATGTTCGTGATTTTCAGCTTCCGAACACGAAAAATACATTCTCCGCTGTTTCTTAGCCTTGAGTGTGTCGTGAGCAAGCCGCTTACATCTTGGGCAGTTTCAGCCTGAAGTAAATTTGAAAACTAATTCAGATCAGAAAACAGAGTTTTACTCCAAACAATGCGTTGACCTGTAGAAACAATGTCAATAAAACTCGCAACTAAATTAAATGTAATCTAAACTCGGTGAAAGCCAAACTGTTTGAGATTGAAACATGGGTCTCTTATAAGACAGTAATTTTTTCCCCACAAATTAATATGTTCTAGTGTGAACTTGTGACTGCAAACCTAATGACGGCGACACCATGATTCCGCAATATAGTTAAATACCCGGTAAAATGTTTGCTGTAAATTCCACTAGAAACCGGAATAATAATAATTTCAGTGAACTGTACTCGGGCAAGGTCATCACACTTTAAACTTAGGCCTTCATACTTAAACATTCGTGACTTAGTCTTAGGTCAAATGTTTTAGAACTTGCGGAGTAGTAGTATTTGATTGAAAAACTTACACCTTTTTTTAAAACAACGTACTCAATCTGAAGATAGGTATTAAAATCGTTTTAAAATAATTAATTTGCAAAGATTGAACAAGTAGAAGAAAATCGAAGCAATTGCTGCCCTGTTGTTGACTAAATTTACGAAAATTTATCGCCGCATTTGCTTTCTAGAAAGAAAACGAGTTTTAAAAACGATTCTAAACGATTTAAAAACTCACGAAAAGTGAGCGGTTAAGAACATTTTGAAACGTTTCGAGCTATGTACAAGTTGCTTAACAAAACTATGAGGCCTGAAAAAAAAAACTTTTAAAATAGAATAAAACGATTGTTCAAGGTATTTAAAAACACTCAGGATAGTACAAAAATGTAAATACAAACTTAAATTTCTTCCTAAAAAGTGGCATTACGATTGCGTGCAACGTGTCAACAATGCTAAAATTCTTTCGACTATCGCTGTAAGTAATGTAAGGAACTGACGCTTCGAGCGATAGGATTATGAAATCATTTTTACGTGAACTTGAAATTGATGCATGGACGCGAAAATAACGAAATATTTTCACGATAAGTCGACGACAAAAGATCTGTTAACTTTCGACTGGTTAAATTGACGTATGTCGTCAAGACTAGCCGAGATTTGTTTGCTAGAAGAGTTCCTGAAGAAGGAACGCACGGGTGTTTTCTGCTTCAGCCGCAAACGTCCGGCAGTCCTGGTCAAAACGTCAGCTCTTCACACTAACTACGGAGATAACGATTATAACTTCAACGTTGCTTTACCTAAATCACGCGCAGTCCTTGTATTTGTGAAATGAATACCTTTTTCTTAACTGTTGAAACTCGTAGTCAAACCTTTGACTATTTTCAAGACTTGTTCAGTTGATATCTGATATTTTTGAGATACCTGATCCGGGCTCATTCCGGAGCGGAAATTTGGAACGGTACAAGAAATAGGAAAGTACGTTACCGAATTAGAAGTCAATACAATATTTATTACTGAAATGGTTAAGGGACTATCGTCCGAGATAGTGAATCCAATTCAAGTAGAGCTGCAAAGATTATAGCAGTATTTCCGTTTCAATAAGAAACTTTTATTAAGACGAAAACACAAAATTTACTAACATGGCAGAGGTTTTAAAACTGGCGAGGAAATGAATTAAATTCCGAACACTATACAAAGTCCTGCAATGATGTTTCTTCATTTTAAAATACTCAACAGTGCAACACTCCTATAGTTTTTTTCCGATTAAAATGGGAATTTTACAAGTAAATTTAATATTAAAGGCAAAACGCCTTAACCTTTAGATGAAAAATATCCGTACGAAATAAATTTTTCTCTTTTCCTTTTCTTTCAATAATTATTCATGCCTTTATATGATATGTTTTATTTCATAATATTAAGAATAAGCTCCATTGGTATTGAGATATTTATCACATTTTGAAAAAAAATTTATTCAGTATCAGTACGATATGACTCATGGCTCCTCTACGGAGATTTGTTAATTGTATATAGTAAATTGCACCTTCGCCATCCATTTGGCATTAGTACATTGTTATCGATATATGAACTTTTCGTTTAGCAGGAACGCGCGCATAAGAATATTTTGAAAAGTGCTGCTAAATACATCTGAGCCCAAGCTTTTTCTTAATTTTCAGGTGTCTTTGAGCCTCATGATTCTTATAATTAATAAAAGGTAGATTCATATAAAAGATATTGAGTTTATAATCAAGATCGGCCAACTAATTACGGAAACTCGACCAGGATGACTTTGTATTAGCTCTGTAGACGATGAAAAAAGGGAGGAAACTTGGCCGTTCTTAACTTTCTGGCGTTTTCAATCTCAAATTGTTATTAAATTGTTCTTATTTCCTGATATATTCAAACAGCACTAAATGTGCCGTAACGGAGTGGTTATAACATGAACTTAAATGTACATCTCAATCTATGTGCAAGAACTAAACAAAATTCTTAAATTTGTCTGATCAAACCTGGAAATATCAGCCTGGTGATTGTTCTTAGCTTGTTCTTCATTTTTGGGAAAAATCTCACCCTGGGTGCACTCTTAAAGTTTGGTGTTATAAAAAAAAGGGTGTTATGTCTACATGAAAAGCAATCCATAACATCTTGAGAAAAAAATTAGTTACCTTGGTATAGCCAATGGCTGACGGAGACTTGCAGCAGAATAATTAATTCCAGTTTTCCTGTTTAGTTTATTGGCCACGCTAGTACCTAGTCTCTGAGTAATTGAATCCTAAAGAGTCCAAACGGAAGCAAAGAAAACAACAACTCAGACAGAATAATTTGAGTCTGAGCATATTTTAACAAAAAAAAAATCCAAGCTTGAACTTCAGAATTGTATGTTTGAATTAAATAACTTTTACCAGTAAACTGGTTAGCCTAGTTGGTAGTGTTGTGGTCCGTCTATTACAAGTGTATAATGGTTTCAAAAAGTTGAAATTGCTATAAAATTGGTTAAAAGTTAAGGTCAACATAACTATGATATTAGGGGCATTTCTTAATGTTTCAATTATGTGAGCTGATGTTGCAGACTATCTAAGGCCCTTAGCTGTTGAAATTTGTAATTACTTGCAAAGCGCTTAGAGCTTTAGATAACGCAATATAAATTAAGTTATCATCATCATTATCATTATTATTATTATTATTATTATTATCATTAAATATTTGAATCAAAACATTGCATTTTTGCGTGAAGCATTCTATGTTTGAATCAAAGAATGTTGAATTGCATATTACTGATTAGAATTGAAGCATTCCATGTTTGAATTGAAGAGTTACATGGTTGAATCGAACGATTGAGCTGAAGAATTTTTTTCTGAACTTGGACACGGTAAACGCACCATTATCGCGACCGAAGTGTTAACACATATAGCAATATTCCCCTTTTTGCAATGTTACTAGGACAAGTTGTATCGTTTTGTGTGTTTGTTGTGACCTATCTCGAAACAAGCTGTAAACTGAAATAAAACTATTATAGAAATTAGAACTTAAGTCGTAAACCATTGGCCCAAGATCTTCTTATCGTTACTAAGACGATCTTTAGTTACACAGTTACTGTACCTTTGGTTATGACACACGTTTGAAAAGTAGATCCTTAAAACTACTTCCCATGCATCTGATTTCAAAGTTCAAAACTACAAAATGCGCCATTCGTTTGGGTACTTAAATAAAAAAATATATATATTAAAAGTATTTTTCCATTTTAATAATATACATGAAAAATACTCTATTCTGATTGGCTGAGAGTAGTGCAGTTTCAAGTTAACTAAAGGCCGGTGCAAAAAGTGCAACACCAGTGCAAAGTACACGTGGTAATTCTGGATTATGATTTGCTGAAAGACAATGGGAAATTTTCTTAACCAATAATATCAAATAAAATGAAGACAAAAATTTTGTACGGAAACTCTGAAGCGAAAAAATGACTTCAAGAAAGATCTTCCAGGACTTTCTCTACGCAAATTTTTTCATGTTTACATTATTAATGATCATACGGATTTTTCTCGTTCAATTTGAAATTAATTTACACTTGTGAGTTTTTCAAGAAGATAAAAGTGCACTCCCGAAGCGCCTCGTGCAATTTCAGCTTTTTGAAAAACTCATGATCACTCGTGCAAATTAGTTCCAAATTGAACTCGAAACCATCATACGATTAGTTATACTAGCTAATTTCCGCCTGTTTTAAGGAAACTCCTAAGAATTAGTTCCGTTATTAACCACAAAAGGCCAAAAGAATGTTTCACACTATATACCAATTATTATCTATAGTGAGTTAATTAATGCGATCTCGCTGCCACAATAAAAAAGTGAAAATATAAAAAAAAAAACATGAAGTAAATCGAGAAATAGAAGAAACAAACACCTAAATTCTCATTTTTGAGAATCTGAAAACATTCTTGCTGGGCGGGATCCCCGAAGAAGTGCGATGATGAAATGATTAAAAAATCATACAAAACTAAAACAAAAAGGTTGTCGAAATTGAGGCAAGCTTTTACGCAGAATTGGAAAAGTCCATGTACAGGCATGTTCCACATCCACCTGGTAAATGTAAAAGGGGGAAAAACGATCTCAATTAAACAAGCAAAGATGCAGAACGTTTTTAGACGTACAGCAGGAACATAGAACTATCCGATAGTTTTTCATCTCAACTCACTGTTTATCATGCTTTGCAACTGATCATGAAAACTGTTTCCTAATAAGGCTGTTTCTTTCATTCAAAAGTAGGTGCAGGACTTCCATGCAGTAAAAATGCGATCAATACAATGGAAAAGGTGTAATAGCTGTTAGTGATGAGGATCATAAAGAAGATGACAGCAAATGACAACAATGATAACAATGATAAAGAAAAATAAAATAATTGGATAGTACGTGCGTTTTTATTGGTCAACAAGTGTGTTTTCATTGGCTGTCTCCAAATTGTAAGAATTTACAGTTTCATTAAAGAAATAAAACTATACATGCGATTCGTGTTCATCTTTCTTTATATCAATTTGGAAAATAATAATTTTATAAAAGAAATAAAACATTTTCTCCGTGCCTTCATAGCTTGGTGGATATTTGGCATAGCTTGGTGAGAATTCTCGAGCAGATGAAAACCCTCGACTGCCTCTCGGGTTTTCACTGATCTGCTCTCAAATTCTCCCAAACTTTTGCCTTGGTTTTCACCCGGCTATGACGAAAAAAAACAGTATAATTTGTAACAGCATGCATGGTTTTTCTGACAACCCTGATTTCAGCACTGCTCTGTTCTGATATAATGAAAACGGTAATTTTATATCAAGAAAAGTTTGCCAATCCGAAGAATTACTATTCCACTACTGTAACTGACTCAGTTCAATTTTTATCTCAAGCGGTATCATTTCAGCAGAATGAGTGTTACGTTATTTTAAAAATGAAAAGTTACGAGCTTTAGTTTAAAATAGTTAAGTATTTTAAAATAAATTAAAGTATTTCCTACTGAGATAGTAATGTGTTAGTTCAGACACATTTTCCTTCTGGTAGAAATGACTAGTTGCTAAAATTTATACCCCACCCCCTCCCCCATCCCATTAATTTTAGCAGTTGCATAAAAATAAAATTGACCAACCCTCAATATGTTCCATTCTGTGGACAAGAAACACTTGTTGCCGTCTTTTTTTTTAATTTTCATTAACCAAGGAAGCGGAAGTTATGCTTGGTTTCTTTGAAGAACTGTTTAAAAACCTTGGACGAAGATGCACTCAGGAATGCCGAACTCAACGCCAACACTCGACAGCACATGTTAAGCTATTCAATTTGATTACGTTTTACAATCGCCGACAATCGCTCAGATTTTGAAACCATTTGCTTAAAAGTATATGAAAAAAACCTTGTCTATTTCAGTAGTACAGCTTGTACACCGTACTCCGTAGTGAAAAAAATTTTTATAACTGATGACGTTTCGGAGTGTTGTCCTTCGTCAGTGAGAGTGAATGTGACGAAGGACTTCACTCCTACGAAGAAATAGTCTGAAAGGTCAGTTCTAAAATTCTTTCCACTACGGTGTACAAGTTATCAATTTATAAAATTGTTTCTACACAATCACCGACGCAACATGCCATTTAGTGATTTACGATATTTAGTTAGTACAACGACGAGCATGGAAATGTGTAATCAAAGAAACTCGCATTTGTTGCATCGCTTTTATAAGAGCTGGTTTTCTCGTGCAAGTTCTTTGGCTTAGGCCCAACGCTCGATATTCTACCAAAGGCGATGATCCCAATTTGAACGCACTGCTTTCCGTTTTATTTACGTACCGTCGATTTCTGTTCTTTGATACAAACTGTGTTTCCGTGTTGCTGTTGCATTCGACTAAACCACTTTGCAGTAAGTAATTACTAATGTTTGCAATTTTTCGCAAAACTGAGAATCGGAAATGAGCTAGATTATCAGAATAGTAGCATGAATTAAAATGCAGATACAAAAAAAAAAAAAAAAAAAAAAAAAAATTTATAAAAAAAAAAAAAAAAAAAAAAA
>ERZ1740055.374-NODE-374-length-11612-cov-34.648438_pt1 | contig 11612 bp, 7 predicted proteins | sample MGYA00581747_ERZ1740055 | MGnify/ENA primary metagenome ERZ1740055 (study PRJEB43018, sample SAMN04849739) | marine metagenome | isolation source: floating plastic debris | place: Pacific Ocean | collected 2008-08-28 | study: EMG produced TPA metagenomics assembly...
ATCACATTTATAACAACTTGGGATTCATTTTCTATTTTCCTCCTGATCATCTCTATTTTTATTATTATTATCATTATTATTATTATTATTATTATTAATAACGTGCGGTAAGAACAAAAACAATCTTCTAATAGACATTATTGACCGCAAAAGAGACCCGGTCAACATTAGACTACTAGAAGTATTTTATATCAAAACTATGAAACCATCGATAAACTCCAGAGAAGAAAACTGCGAGATGGACAATCTTTTGTTCTAATACTCTAGAATATTAGCATTTTAGTTTTATTTACATTTTATCCTTTTAGTATGTCAGTGTTTAAAATCTCATTATCCACCTATTGTTAGTCTTTTTACAATCCATTATTCTGTCGGAGCTTTTCATTATATATTTTACTTTTGTTCCTTTATCACCTTGCAGCACGCTTGCTCTCTATATCCTCGTATTTACATATTTATATACCGATATTTGCATACTTTTCTCATTTCACTCTGATGAAGCCGTTGACGGCGAAAGCTTAGTGTTTTAAAGTTTTTAAATTTACAGTAGAAACGGCCTCATTCGAGCCAACCTTTATAATGGTTTAGTTAGTTTTTATAAACAAACGGAGAAAAAAAATGGATGTACTTGTAAAGGTTGAAAGCAAAAAATCTTTTTAAAACAGTATGCGGCCAACGAAGGGGATTGGTAATAAAATTAGAAAAAAACGATAAGTTTAGTTCAATAAACTTGAAGCGTTCGTTATTCCACAAGGGTTGTCAGTGCTAGGATAATGGATAAGTCTCATTTCTTTAGTTTTACGACACGCTATAATTAACCTTTAGTTTTCACAAACTATTCTCATCGACTTTTATGTATACGTTCATTGCTTTCCAGTTTTCAACTAGTTTCTCAGAAAAGTGTGCGTTTGTTTACAAAGTAAAAGAGAGTTTTATGTTTTATAGGGCATTGCTCTTATAAACGGAACACAGTTAATCACGTCTTTAGGAGCAGAGGGTAAGTTTCCTTCCAAAACTCCACCAAGGAAATTTAACGTTAATAACGATCGTTGGATTGAAAATCATTATTCGATGTATCTTCTTACAACTTTCATTTAGGTAAAGTATCCTCAAGACTTTAACAATGTTGCTGTATATAAAATGTTTCAAAGTATTATAAATGATATAGGCTTACTTAAATATGCGTTAGGAGAATCCACTGTTTGATCAACATCAGTAACGACACGTGCCATAAAATATGATACTCAAAATAAACCAATTAGAAAAAAGAAACTGAAATAAGAAAATAAGATGTCATCAACAGTGTGCAAAAGGACTCGACAAAAATATTACTAAAAAAATTTTTTTGGAAAATAAAAATTTTAAAGCATTACATCATCAAAATAGTTATGTAAACATTACGTCACATTTTGAAAAACAAATATTAACTAATTTTAATTATAGATCAGCTTTCAAATCAATTTTGCGTTGTAAAATTTTTATACAATATTTTTGACTACTATTTTTTTCTGTCATAAATGTTTTGTAAAAAATGTTAGTACTCACCTCCCTGTCGAGAAACTGCTTACCCCCTGACTTGAAAGCTAATCCTTATTCAAACATTTATTCCATCATCTGAAAGCCAAATAAAAGTTTAGAAAAGTCAGAAAACGTCATACAGAAGCTCATCAGGAATACCGCGGGAAGTTCTGATCCCCCGGGGCTGAGCTTTTAGTAAATTTACACTTTAACAAACAGTTGGTACAATGAACTTTTTTTTAAAAAAATGGAATGAAAGTCGCTAACAATCTAAACGAAATACAAAACGCAAAGCATCACGGTACATGATTACCAACCTTACACGAGAAGGTGTACCAGGTGTCTATAGCACCAACAATACACAGTGAGGTTTTGATGCTCTACTAAGCAATAAGTTTAGTAAATAGCCAAAATCGATTTAAGTTATATCTACTAGTAAAAAGAAAATCTTATCACCTAGCCAATCACAACGTGAGATAATTTTTGCGCAATTTTTTTTCCACTTTTTTGGCAAACCTGCTTGTGTTTGTGTGTAGTGAGATCGTCTTTTGATCTTATGGATCAACGTCAAGTGCAGGTTGCACAAATGTGCTAGTAGCTAACTTCAAACAGGCTTTTTATGGTAGTTTTAACTGGTACACAGCCCGCTACCAACCTTGCCATAGTGTACATTTTCGTAGCTTCAAGTTAGCTACTAGTACATTTGTGCTATCTATACTTGACGTTGATCTTTATACCCAGATCCCACAAGCATTGCGCTTTGACTGCATCTTAAGATTTTATGGAAGATCAGATAAGTAGAACTTGCTTTCAGGATAGAGTAAACTTAAGTCCATTTTCATTACACAATGTTTAGAGTAGTTTCGTATTGTGTACCGTTTTTGTTAATGTCTTGTTATTTTAGCCTTGGTTAGAGCCAAGAACGTGGCTAGGCATGCAGATGTCATTGCTGCTATGACGCTAGAAGTATTGAAGGGAACCACCAGAGCTTTTGACAAAGGTAGGGTTCGAGCAACCGATTTTACACTTTGGCTGTGCTGTTGCCCTGTTATTATTTTTCTTAACTCTGTTGTTGTCGTTGTTGTAATTGCTGTTACATGTGTCACTGTAATTGTCTTTTTAATTTCCAACCAACTGGAATATTTAGTTAAAAATGTCGTAATTAAGCTCCAAACCGTTGCACACACTCGCGTAATCGGCTGAGCTTTCTGCCTCGCACGCCTGTGTACGGAAAAATCTTGATGATAACGTGCCGCCGGAGGACGTGAAATGGTAGATTTTTCTCATATAAATTTTGGAGGTAATAGCTAGCAAAATGGCATCGCAAGGAAGAGGGCTCAGCAGTTTCTACAAACAGGTGTTAGGCTAAGCATACCTCTTTGTAGTGTACTTAAACAAACTCTCACTTGAATTGACTTGGTGACAAGTTTCCGTTTAGGAGCTTGGGACTAATCTGCTATGAATATTTGTTTAGTTCTGGAAAAACCACTAACACCACAGTTGATACCGAGCTTTTCCTCTAACTTTTATTTTGAAATGAAAGACCTAATTTTTTTTTATCTTTGAAAATGTTTTTGATTTTCTTCCTAATCATTGAAGATATTCTTTTAAGAAACAAAACTGCAGTTATCTATCGATTTCATCACGATTGGTTATTTTCCCATTTAGATGTCCATGCTATTCGCCCACACAAAGGCCAAAACATGGTCGCCGAAAGACTTCGTGCCTTACTGAACACAGAAAGTCAACCTTCTAAAATCGCAGGTAAATGACTCTTTTTTTTATTAAGTTCTCGTACTTTTATATTTGTTAGCTTTGTAATGAACAGGACAGGATCATTAGAATAAGCCACAGAACAGTAAAAACTTAATGTTGTTGGATGTGGCTGGGGAGGTGTGATCTTAATGCCCACCTTAGTTGTTACTTGTATCAACACGCATGTGCTGTTTGTGCTTGTGATTATAGCTTTATTTTGTTATATTATAAGGAAGTGGAATCAATTTGTGACCTTTGCTCTGCTAACATGACCCATTAAGGCTGATCCATCTTCAGGCTCACATATATTCATGTTATATCTGATGGGTATTACCTGATATAAACTTGACCATTTGGCGTTGCTACAAGCATTTACTTATAGTATGTAAATACTCACTTTTCTGGTGCTGTTAAAATTATTGTAGAAATCAAAAAGTCAGAGCAATGGAAACGTTGATTAATACTTTAAATACAACTGGCATTGAATGCTCTTATCCTGTGGTGAGGGAAAAGCATATGCAGGTTAAGAAAGGTATTGAAAATTATTTCAAATAAACTTTCACTTTGCTTTTATATTGGCAGAGAGTCATCGTTTTTGTGGACGCATACAAGATGCATACACTCTTCGCTGCTCTCCTCAGGTAAGAGGTTTTCGTCAATCTGGAACTTTAAGTTTTTTTTATATTATTTTTACAGATAATAATTTACTGCTGGTAAACGTACACTCAGCGTGGTGTGCGCAAAAGGTACCATTGAGATTTATGTGATCTTCTTTTCCACTATACCTGACTCAGCTTTCCCTCCTTCGAAGGTCGGATAAATCGAGTATGAGTCTTCCAGGGGCTAACATGTGGTGAATTATAGTGTCCCATCAAGGGATAGTAAAAACTTCTTCTTTGCTTAATACTACACAAACCGGAAAAAAAAACTGCCCTCTTTCCAAAGTGACTCGAAACAGGATTTAACTTAAAATTTAGGTTTCGAATGAAACAAGGCTGTGATTAAACTTGTGCTGTGGTACTGGGTGAGTTTTCATTTGTAGATGATATGTGTTTGTGTCAGGCATTCACAAATGTGTTCGTACATATGTTATCCACAACTGAAGTACATTTTATTTTGGTGTATAAGAATTTTAGATCTGAGAGAAAACAGTGAAACAGTAGCCTTATCCGGGAACGTTGCTGATCAATTTAATAAGGTCCTCCAGTCGCTAATAATCTCAAGAGCCCCGCACCTAAATTGCACATTTCCTACATTTATCGGGTCGTTTACTGCAGTTGTAGCAATGACTAGTAATAGTGAAATCCTAATATTTGTGGAATTTGGCTTAAATGATAAACATCAATATCGATAGCACATGCGTGGCCTTACTGCCCATTTTAGTATCTTCAAGGTATCTACTAGCACGCATGTTTATCTATGTACTTATTGCAATAATAATTTGTTTCATTCAATAGGTGCACGGAATTGTAAATGACACAATTGCCTTTGTGGAAGGAATTATCGAAACTGAGATGAACAGCGCAACTGATAACCCTGTATCTTTTAGTTATGCTGTAATATTAGCTGGAAGTTGTTAAATTGGCGAAACTAGTGTGTTTTTTTTTCTGGCATGGGTTTGGCTGCTGTTCTGAAAGACGTTTATTCCCAATTTGTTTGGGGACTTCGTAACAAGCTGACAAAATTTGGAACTTTTCTTATCTATTCTTACTTCATGGTATTTACAATTAAACATTTATGTTGATTTTGTTACATGAGAGAAGAAATAGTAGAAGAAAAGGAAGACATAAACTGTTTTCGGCTCTTATATGGTTTGCAGAACCCAGAGTTGTAAGCCAACCAAAATTAGATAAACGTTACCCCGAAATACGTCTTGAAAATGGCATAAGATATGCCGAAACATGTCGAGTTTCAGAATAAAAACTTTTTTCTTATATTTGAAAGTATTTTTATCATTTGTACTTCTATGCTCTTATCAGGACTTAGCATTTGAAATTAGGATTCATGGAGCCTCGGAAGTGACAGTTATACCAATCACGATTGGTGCACTTGGTATAAGAAGGCCTGATATGGGAAGCTAGATCTACCTGACATTTTTGGAAGTATACAGTTGTCGGCCATCCTCGGAACTGCTAATCTATTACGTAAAGTGTTGTGTCTCTAAGCTGCGGGGAGTTGCTGAGACATGATTAAGAACATCCACAAAAAACTGGAGAGAATCGTAGTATAATAATAATAATAATAATAATAATAATAATAATAATAATAATAATAATAGTAATAATATTAATGATAATTATTATTACTATTATTATTAAATAGTTTTGAACAACCATAAACGGTGTTTAGTTTTGTCTTCCACATTACTTTATGCCATTTTCTCTAACTTTCTGTACTATTTATTTATAGACATGCTGCGCTGTCTAAGTATTTAGTTGACAAGTTAAGAGGGTTTTGAGTTGCAGTCTTGTAACTATAAGACACATGATAACATCAGTAGAAGGAGAGATTTCAATCCTGGTTTTTCATTTTCACCTTGACCACTGTGAGCTTGTGTTTGCGAAACGTAAGGAGACCATTTCTGGGGGAAATTTCCATGGAGAATACCCTGCAAAGGTTAGCACGGTTTGATAGGGATTTTTTTGATACTACATTTATTAATTAATTAACTACAATAAAGCAAGACAGAATATGAAATGTAATAACAAGTCGCGAATGGACATCAGCAACCGCAAGATCTTATACCAAGAGATCTTCTCGAATTAAGGGGCAACTGGACTCAAAAATTATATTTTGATATGTTGAAATATATATATTTGAGATAACGAAAATGTAAGTTTTAGAGCGATTCGCTGATATGTAGTTGGTAAAAATAATTGAATTTTACTAAAAGGGTTCGTAAAACCTTATCGCGGGCTCGGAACAATTGCCTCTGACGTTATAACGTGAACTCGAAAGTTCGCACTGTATTTATCACTAGAATTATTTGCAAAATTATCAAGTAGAGACATTATATCATTTGTATAAAGTTATATCTGTTTAAAAATTACGTTCACAGAAAAGCTTTACAGTTCGTCAAAAAGAATGAACGTGGATGTTGATTTTGTGACGTCAAATTGTGACGATCTTGTTAGATCGCGGGCACAAGCATGGCGTCTCTCTTAGTCATGAGCTACAACAGTTTTTATTTCTATTTTTTACGGATCGAGGGAAAAAATACGTCTCTGAAATCCCATTTATAGATGCAGTAACATATCAAAAAATATATTTAGAGTTTAGGTGCTCTTTAAAACTAAAGTTAGTTCAACTTGAAGTCACTGAAGGGAAGATATTCTCAGGCGCTAAAATGTTGCAGTTTTTACACAAGTAATAGAGATGAGATATATGGTATATCGTAATGATATATTTAATTAATGTTGGCTCTTATATACATTTAGACTAAATGATTAACTTATAAAAAGAACTGAATTCTCTATTTCATTAGCAATTTGAAATTAAGACCTCTATCTTTATTCCATCCTTCTTCAGGTATCCCCTTCTCAAATCATCATTACTAACTGCGGCAACATTGATATCGTTGCATCCAGATTATCGAAACTAACGTTTTTAGCTGCTTTACTACCAACAGCCGTAACACATAATTTTAATCACCCCTGATTATCATCATCACCATCATGAACATCATCATCATCATCATTGTCATCAACATCATCATCATCACCATCATGAACATCATCATCTTCATCAACATCATCATAGTCATCATCATAGTCATCATCATCACTATCATGAACATCATCATCATCATCATCATCAAGAACGACATCATCATCCATCATCATCAACAACAACATCTGATGATGATACTACTAATGACGATGATGACATCATCGTCATTAGTAGTATTCAAGGATTTTGCACTCTCATTAAAGACAAGACTTCGTGTTAATGATATATTTAAAAGGTTTATAGTTTTCTTATTGCATGTTTAGTTATCTTCCAAACACTACGATTTACAAAAATTTTTACTGTATAACTTTTCCATTACCTCAATAGAGGCTTGGACCCAAAGCCAAGGAAGTGCTTGAGAGAGCACTCCCTTTATCACAGAAGTTCCGTATCCTAAAGTTGCATGTTACTAACCCGTCGCTGTATCATTTACAGACTACCATCCTATCCTATTCTTTCACAGAGGACAACGTACGCTAATTCTCCTTGATCATGAAAAGTGCCATATTTCCCTTCCATTTGTCACAAAAGTTGTACACCATCACTAATCTATTCCTCTCCCCGTAGGCTCTGGACTATCTTGCAATTGGCGTGCACGAACTTGCATCAATCAGTGAACGTAGATTGGAAAGACTTGTTCATCCGGGTAATAGATATCTGAACAGACATAGCTATAATGCCGCTGAAAAAAATAGCAATACAGTTACTGTTCATCAGGAGGATGCCTAAATTGTGTGCAATTCTACAATTGGTTTCGCCTCCATTAAATCCTGTGTAGATAATTTATTTATCTGTAGATAATCCATTAAAATAAGTAATACGCTATATTTAGTTTGTGTGTATACGTTTTTCATTAATCACTAAGTCCAGAATGGGGATGAAAATAAAAGTAAGAAATAAAAAAACGAGATTCAAGAAACACAACACAAAGATAGAACATACAAGAAAAAAAGTACCACCCCATCAACAAAAAAAGAAAAAAATAAGATAGAACACAAAATACACTAAAATGAAAGCAAATTAATCCACACCTGCCTTTTACATACTCGAGACCCAGGAGCAGTCGGACGGGACATGCGCAAAAACTGGGGATAGCAAAAAAGAGAAAAGCAATCTTTTCTCGCACTGAAATCTTCCGCTCCCCTTCAGTACGAGCCTGAATCACACAACTGTGATACGTTCTAAACATATTTTCAACCTACTTTTACTACTCGGCTTAGCTGTAGGAATTAGCTCCAGTAGCTGCTCTGGTTAATCTACTGTGGCCTAGACTTTCATTCATGGGGACTGATCACACTCATCTGTATATATTACCTAAAGCGGAAGTATTCGCCAGCTCCATATATAGGCTAAAAATCTCATAAATGATTAGTACTGACATGATATGCGCAGTATACTTTGACGTCAACAGTTATTCCTTTTATCGGCTATAGCTCTTTGTGGTTCAGTACTGGTGAACACGGATAAGGTTAGCGAAAGCGTTTTCTGAAACCAATTTATTTACCAAGTCTTGAACTTTCAAACCTTTCCACTTCCACAAAAAGATACATCATAGTTGTTTGCTTGAAATCGAGATAGATGGTTCAACTGCTGTGTGGATACGCTGCAGGCTAAATGTAGTCATTATAGTAATACTGTAAGCTTGACCACGATGATGTTTAATTAAGGTAAGTTCTAAATGCATTTATTAGCGGAGTTTTCTCTAACTTCGGGATGTAAGCCTAACAGATTTTATTGCTTTCAATTAGAATAGGAGTGAATTAATTCAGTAAACTTAAAAGTCTTCTTTGCCTTTCAGGCTACAGTGAACTACCAGCGTTTCTTGTGAAAGAGGGAGGTTTAAACTCTGGTATGTTTTGGTTGGTTCGTTCTTCCCGGTTAAAGTGCATATGAATTGGGAAAATGTTTTATTTGCTACAATTTTTTAAACTTTTAAGAGTGGCTGTAGAATTACAAATCAACGCATTAACTTAATTATATTTATTTTCATTTTATAGCGCAAAATCCATGCAGATATGATCTAACGCGCTTTAATATGCAACCTTCGTTCACTTTAAAAAAACCGCGCACACGATTGGTCAAAATCGACCACGTGATTTCGATTTATCCGTCAATAACCGCTTGTTCGTTATTTAAACAAGTTTTTAAGCAAGTGCTTAAACTACGGCTTGAAAATGGCCGAGTCTTCAATAAAGTCAAAACACAGAATATATGAGTCAAAATGATTTTTTGAGCTTTTACTCCAGCGAATGTTGTCATTTATCAGAGAATGCAGTGAAGTGGTTTGGCGGGCTTTTTTTGCACATCGTAACGACAAATTACGTCCTGAAATTTCCCGCCTTTCAAACAAGTTTGAAGTTTGGGTTTCTTGTGTACAAGACCTTTGTGTTTAATTTGTTCTGTTTGATTTTTAAAATGTAGTTCAACTCTTTGACAGATTTTCTGAATACCCGATTTATAATACTAAAGTTGGTTTGTTTTATGGTGGGAACACAGGAAGCGAAAATATGCAGAGTTCTTCTAATCCTTTATTAAATTATTGAACTTACTTCCCGAAGGACTGCTAATGAATTCAAAAACAAGGTAAAAAGGTAAGATCTTTTACGTTAGAGTTTCAGCTTTCGACAAATTCCATTGATTGCTTCGCTATTTACTCCTGAATGTTTTTCTGTTCCCCTTGACCTTTTTAAAGTTATATTTTTTAATCATTCTTCATGTACAATTTATTTAAATTTCATTCTATTTGACTGAACTACGCCATTTTAATTACGTACTTAGCTAATTTAAAGACTCTGATTTGTTTAAACTCAAATTGCTTCAAATTTGTGAAGTCATATATCCCTTCGTGCAATGCAGTGAATTCAGATTGCTTATTAAAAGGTTAGTGACTTTCAGTTCGTGTTTTGTTTACAAATACACGCAGTTGCTGGCGACAGAATGAACTCGAAATTAATCTTAATGCACTCGGCTTCGCCTCGTGTGTTATTTGATTTTCTCTTTCATTGTGTCGCAAGCGCGTGCGTGTATTTGTAAACAAACCACTCACACCAGTCTTTAACCTTAATAATATTGAATAAAACTGATAAATGCTAATCCTTCGTTTGTTTCTTGAAGCGCCATATTTCTAATGTTATTTTACTTGCATTAGCCATCATAAAACTTAATGTTGTCAAAATGCCGTAAAAAAAAATTGAATGAATTTTATTGTATTGTTTCTGTGTAAAACGTTATGTGGACATGATGGATTGTGCACACGTGTTACTGGTGTTTAGTAATTGTAAAACATCTTTAACCGACTCATAAAAACTATTTTCTTTAATCGTAGGCTTCATGATTGCACACTGCACTGCAGCAGCTTTAGGTAAGTCAAAGAAAAGCTTCAAGTTACCAATAATGTCATTACTGAAATGTTTAATCGTCACCTTAAGCAGCTTTATACTCAAGATGGAGATGAATAAATCACGTGCTATAATTACTCACTGATGCTCAAGTTTTTTAAAAAACCATTCAAAAACTATAGCCATTATTATCAACAATAGCCATTTACCTTCAACTAGAATAAAAGATACCACAACAGTTAGTTATACAGTTACACTCACCGTTATTAATAAAATCGCTTTTACTTTTACTGCTACCATTTCTATACGAAAACTTTCTCCGCTACAGTTCTATTCCAGGGAGCATTACCGTTACTATTATATCCGCTGTTATCAATTAGCTATACTAATACCATCATAACCTTTATGAATAATGCCACTACCGTTACCATTATTAGTCCCAACTCTGTAATCGCTACTATTACCATCACTGTTACTAATTCCTGTACCAGTACAAGTATTCTTATTACTCGTGGTACCACGAGTCAACGTTTGGGTTCGATTTCTTTTTTTTTTCTTTTTTCTTTTTTCTTCATGTCGCGATTAGCGATTCGGTCCAGTGACTGCCATATTTGGGATTTGTCCCCGGTCCCACGCGTACCACGAGTAAAGGCTTAATGAGCCTCTTGTTGCTACCATTTTCGTTACCAGTATCGTTTCGTTTCCATAACATTACTATTACCATTAAGACTAGTACTTATACTATCATCTTTACCGTTGACATCACCATTACTAATATTACAGGGTGTACCAAACGTTACTTTTTTTTCTTTGTAAGTTTTTAGAGTAACTTACGATTGGAAGTTGTGCATGCGCATTTAAATTTTCCCGCCAAATATTTCTCGTATTTTGTGTCCTGAGTTGCTCACAATCTGTCCTCGGTTTCGTGAATATCATGAAAGATGCACCTTGTTAAAGCTAAAAAGCTCAGCTACTTTAGAGTCCAAGCGTTTATAGTTAGATCTACTGGCTTATCAGTTAAAGAAATTTCCAAAAAGCTGAAATGGTCGTCAAGAAATACCAGGTTTAGAGACAAGAAAAGAACGGGAAGACAGAAAATCTAAAAGGGGAAACTAAAAGAGAAACTCAACCAGACACCTTTAACTGCTGAACAATGGAATAATTTTCTTTCAAATATTTGAATGAAAGAAGAGAAAACAATTTTAAAGCCCTTGGCGAGAATCGAACCCCACATCTTCGGTTTACTAGTCCGACGTGTTAACCACTACACTA
>ERZ1740055.375-NODE-375-length-11599-cov-159.716476_pt1 | contig 11599 bp, 6 predicted proteins | sample MGYA00581747_ERZ1740055 | MGnify/ENA primary metagenome ERZ1740055 (study PRJEB43018, sample SAMN04849739) | marine metagenome | isolation source: floating plastic debris | place: Pacific Ocean | collected 2008-08-28 | study: EMG produced TPA metagenomics...
CATCAGGAATAGTTTCCAAAACCATGCGGTCAGTCATGCACTTTTTGTCGCACGCTTAATGATAGGTTGACTACCGCCTACCAATGTACCGCACGTTCACAAAATCATCTATAGCCAGCCAGTCCACAAATCGAGATCAGAACTGGCTGTTAAACTCATGCCCAAGCCTACTCGGCAAAATTGAACTCTGTCACGTGGCTTTACTTCCGGTAATTTATCTGCCTACTTCTACGGAAATCATCGGAAATATCCGACAGTTTCCAGAAAGCTTCGAAAATGTTTAAAAGTTTTTTCTTATGCATTTTTGGATTTTTAAAAATTTCGGAAGTTCCTTAAAATCGTTTTCTAAGTAATTTTGCGAGTTTTGAAAATTTTCTGAAAATTTACCTCCGGCAAACCGGTCCGATACGCACTTATACGGCCCTGCCCGAGGGCCGAATAAGCATTTTGACAGACCGCACCTTAACCAATCAGAATGCAGGAAATTGCAAGGTCATATAATAAATGTATATATTGCTTATAGGATGAAAGATGCGATAATTAACATAAAAATAGGGCCTGAGTGCCCTTTGAACTTTCAAAGTAGATATAACAAACATCTCAACTGAATGATGTTTATAACAATCTTCGGGGGTTTTTTGCATCCAATTCATTTAATTTCAAAAGAGAAGTATGCCTTTAAAGACAACTCTGAATTTCGCAATTTGAATGAAGATGTTTATAACTTAATTGGTTGAAGCAAGCTCAATCATAATTTAGGTTTATGTTTTATTCAGACAACATACTAACGATACGTTTCCATTCTAGATTTGAAAGCTCGATAATGAATGCAACAAATGCTACAACTCCAATCTCGAACATTCCCGGAGACGACATCGAATTAGCATTTGCTTCGTTTTTTTATATTGCACTAGCAATAGCAATTGTCTTTGGAAACACACTGGTGATAACCTCATTTATTATTGAGAGACGATTAAGAACTACAACTAACAAGTTTTTGGTTGGTTTAGCGGTAAGTGATTTACTTGTGGGACTTGTATCAGTGCCCATCTGGGTGTACTTCACAATCGCACAGCTCAACGGCACACTTGTTGCAACTAATATTCATCTTGCCATCTTCTTCTCAACAATGGACGTATTCAGCAGCTGTGCATCAGTACTTCAACTCACCGCTATTGGTGTTGAGAGATACTTTGCCATAACACAACCGATCAACCACAGAGCTTGTTCCCGACGTATTTACAATAGCACAGCATTTCTGATCTGGTTCTGTTCTCTTGCAATTGCCGGGATTTACCCTGCTCAGATCAATTCAACTTGGCAAAATGAATACACACTGATTGTTTTTATTACTTGTTTTGCATTGCCTAGTGGAATCATTTTGTTTGTGTACGTCAAAATACTCCGGGCTGCTAGAGTTACCACAAGAAAGCGTGTTTTCCCAGACAGAAAAACGGAGGGGAAAATGCGCATTCAGAAAGAAAGAAAAATAGCTGCGACAATTGCATTCATAACATTGTTGTTTGTTTTCGCCTGGTTGCCTTTTTATGTTGTAACGATGATAGCAAGTTTCTGCAGCATGAAATGTTTCCCGTATTCATTAATGGGAATAAATAGGTTAGTCCGCTTTGTAAAGTGGATGCACTTTAGCAACAGTGCCGTAAACCCGTTAGTGTACGCGTATAGGAATGTGGAAATGCGACGTACGTTTATGAGGATTCTCAAATCAGCAGATTTTTGCGAATGCGCAGGACTGGACAACAGAGGTTCTCACAAATTACGCAGTCGCTTGAAGAATGTAAAGGGTTTCATTTGTTGTCAGGATGACTGCAGAAAACAGTAACTAGAAGAACTTTAATTATAAACTATATTTAATAGCATAATAACATTTTTATTGCAAAAAAACATTGAATGTTACAAATTTCTTTTTATTACATAGATATGAGTGTTTTATTGTAAAATACGCCACTCGTAGATTTCAAATGAAATTACATTCGAGATACGAGTGCCATATTTTTTCCACCGTTTAATATACTCTATGTATTTTAAAATCAACATAAGAAAACAATATCTTTGTTTGCACCATTTCTAAACTTAAATACACTGGTGACTGGAAAACGTTCAGTTGTCAAGTGCAACTCCTCCGTTTGTTCTTACATTTTATCTAGCGGGTTTTTAAGGTCTTTGATTCTGTAAGTAGATCATAAAATGATGAATGTTACAAGTGATTTTATCAAAAGCGGATTCCATAATAATTTATATTAAAATCTAGTTTTTCTTTGAAAAATCCATTTATCGTTTTCATATTTTGTTCAAAAGACCCTATGGTAAACTATTTTCAGGAAACATTGCCATTTAAAAAAATTTCAGACAATTTTAATTATGCGAGAGAACCAGCAGACTTGAATATGCTGATTGACACTCACAGCAGCTGTAAACAAGTCGAAAACTTGAATACTTCAATGCGATTGTCTCATAAATTGTTTAGAGATGACTTTGTAGTGTGTTGTCTAGCAACATCTGTTCTTTCTACAGTAGCAAAAATAGTTAGATCATTCAGTTATAGATTTTGTTTGGAAATTCAACGGAAACTGAATACACAGCCACCCCGAACGCAACCCCTTGCTTGGCGCATGGAAAAAACTATTAGTTTTCAAAAACTAAAATCTGCCAGCAAGGATGTAAAAATTATTGTTTTCTTCCATGATTTTAAATCTGCGGTTTAAAGGAGTTTAGTTGCCACTTTTAATTAGGTCCATATATCTAGCGTTACTCGAAAACTCCTAGCAGTTGAGAGCTCAAAATTTTTTCATTTTTCACTCGCAAAACTGAAGAATTGCCACGTTACCCGTTCGTTTTAGTTTTACGCTCGGCGTTACGGAAGTTAGGAATTTGACGTTTTGGTGTGTAGTCCTTCGTCGAAGTAAATTGTGAGGTAGAAAAATAGAGAGGTGGTTATATAGTAATGCGAAGATTGATAACACCGTGAGATAGGGCTAGCGGTTTGTTGTTTGCTTGCTACACCATACTGAAGAGTCCCAAAAAGGACAAAACAGCTGCCTGCGGTTGCAGTTCCTAGCTCCTATTTCTATTGGTTCACTGACAAGTCGATTTTCACGTGGTACTTTAGCCATTCATTTAAAATATTCCTACATCCTTATCAGTTTGGTGGTTGATACAGGTTTTCACAGATCCTGCATGGTATCGCATCATTTTGTACACGGTCTTTCTCCAGTACAGATTAAGAAGACATTACGGTTAAACGCCACTTTTTGACGGCTTTTAGCGTTACTTTTGATGATATCACCGTCCATACTTTGAAATTTTGAAAATCCTCAATTACATTCACAGACTGAATGCAAAGGAAGCATCTTGAATATTTTCAGATTTTTTGAATTAGATTTAAGTGTTAAGTTTAAGGGGGGAGATTTTAAAGAGAAATTTGAGTTTTGTGATAGTAAGAGAAGTTAAAACATTATTTTAGAAGTTAATAATTGATAGAAAATCGCCAAACCGTCCCCAAATCAAAGTTGCACTTGCGCATGGTCTGGAGGGACGGTTTGGTGCTTGTCCTAAAAAATTTCCCTCTTCAAATCTCCTTCTCAACTCTTTCACTATCCACCAATATTTTAACCGTAATGCCCCCTTAATATTAGTTGCTGGCTCAAGAAATGTCCGCAACCTAATCTTGGAACCAGTCAGCGGTGTATGGTCTGCTCGTGCACGGCTAGATTTGAACGGGGGTCTCAAAACTTTGGCGAAATAATCTTCTTCCATTAAGAATGCAAACACGTGATCTAGCACATGATGCAAAAGGTGCAATCACGTGCAAAGCCGCCAGTGATTTTACTGAATCACACTGATTTTTCTCTGTCACAAAGGTCCCTGTAACTGTCCAGTAATTTCACTTTTAAAATCACACTGATCTTAACACTCTGTTACTCGCGCTCGTCTTTGGCAGAGAAGAGTAATTAAAAGGACACATAAAAATTAATAAAAAAATTTAAGTGGTGTTTTTTCTTTAGTAATAAGTCCTTCCAATAAAATAAGTCTATTTTCTTACCAGAAAAACAAAGGTATAAGTTAGTAATTGAAGGAAATACAAAATTCCATAGATAAAATTTTACGATTGAGTAATAACAGCTAAAAAAGAATTGTTCTACAGTTGTTTGATTGTTTAGCCCGCATTTGCTAACTTCGGTTACTTCTAGTATATTTACTAATATAGACTGTATATTTACTAATATAGACTGTAATAACTGTAATAATATAGACCGTATGTACAAAACAGTAGTAATGTGAGGCACTAAAGGTCACTTTTCAATTTTTTTACCATAGTGTTTGAATCAACAATGTCAATAATTTTTGAATTCAATCTTATAAAAAATTCAGTCTTTGACATCATTCATTGAATTTAATAATCTGTAAATCCCATCTGTGGCAACATGTTTTTCTTTCTGGAACTAAATTTTGTTCAAAATGTGGTTTTATTATAGATAAACCAGAAAAAGAAAATTAACATATAGATATACATAATTTTAGTCAAAGGGAAGTTAAAATTAAAACAAATGTTGATACAACAACTATATAAAATATTATTAGATGAAACAATTGATAATCTAAATATTCAGTTCATAAATGATGATGTTGCTCAAATTAATTATAATTATAAAGATCAATTTATTGATAATTCAAACAGTATCAACGTTTTCATAGCCTGTTTTACAAGTCATGCTAGATTGATGTCAGTTATTTGAACAACTTGATTATTTAAATGAGCAAGTATTACGTTTTGATACTGATTTTAGATTAATATACATAGATAATGGAAATAAAAATGTTAAAATCGGAGATATGCATGGTGAATTAACAGATGAATTAGGTAATAAATCAATTAGTAATTTTGTTTTAATAGGCGCAAAATCTTATAATTTCAGATATGGTGATAATCAACAAAACTCATGTATCAAAGGATTTACATTAGTTTATGAAAATTCAAATATATTAAATCATGATAGTATGGTCAAAACAGAAATAAAAGAATTAACTATTATAAATGAAAATAAAATAAAGAGAAAATAAAAGTATTCTAAATAAATATTATGAAAACGTTTTTAAATTTGGATATGATAAAAGAGATATACAATCAAATAATGACAACTTTATTGATACATTACTTTATTGTTATTAAAATCTTGTATACCAACAATTATTTTCAGTGATCTTCTTTGCCCCTAACTATATTAAAAAGTCTATATTATTATTGATAAGAATCTATTTAGATTCCTTTTAATTAAATATTTAATATTAATGACTGATATCATTTGTTAAATTAAATGAATGATGTCAAACACTGAACTTTTTTATAAGATTGAACTCAAAAATTATTGACATAGTTGATTCAAACACTATGGTAAAAAAATTGAAAAGTGACCTTTAGTGCCTCACATTACTACTGTTTTGTACATACGGTCTATATTAGTAAATATATAGTTTATATTAGTAAATATACAGTCTTTATTAATAAATATACAGTCTATATTAGTAAATATACCGTCTATATTAGTAAATATACTGAGAAGTAACCGAAGTTAGCAAATGCGGGCTAAACAACTGTAGAACAATCTTTTTTAGCTGTTATTACTCAATCGTAAAATTTTATCTATTGAATTCTGTATTTCCTATAGTCAGGCCTGTATAGTTGATTCAAACACTGTTGTACAAAAATTGAAAAGTGACCTATAATGCCTAACGATTCTACTCAAAACGCCAGGATACCCATGGGATTTGTGAAGACCTATCAGCAACAAAATGTAAAATGTTAAAAATTATTTATATTTTAAAATAAATAACACTATCAATTATTAATTTTACAAGTCTCATGTAGTGATCTTTGTTAGCAAAACTTGAAAACTTCATAATACATATTACTGAGTTCCACTTTTTATTTATTTCCAAAACTGATTGCAATCAGGCTAAATAGTTAAATTGTTTTTAATTCTACTTACGATTATGAGAAATGTTCAAAACAAAAGTGAGTAAATCCGATAAAATGTCCAACTATGAGATTGTTTGATGTTGAACACCAAATATCGTAAATATTTAAAGCCTTTCTTTATCTCCGAGGTCTAAACACAAACTACATTGAGTAAATTGACTGCCTTATGACTTATCAGGATGATAGACGATACTCAAAGTTGAAACCACCAAAATTAACGCAGACTAGCATATGTCATCCGTAATTCCCAAGTTATAAAGCCAAGATAATCTTTGCAAAATCCGGTCTTTACCGAAAGAATGTTTCAATTCAAACACGTAGGTTAAAAACATGCGTCAGCTATAATTTATGCATCGGTCAAGCATTCAGCTCCGTGGCCCGAGTAAAAGATTGCCTTTTTATTATGAAAATGTGCAAGAAAATGGTCTTTTGCAGGGACGCTTTTTATGTATGTTTTAGAATAAGTTCTTTTTTAACACTTTTTATTCACTTTTTATATAAACATATATTTCTATAAGATTTTTGCCGTTTCTGCAGTTTATTCAGCTCAACCAGAACGTGTTACGTGTTGTGATGCATGATGGTCGTAGTTGTAGGTATGTTCTCAGTTTAGAATGTTGGTTCACGACGAAAACAAACTAGCACCAACTACGAGTAATTTAGGTGCGAAGAAGGAGTTGTATGCTCTGCTTTGTAATTGCACCAGATAACACGAAAACTTTGATTCCCCAAGTGTACTAGTAGTACTTTGTTTAACCCTTTCAGTGCCAGTTGTATTTTTAAATTCTCCCAACCTGAGCCCATACTTTTCATTGAACAAATTTGAGAGAATTTGACTTTTAATCTTCAGTAGTTGGCTTTGTTTGATCAATTCTCATTTTCTCATCACCAAATGTCATATTTTGTATGTGTTATATAAGGAGAAGTTGGTTGTTGATAACTGACTGGCACTGAAAGGGTTAAAACATTCTCTTGGTAAAATTAAGTTTTCTCTTCTCTGTTCTATAATATAAAGTAAGTTGTCAGTTATTTGCAATAGTTTCAATAATTTTAGTTATAGTGTGCCGTTGCTGACGCTAGTAAAAAATGCTAAAGGCAAGTTTTCTGGTCGATTTGAAAGTGGTAAAACAATAGTATTCCCGTAATATATACAAATGGTAAAAAAACATTTTTAAAAACAAACGTTTTTAACCACCTGGGTCATCATCAGGTAAAATTATTTCCCGTTATTTAAATTGTTTTTCGTGTAATATTGTTTGTCTATAAGTAGCTTATCAGTTTTTCAATCGAGTCATTTAATTGATAATATATTTTGTCATCTTATCAACATATAGCGAATGTTTTACCATTATCATTAGTTTATTTTACTTCTCTGATTCTGTGACTGAAAAATCATTTACTGGTTGACTTAGTGTTTTTGACATTGCCCCCAGCTGCTGACCACACTAGAGTAAATATCTAATTTCTCAAACATTTTTTAAATTCTCACGATGAAACGTAGAATGTTAGTTTCATTCTACCGGAAGCCGAAGGCCAAGAAACTTGCCCGACCTCCAACTGGCGATTTGAATCTCTTAGCCAAGAAAGTTCAAAAACCTAAAGATTTTGACGTTTAACCACCTTGTCTCAACACTTTACGTGCAACAAGGTAAGCCAAGACTATCTTAAGCTATTTCTTAATTCTGCAGCAAACCAATCGAGGTCTGAACAATTTTCACATCTCTAAAATTTCACACGCTGATAAAGACTTTTGTCACTAATTGTTTTCATTTTTATGTTTCTTGTTGCAGAGCTTCAATCATGACTGGTCGCCAAAGTGTTCCACTTATTTCAAATTGTTTTTAATAGCTTCAAGTGGAGTCCAATTAATACAAATATATATCGCGCGACGTATTGAGAAAAAAGCGTTGATGATTATGAATGTTTTAAACAGCTGTAAAGAGCTAGATTAATGAACTATGATTACGAATTCCATCAACAGTTCAATGATTCAAGAAATTAGTTGACTTGGAGATGAAAAAGTCTGGCATTTCTGTCAAGTGAAAAGATACGACTTTAATATGCGTTGTTAAGAAACTAAAGAGAACAGTTTGTTTGTTAACAGAAAAGTGTCACTATCACCTTTATCTTAATCCAGATGACCTGATGGGAAGACCACTTAGTCACATAACTTTCAGTTCTATTGATTACAAGTTTTTGTAAGTCCCTTTCCGTTCAAATTTGAAAATAAGTTAGAAGAGAAGAAAATAATGAAAGATGAATGCTTCTGGACCAACTACCTTAACACTACCTAACTGTACTAAAAGCAGTGATTGTCGACTGATGACATTTTGTAACCAGAAGGAGCTGTATCTACGATCTTCAGTTTCCATAGCTATCGCCATGTCACACGTTGTGTTAATCCCTTTATGCCTTTTTGGGAACGGTTTGGTCGTTCTTGTATTCTGTATCAATAGAAGACAGAGAACATCAACCAATGTATTTGTTGTGGGACTAGCAGTGAGTGACTTGTTAGTTGGAATGTTTGCAGTTCCATTCTGGATGTATGTCTCTTCATACGACTCCGTAAAGAACGGATTGTGTTTAGAACCATGGTACTCCATATACGTTGGTTTTGATATCTTCTCAGGCTGTGCTTCAATTCTACAGTTAACTGCTATAAGTTTGGAGAGATATTTGTGCATCGCTTCTCCCATGAAACATCGTAAACTTCGTCGATACGTTTACTATATTATGGTTGTGTTCGCGTGGTCATATGCTATTATAATGGCAGGATTATCACCAATTCATAAACGAACACCTAAGATATACACCCTGCTACTGTTTATCACCTGCTTTGCTTGCCCTCTGATTATTATCACGACAGCCTATGCTTACGTTTTTAAGGTAGGCCACAATCAGGCAAAAGAAAGAAAGAGTTCGTCAAAATCAATCGGGTTTGTCGGCGGTTCGATCAAGGAAGTAAACCTTGCATTGACAGTTGTAGTGCTGACTGGCCTGTTTGTAATCTCTTGGTTTCCATTTTTCATGGTAAATCTCATTGCTAATTTTTGCGTTAAATGTTTACCATCAAAACCGTGGCAGATTGGTATATTGATTCGCTTTGTGAAGTGGATGCAATATGCGAATTGCTGTATTAACCCGTATGTTTACGCCTATAGGCATGTAGAAATGAAAAAAGCCTTTATCAAAATAAGTGTTTGGTGTTTTGGGAGAAAACCAGCGTTTTTTAAAACAAATTCTATTTTCTCCGTAAAACTAAAAGATGATTCCATAAAGGAAAAACAAAAAGAGAATTCACTGAACCCTGAACGAGTATTGTATGAGGGAACAAATTCATTTTGTAGATCTCCTTCGGTTAGACGACAGTTTCCGCATAAACAAGAGAGAAACATTAAAGCAAACGAAACTCCTTGTGCGACAACGAAAGGTAGCAGTCAGAACTGTCAGTGTCAAGATAATCTTAGCGAAAACAGAATCGGCAATAGAAATAAAAGAGCATATTTTTTGAGACATTACGTTATTGTAAGCCGGTTAACAAACGTTAGAAAGAGAGATGCTGTTAAAAACGATTGCTCCATGCCCAGTAAAATTAGGCTAAATTTTACCAACCAAAGGACAATATTGAAAAAACCTAAAACTGATAAAAAAGCAAAGGTTATTTATTTGTAAAAAAAATTAAGAAGAGAAAATGTGCATAGGCAGTCATAACGTCAACAGTTTAAAGCTGACGTCAAGCCATTGCTGTTTTTGCCGAGTTAAATGCTCGAGGCACATGAAAGGTAATTTTACTACAGAACAACATGACGGTTTTAAATTGAATCTGGCCATCGGCTATCATGCTTCCATGAATAAATTACAACCATCTGTGCCCAAAAACTTCATTTCAGCCTAAGCACATGCATTTAAAATATTTCTTGCGCCCAAGTATTGTGTTTTTAAAAAATACCACTTGCAACTAAATAACTCGAACCTTGTAATCTCGTTAGTTCACACATATGGAAAAGAAATTCCTGTTTAATCAAAACAGGAACCGTCGTTTTTGGTTCAAGCAGAAAGTTATATGAGGTTGGCAAAAAACAAACTAGAGGTAATGAAGTATGTTCCAGCTGCGAAGTTACTGGAATAAACTAGCTTGCAAATCAAATGCATGTTTGTCATCCTAACTCACTAGCACATCATTTACTTATTCAAAGAATGTAACAACACCGCCATAGGCATATTAGAGAAATAATTCTAATGGTAATACCATATAACTTTACAATTTGTTCTCCAGTAAATCAAAAAGTGGAACTGGCACAGCCTGTAGTTAATTGTGTACTGTATATATCTAGATACTGTGATCAATATGCGTGGACATTGTAATAAAACAGTGAGTGAGTGCCTTTGAATCGTGATATTGTTTTATTGAGACGAAGAAATGTTTGTTAGCAGGATCTTGGTTTTAAAAAATAAAAAAATACAATAAAGTCAAATATTTGTGTCTGGATACTCGTTTATGTAATTTCTTTGTTCTATTGAAGATAATGATGATAATGAGTTTAATGAGTTGATAACATTTTTTCCCTATTTTGAAAAAACAACAACAATCCTTTTCTTTTTTCAGGTAAGCATACATCTTAAAAACACTCTAACTATGAAAATACTTACGATCTAATGAAACCCGTTTGGTTGGCAAATAGTGATAATACAACAACCATAGCATGCTTAAGAAAATTATAAAAAACATTCTTGTAATAATACTAATATTTAATAATAATAATGTTTCATAATAATAATAACAACAATAAACATAGTTTTATTTCAAATTCATCTAAAAATCTTTACATTAATAGTAATAACAGTAAAAAATAATTAAAAACTTGATGATATATAATAATCTCTCCGAGTTCAATCCCTATCTTAAAAAAAGTCGATCTATCAATCTAATAAAATATAGCTCTTTCAGCGGCTGCGATATCTATGTCATAGTTATTAAAATCAAGTAGTGTTCGTCGCTTGACTCTCGTTCCTCTTAGACATACAAGGGCTGATCGAAGGAGTGCGAAGGATGTTCTCGCTCGGATCCATGAAATAGTTTGTGCATATTGCTTTCCTTTCTTGGTGGCTATCAGTCGTGATATCTCTTGCATTCCTACCCAACCCTTCAGTTGCTGTGAATATAAGTAGCGTGAATGAGCCGTGCTCAACATCCAGCACTCTCCCTAAGTATAACCGCTTCTTATCATTTTCATGGATGCAGTAGTTCTGCTGTATCTCCTGGTCCTTGTAAGACTTGGCATTAGGGTGCACACCCTTCCATCGACAAATACGAGGTTTGCGGCTCCCAGAAACCTAGCCGCGCGCGTGGATGTCCAATCTTGCATCTTTAGCTTTGTTGGATCCTCTGTTGAGCTATTCGCCGGAGATGTCTTGCAGAATTGGTTCAACCTCCACATCGCTACATATAATACTTAAAAGATCAGTTTCGAGATCTCTTAACTAATTATGACGCTGGATGACGAAGCCTCTCCGATTACAAATCATCGCGTGGTCTACTGCAAAGATTTCACCGCACACACAGGCTGATGGAATGTCATCGAACGGCCAATCATAACGCAG
>ERZ1740055.376-NODE-376-length-11595-cov-7.305373_pt1 | contig 11595 bp, 3 predicted proteins | sample MGYA00581747_ERZ1740055 | MGnify/ENA primary metagenome ERZ1740055 (study PRJEB43018, sample SAMN04849739) | marine metagenome | isolation source: floating plastic debris | place: Pacific Ocean | collected 2008-08-28 | study: EMG produced TPA metagenomics assembly...
TCCATTTTTTTTATTTTTTTTTTTTTTTTTTTTTTTATTTTTATTTTTTTCGATTTTTTTTTTTCTGTTTTTTTTTTGTTTTGTTGTTGTTTTTTTGGCCCCCCCCCCCCCCCCCTTGTCTTATTTAGAAAATTGAGTAAACTCTGCTGAACTAAACTGCGACCTATTGTCAGACCTGAGTTTTTCAGGATTTCCATGGCACACAAATATTGCTTTCAAACCTATGACAATGTCAATACAAATGGTGACTTCGATAGATTAATTACTTTGCACCTCTGTTACAAAGGAGTCGACTGCTGGCAAGTCAACTAAATTTCCTTATCAAAATAGATCAGCAGAAATTCGCAGCAGTGTACTTGTAGTGCTCTTTTCCTGGCACATCGTGTCACATTCTTAATGAGAAAAGCGCATGAGTCGTGCCACTGCTACCAATAATACGTACTTACCTTGGGATTTCTCTGAAACAGAGAGAGCAGCCGTCCCTTACTCGAATGGTTGCAATTCGAGATCGCAGTTCCTGCACGTTTGATCGAACTATCACTGGTTCACTGAACACACACACGTTAGGCCTAGGGAAACATAAAGTTAAAATTAACAGAGAAGACTTGCTTGTAGAAGATCTAAGCCATCAACGCGCTCAAAATAACAGTTGTACCGACAAAAATACCGACCGGAATTTTAAGTACTACAATTGTATAACAATTATGACAGACAAAACAGAACCAAAAAGTAATTTAATAAAACTTAACCCCGTAATTATTTTGCTAATAAGATGCTCTCTCATTTCTGTAAGCGTCCGCTTGTTAAACGATGAATGATTTTTCAAAAACAAAGTGAGTTCCGACGTCAAAGGAAAAAGATATGATAAGAGAATCTATTTTCTAACAAGATTATAATTATTCTCACGTCATTAAGTGACACGCGATGAGAAAAAAAAATCAAGCGTACAGACTAATATCTCAAACAAGTCTGTCATCTGCGGTACATTTCTGTTCCAGAAACTTTGGTTTTTACCAATTTCTAACTACTTTGTATCCTCATAAATACAACAGCGGGTTTTGCAATTGAAGATGAAATCTAAGATGAACAGAATTAAACTATACAAAGAACTCTTTTATAACATGTGCTACTTGCTCAAATACGTAAATGGATGGTTTGTAAAATTAGTCATAATTCAATGGTTCACAGACTGTCCCAATTGACCAGTTATGTCCAGGTCTATTATAGGCGAAGAAAGCTACAATATATATCTAAAAAGATCATTTGAATTTAAACCTAAAGATACATCAAGGAACTTTCTTGAACGAACTGATTTTCACTTACATTCCAACCTGAAGTTCAAAAGTTCTCGCACATGGCATTGCAATAAAGTTGGCCAAAACAACCATGATAGCACACAGGGAAATGTTTCGTTGCAACCACATGTCTCGATGAGTGTTCAATTGCCTTTCGCTGAAATTTTTCTTTTGACATTAATTTATAAAACGATTTATGCAAACCAGTGCTCGCTTTTCTTAAACAACTGGCACAACAAAATATGAAACCCTGATTTGCTGACACTTTTGGAATAATGACAAATAGAGGTCGTAATCACCAGTGAGAGGATAGTATTACGGTGTCATGTCATCGCCTTTTTATGAGTGCCAGTTTTTTTTTAGCTCTTCCGCTTTATTCGAGTCACCAGCTCGGTCAAAGGACGCGCACACACTATTGCGTGTTCGCATTCCGTCCATATTAATACGATCGAAAACGAAGGTTTCTGTTACTGAAATGGATGTGTAGCGTCTTTATTGTGTGTACGGGTGAACTGAATGTGTTACGAGCTTGAGAGCTAAGGTTTACGGAAACGCTTAAAATACGTCATGCTTGCAAAGTTAATCCTTTGCATGGGAAAGTCAAAATAAACAACCGTGCATGAAGGACAACTTTGTTTTTATGTTGTCCAGTCTGCTTTGAACAACTGAAGGCATCACTGTAAGTGTAGTTTAAACCTATCGAGAAAAATAACTAATTGGGGACAGTAAACTGTGATAAAACAGGCAGCCTTAGCTGTCTGTATAGGAACAGACTTACAATCAGACCGCCGATTGCCATGCTTTCGTAAGAAATGTTTGACATCGTGAAAATTTTTCTGCAAATAGCAGAATTAAAGTTTCAGTTGAAAAATGTTTGTTCTCAGCTTCTTACGAGCTATTAAATATCGAACGCACTTAACTGATCCGATGATTATTTTTCTAGTCTATTTAATAATTCATAAACTTCGTATTAATGTTTTATTTATACGTTTACTCACTTTATGACTTAAAATTATCTATTTAGCTTTCTCTACTGGTCGATTAGTTCAAGGAATGCGTCAGTGCTTACTCAGTACTAGAAATGTTTCAAGTTTTCTTTTCATTTAATTCATCTTTTGCCTTCGCTACGTTGTAGCATCGTTCTCAGAGCCCGCAATCCTTTTGGTCAGCGACAAAAGGGCACGACTCCTGGGGACGAGGTTGTGCGTGGTCCAAGAACAGAAACTAAATGAAGGTTTTCACCTAAGCGTTTCGAAGCCTTCGCTTTACACCGCTGATATTTTTCGTTATATATCGCAACCGCCATATTCTCCAAACTACGAGTCCATTTTAGGCCTTTCTCTTCAAGCTATAACTAGATATAACTAGCTAAATGTAAGTAGTTTCATATGTTAGTTATGTGTTTTCTCTAGAAATTACACGTTAAACACTAAAATGTGAGCTTTGTATTAGCTTGTTATGCATTTAAGAACGTGTGTTAGAAAATGCACATAAATTATTTTTTAACGGATGCGGAAGTCTAAATTCAAGCTCTGTCTTGCATGGAAGGACTTAATATTCTTTATTTCTTGTATCTGTCTGAACTATAGGAAAAGGAGCAACAGCCAACAAACTCGCAGCTCAACTTAGATTATGTTTTCCTTTCCTTACAATCTATATACAAAATGATTCTTACGGATAAAGGATTATATATTCAACCAACTATATTGCATAAATGTGTTTCACTACCGGAACTGAGCGCGCACTGCGACAGCCCCTCCTTTTGTCAGTAAGTATTGCAGCCTCGCAGTTCCTAGAGTCTTTGTCACCGTATATTTTTACTTTTTGGAAGAAAAAGTTGATAGAGTGACAAAAATATCCAAAATTTGTTCGTCGATTTTACTTTTTGTTTTAGATTCCTGAAAGTCGGCTGCAGTCTGAGTTCGGTCGAGTGTGTAGGGGAACTGGGTACTCTGACGTAGACACCAAAAGGTTAAACTAAACTAGAGTCGACTCGGATAGTCCGATATTCTGTTGATCTGTTGAAGCTGTTTTTCAGGAATTTTAAGCGATTTTTGTTGCCCTTTCCATCACTAGTAAGAGAAAATATAAAGGCTGGCGACTTCGCTTGCCAAAAACCCCAATTCGATTAAAAATTTAGCCATTAAAATCGCTCCAATGACTCCAAGATGAACACAGCAACAAAGAATAACGTGTCTCTCACCAAAGTAGCGATCTTGAATCCATAAATAAAAAATCTAACCAGATCATTTCCTTTACTTTCCGTTCCGTTTTCGCTCGAGTTTTTGTTTTAGTAAATCCGTTCTTCATATCAAATTGTATCTGAGTTTAGGGACCTCACCCGATGTTGAAAAACATCGTTCTGAATGGCCGAAAGGCTATGAATCTCATTTATAAACAGCAATTGATAAAATGTTTCTTGTTGTAAGAAAGACAGAATATATATGTCATATTTTTCTGCTCATGTCAAGTCCTCGTGGTCAGCTTGCAATTGAAGCCATCTCTCAAGGAATCGAATGAAAAATTTTGTTCCAACTCACCGAGGCGAACACGCAACGATCCAACCACCGTACCAGAATACAGCAACGTCGAAGGCCACATGCAACGAGACACAGAAAAAAAAACTTGTCAATCATGATTCATGATATAAGGGAGTGTTCATTATTTATGGTTTAAGGGGAGAAGGGAGAAGTCAGTGTTTTATGAACCCCCTATAAGGAGCCAACAAATTTAGCGGCCCCTTCAAAGTGATGATCAACCCCCGTCCTACTATCCATGAAGCATCCACTATAAAGAATACCATGCAGACACTGGATGGGCATTATAGTTATCAGTAAAACGCAAGGACACTACTCTTCTGGTAGTACTTGATTACTTTATACAGCCAAGTCTGTCCTATCCAGAAAGATCGAGAACTTTAATATTGTCTTTACTATTATAAAGGTAAATTCCATGTTTAAAGCTAAATCTCTCATAAACCCAGCAGAGCAAGAGTGGAAATATTTTTATAGAAAGAATTTCGAAAGCGAGTTTTGACTAAGAATACGTCAGTAGAGGTCCTCTGAAGATATTTATTCAATTTACTTAGCGGACATAATTATTATTCTTTATAGCTTGCACTAATTCAAAATATAAAATGTTTTATTACTGGAGCAGAACGGTTAATTTAAACTCTGAATTTCTGAGTTCCAGTAATTTACAGTAATAACTGAAAGCAACTCTTCATTTTTGATTTGATTAGACCACCATTCATTAATTATATAAATCTTGCCGTAATTACCTGTCTTTCAGAGTTAAATTAGCTAGAGAATAAAAAGAAATATAGTTTATAGTTTATAGTTTATAGAACTACATGTAAGAGTCATTAATTTTAAATTTCGTGTTAAATTCAGAACATTTTTTTTGTGCTGGATCAGTGGGAGGCAAACTTGAAAAAAATTTAGTGTAGAGCCGAATCATGGTTATATCTTTAACGGCCCTCTTTCAACGTCCAAGGTCAAGTCTTGAAACACTACTTTTTGCCAGAGCAGCCTGCGGCAATTAAATTTAAATTTCTTTTTCTGAGTTTTACTTACTCGCCAACGCATTCACATCAATATAACAATTTCAGAAACTAAAAAGAAGAATATATCACGGCTGAAATATCACTAATGGCTGCTTTTTTTTTTTTTTTTTTTTTTAAAAATAAAAAATTAATTTTAAAAAAAAAAAATAAAAAAATTTTAAAAAAAAAATTTAAAAATTTTTTTTAATTTTTTTAATTTTTTTTAATTTATATTTATTATATTTTATTTTTTTATTATTAATAATTTATTTTTTTTTTTTTTTTTTTTTTTTCAACTGAAAAAATTACTTTTACTAAACATACTTCATAAAATTGATAAAGGAGCAGTTCAAACTAGTTTTGAAGTTATTTACTTTGTTGGAAGTGAAATGTTTTGAAGGGAAAAAAAAAATTGAAAACACTGAATGCAGTGATGTTCTTAGTATTCAGTAAGATGTTTTCCGCCTTTGCCAGGAACTAACAAACCAGCCTGTGGACTCTTCCTTCCACTTGTATGTTAATGAATAAGCCACCTTATTCGAAAGTAAACAAAATTATCACTAAAATATGAAATAACGATATGAAATGAAAATGTATCAAATTGCTCACTTAATGTAACAAACATGTGAAATGATTTTAAACTCAGTGGGATTCTGTGCCGTACCATAAAAAGATTTAATCTACAAGAGACACTTCAAAGCAGATTGGGTTTTATCTCTTTCAGCCCCAAGGCCTTTAGCATTTGAATAGTTCATTACAAGACAATGATGCACGAGTTTATAACTTTTGCTTTGATGAGATCGGGATCCGAAAAGTAAATAGACTTAACAAGTGCATTTTTGAATGAGAAACACTCCATGGTGTATTCATTCATGAGTAGAATGGAAATTGAAATAACAGGAGATAACAATTACCTATAATCTAGTGATTTTTTTCCGTCTTCCCACAGTCGGCATCCTTGTTTTTCAATTACAACTGGTATATAAAGTGAAGCAAACTCTTTTTCCCTATGCGAGCTTTTGACAGCATTGAACTGAACGTATTAAAGCACTCTGTTGTAAAAATGAATAGACCAACGCTTACCTTTTTTATATTGGTTGTTATGTTAACTGTTCAACAAGTAGAGCTGAAGACACTTCCACAAGGATGTGATGGGTTTCTCACGTATCTCTGTAGATCTGTTAAGGTGGGCCGTGTCATATCTGTTTGAGTGAAAAAACTAGGAAATATCGATATTATGCTCAAAATCTAAGCTTATATTATGGCACAAACCAATCTTCCAATAGATCTCGTATCGTGTGCATTTAATTCAAGAATACTTTTTAAAACGGTTGATTTTTATATGAAACATTCTTGCAACGCACAATCATTACATCAGGCTCCAAAAGACTGAGCGCACTTGAAGGCTCGCATATATATAGTTTGTTCTTTTTTTAGAAACCTAAAGAGTAAGAAAACTATTGTTACAGTCTAACTGCTGTATATAGAATTTACGCATGTTTTCTGACTGTGTTTCATTGACAATATACGCTTTTGAGCCAGTATTAATAAACTGCTAAATCATTTAGCTTTCGGTTCCACTGTAAAGGCCAAAGCTCCACTGCCTATTTGTTTCTTTGTGTGTTTCACCAGCTAGTTCAAACTTCCCTATTTTATTCTCCATTTTTCAGGTCGTCGTCAGGTCGTCTTCAGTTCCTAACTATATTTTTAAACTTTGTTTTCAGTGAGCCTTGGTTACTTATAAACTGGTTGCTTATATCCATACATATATGTATAAAAGCAACCAGTCATAAAAATTGTTAAAACAACTTTCTTCAAACAGCCTACAGTATAGTATTAAAAATTGCATAGCTTATTTGGTTGGAAAACGGAAATCCATTAACTGAACTTTCCGTCAGTCTTGAATGTGCCTTGTAATTATTTGAATAACAACGGAAAGCATCATTCTTGTTTTCCATTAAAGAAGTTTTCGTTTATACCGGTAATGAAGCGGGATATTTTTAATATAAACAATCATGATTAACACCAAGCGTACTAATCTATTTCCTTACATCCTGTCATATTCGGGCTCGTTTAAGCACCACTAAATTTAAAACAACTTTATTAAGTGCCAAGGAACTGATCAGAATTAAATTCTGTCAAGTTTGACTTTCAGTATGATAATGTGAATTACAATAAAGTACTGTTGTATATTGCGTATAAGGGTTTTTCAGAAATCAATTTTCCCACTTTTTTCTGTTGTCTGAAAAGAAAGTTAACAGTTTAAAGCTGCACTGAAACTTTGTTACTCTAGCTCATTAATATTGATTAACTTTTTTATTTCAAACTTTTTATTGATTTAGGATAAGTTTGTATATGTGTTTATATATACATTTTTAAAAACTTAAATTGTTTATATCATTTTGTCAAGTTTCATATATATGGGTTCGAAAGCAATTCTATATCATTGTACAAATATTGTGTTATTAAGTATGTATATATATATATATATATGCATGCTTTTTTGAAATTGCAACTTTAATACACTAGCTTTTTGTCACACTTCGTATGTAAAGTTTTAAAAGCAATTTCGATTCTACGGTAGTATTACTAAAACATTTCAATTTTTTTTCTCACTTACAGAGAAACGAACTAAGAACCTCAGTCGAGGTTCCGATTGAAGGAAGTAACAAGCCTAACCAACCTTTTTTTAGAAGAAGGTCGGCCTTTGAAAAATTACTTTTGCCTCGTAATGACGACAGCGAAAACAAGTAAATATCAGAAACGAAGAGCAAACGAGATATTAATTCAAACAATTATATTGTTAATAGTGCAGTCGAAGCTTCAACGTGGCATTCTACAAAGCTGTTTCAATTAACTTATATTACGAATGTAAAGTAACAATTGTTCTTAGTATGTAACGGGTGTTGCCGAATTAATAAACACAAAAATTAAAACGAACGCAAAAAATATCTAGAAACTATAGCATGAATTGAATTGTACTGAACTGTGTTTAATAAAGAACAAACAGCACAAAACCATTTATTCTCATACATGAAATTACTCTAATGAATATATTTATTGGTCAAAATGTTATGTTTTTTAAATTGTATTAAAAATTAAAAAAGATATGAATTGCTTTTTGCTTCTTCTTCTTCATAATCATCTTTATAATTCTTATTCGACTTCTGCTCTACGGATTCCTTTAGCACTTCCATACACTTCTCGGTTTCCTTGCAACAGAAACTATCAACATGTTTTTTTTTTAACTTAACATTGTTGAATTTCCCGCATTTGCACCTTTAAAAGACAAAATGTTTTAGCTTTAATTTAATATCTGAGTCACAAGCTATAACACAAGAAACAACAATACGGCGCCTAGCGCAAAATGTAAACTTATTGCGAACTAATAGGAATTTCACCACTTTTTCGCTTTTTCAGCTATTTTTTTCTTCCTCAATGTGTTTACTCTGTACATGTATTATAAATATTTTTCTTCGCTGGTATGTTTGTTGTAACAAACGAAACGTTAAGCTAAATATATATTTGAAATCTACAACATGCGTTGTTCTATGATGTTTTTAACCGCAGTTTCTTCGGATGTTTTTTTAAAATCAACATGTATTATACATTTACATCCATTCCGGACTTGCTAGAGGCTTGTCTGCACAAGGACCCGGCAACTTATTATGCTTCTCTTAGCGCCATTGGCGGCGCATTTCAGTGTCATTAGAAGAAGGCTCCTCATGCAATGTATCTGCCATATAACAAACAGTGCAATAAAAGTGAAAATTATAAAGTTTTTTTCTGAATAAACACGTATTTTACAACAACAATTTAGCTCCGAGTATGAAGTCACTCTTGGTCTTTGGCCTTCGTAGCTTAACTAAAAATATAACATAAAACAACGGTGATAAACATTTTGAAAATAAAATTTTAAAAATCGTTTCGTATACTTGTCAACATACATTTTCAAAAGTATAACCCTTACGATTTTTGAAATGCTCTTTATACTGTACAAATGGGGATCTGGAAAGTGTCTAAAAATGACACATTGGAAAAGCTTTACTGATACAATAAAAGCTTTTCACTTTGCAGCAAGCATTGAATGTCAATGTTAGCAGTGAAAAGCTTTATTTTATTGTATTAGTAATCTTCTTTCTTTTTTATCTTTCAAAATCAATTCGATTTGTTAGCTAGCAAAGTGCATTTGTCCACTGTAAACACAAAACATCCTGACAAGGGAAACTCCACACGTGCGCTTTTGAGAATGCAACCATTGCCATTGTAACTGAAAAGCAAATAATTAACTAAAAAAAAAAAGCTACCCATGTGCAAAAAAAGAAATAATAAATAAGAAGAAAGAAAAGAAAAAGAACCAAAGAAAAGAAAAACAAACAAACAAAAAAAAAACTCGTGATTAATTTGACAAAGTGAAAAAAATACAGAAAAAAAAAACATTAAATTTAAAGGGAAAGGTTTAGTTTTTCAAGACCTTGCAGTATTTTAAATCATGTGCCCAGTTATCTAAGCATCGTAAAATATAAGAAGCTTTTAAGAAATCTCTTTTTCAGGAAGTGTTTCGAACTGTGCAAGCTATCATAATTCTCTTCGTTTGAAGTATGCCTTGGAAATTCTACAAAAGACACTCAGCCGCTCACTCGGGTCCAGTTCTAACAATAATCATCAATGACATTTGATTGCACTTAACTAAAATTGATACTTCCCCCACAAAATTTCAACTAAGTAATTTAGTTTTTCTTTCTTTAGTAGTCCTGAACTTGCAGCTGTTTTCATAATCAGCAGTAGAGAAATGTTTCTATTATGTTTTTAATCCATGTTTTAATTATGTATCATGAAATGGTTGCTGAAATGGTACGATGAGGTCAGCTGATGTGTTGTACAAATTGAATGCTTTGGTCAATTTACCAGTTTCACATATATTACTGTTATTGAAAAATTAAATCTGTTAAATTGTAATCGTTAGGAACAAAATTAATTGAAGCTTAGACTGGAACAATGCCTTTTTTTATTACCATGCCAATGTGTTGTGGGGGTTCCAGATAAATTAATTATTTAAAATAGGCCTGAGAGCCCTCTCCCCTCCTTGTAACTATACATTTCTCAAACTGTTTTCCAGGCAAGCGACAGTTTATCTTTTTTTTTTGTAATTATAGTGATGGATAGTTTCCGCCTTTGGTTACAGTAATTAATTTTTACTGCAAAACTCTCTTCCCTTTTGCTGTTCAAGTGATTTATAAAAGACGAAGCAACAGATTTCCAAGAGTAGAGCCTTCCAATTGCAATCGAGAGCAAGAATCATTGAGTAATTACAGCGACACAGTGACACTGTACTTCAATTCGATCAAAGAATGTCAAAAATATAATAGTTCAAGCTCAATATCGCAGTATCCTTCGGACGAATAAAAGCAATGCATGGGTTCAATGAGCCTTAAGTTTGAAACTGACGCTTGGGAGAAGAGAAAAAGTTGTAGTATTCTTTAACACTTAGTTTTTAACGCAATGAAATTTGTTACTGCGTTTCGAATAATATCCGCAATGGTAATTGTATTTCTCGCCATTTTTGAACTAATGCCTGTCAATTGCGATGCTCTGTATAAAAGGGAATGTCCTGTGTTTTCGACGCTTTGTCGGCGAAGGCCACGAAGGGTAGGTCAGCTGTTAATTGTTAATGTTGTACAAATAATAGCCATATATGGCATGTTTATCTCGCAAAAAAATTAGTTTCATATTATTGTAATTCAGTCAAAAACAAATAATCGAAGTCAAAAAAAAAATACTGTTTTAAATACTTTATTTGGCCGTTAGCGTTTCAAACCCGTTTTATTAAGATATCTGAAAAATTGACAATTTTCAACCTTAAGTTCAAACCAGCGGCTATATCTATCTCTAGAAAATTTTGAATACACAAACTAGTGAAGGTCTATCGTATCAATGAATCAAAAGACTCAATGCGACTACACTCACGGATACTACGCACAAGTAGAACTACAATTCAGACCAAAACTAACATCCTCCACACAAATTAAAAGTCGCTCAAGATTCCTGTACGTCAAAAAATGAGAATGTTATCCCAGATTTCCCTCTGATTTTCTCAGCTCGGCTTTACAATTTCGAACGAATATGCATTAATCAATAGCAAACAATTAAACCAATTTCCTAAATGAATTAAAGAATGGAACTCAAGATTGCTTTAACAGTAAAATGAAGGAGAACCATGCCGTTCCGTAATTACTAGTAAACATTGCGGATCGAGACACTTTATATACAAACCAACCGCACGAAGCAGGCTGGAGGATTTAAAACAATAACCATTGTACATGTTGCACAAAATCTTATGCAAATGAGAAAGTCCCAGCTATAACTCACTGCTACTCCTACAGAGTATCCGTGAGTCAAAAATGACTCATCTTCGACGTCACGTACATTTTTTTAAAGAAATTGCGAAAAAGAAACATCGAAGAAACAAGAAAAAATTTTTTTTTTTGAAATAGAGTTGGAAGACGCGGAGAAAACGTTTATATTGTATATTTTCCATAAAATACAATGGGTGTAGGAGTAGACGGGTACCAGTTTATTGGCGACGGATATAATGTACAAATTGTTACACACAGTAGATAATCTGGATAATTAGTTGGAAGCCACTTGACTGTAACCTTGTATATTGCATCTGTGAAAAATTAAACCCGGTGATGCGTACCTAGTTGAAACTGGTAAGGTCAAGTGAATGTTAATTACGACAAAGTGAATATATAT
>ERZ1740055.377-NODE-377-length-11587-cov-8.290930_pt1 | contig 11587 bp, 4 predicted proteins | sample MGYA00581747_ERZ1740055 | MGnify/ENA primary metagenome ERZ1740055 (study PRJEB43018, sample SAMN04849739) | marine metagenome | isolation source: floating plastic debris | place: Pacific Ocean | collected 2008-08-28 | study: EMG produced TPA metagenomics assembly...
CATACCAGAAAGATCTGATTAAAGTGCATGTTAAAAGCAAATAGATTAAACTTTCTGGGCCTTTTTTACAAAAGGAGCAGAGTTCTGTTGTAACTAAGTTACATTTAAAGTGAAATTTGTTTGTTTGTTTGCTTTTTAGTCCTTAAATTAAATTATAAAATTCTAACTTTCAAACTGTTTTCATGACCTTGAATGCACCGAGAGATCTTGCTATATTTCCCCAACCATAACAAGATCGATCAGCAGACTGATATCAAATTGAGGAATTGTTTTAAATCCTAATCAATATTCACTGAGATTAATTAAACTTTGTGTAACAAAAACAATCTGTACACCTACCTTTACCCAAATCATCGCTAAACTCGTCAACTGCACTTAGAACAAGAGCCTCGTCTGAACCGAGCACGTAAGAAGTCTGGATACCACTCTCCAAACTTTCACCTGTAACGAACAGATTTTCAATACGATGAATTATAAATTAACAACACACTATGACTTATGTTAAAAATATTAAATTATTAGACACTATGCTAATTTTCTGTGAGGTATTGTTTAAGGAAATGGTATTACTATTACATTACTCTGTCATCTTTTACCAAGACCAGAATCTATCTTCGTTGGAGTTGGGAATTTCCTTCGGGACTTTAAAGAAGAGCTCGCCCTTGGTAAATCCATTGTCGAATTTTGTTGGGCACCGTAAAAATTACAGCTACTGCACCTCGAACCGTGAGTGAGTCAGAGGGTCTTTTATCTCTGTCTGACTCTATGTTTTTACCAGCCAATCCAACTTGAACAAACTAGGTTCCTCTCATTGGTCCCTTTTCCTATCAAAAAGACTCTCCTAGAACTGTTACTTCAGTTTATTGTTAGACGTCTTTTTACAGATCACAACGATCTTTTCCTGAACCACAGCCTTCTCCCCTTTTGGGGGACTTCCTGAGCATGGACTTTTTTCTTCTTCTTCTTTTTCTTCAGAAAAATTATTTTTGACCCACCCTTTCCTTGTTTCCGTTTTTTTCCTCAAACTTTCACCACCCCCTGACTTTCCCTAGGGTTTGGGTGACGATAACAAGCACATTGATTTTGGAAAAGCCCATCCTTTTGACTCCTTTTTCGGCCATTTGACCGATTTCAATGGTCGCCATTTGGAATACATTAAAACCTCATTTGCATATTTTGAGGTTGAAACGCTTCCTACACGACTACTGATAGAGTTACATATTTATTTTATCAGAGTTTTAAAAGCTTTAAACAAAGAAGTTTTATTTAATTATCTGATTGTGATTATTGGTATCAAAATAGAAACGTTAAAAGTATCGTTAATGACAACTTCATGGCTTTCACTGACCTGGATGAAGAAAGAAACTTCTCACTCCTTTGCGTAATTCTCTTTTGCCCAACTGATTGCAGCCTTTATCGTCCACTGGGTCCAAAACCACACAATACTCTCCTCGGCTTAGCACAGTTTTCTTAACTTCTTGCACAACTTCCTGGAAAAGGAGCGGCAACAATTTCAATCAAATACTGAGCTTTGGAAAAGCAAAAAACTTGATAAAAATCACGACCTTTTTAATTACAGACATATTTCTGCATTGCTAATGCCATTGTCAGTAGCACTGCCGAAACATGTCTGTAATTAAAAAGGTCGCGATTTTTATCAAGTTTTTGGCTGATCTTTTTCTATTCAGCTTTAGAAAAATAATAAGCAAAGAGGATGCCACATGGATGCAAGTAGAAAACATCTTAATCTTCTGTTTTTGTAAACATCATTCAAGAGTAAGAGTTGTGGATGAAGAAAAAAGATCGTAGAGACAAAAGTGAGACAACGATTTTACAACGAGGAGATTTAAAGTCATTTCTACATAACAGCCATTCTACACAGTACCTCGTGCAAAAAGCTTCTTAACAAAAAGATTAGAAAAACAACCGTTGGCTGGTTAACCTAGTTTGTAAGGTACCAGTCTACTGCGCTGGAGGATTGTGTTCAATTCCAAGCCAGACAAATACACGAGGTCCAAAAAAATGGTGGTTATCTAGAACCAGCCCTGAATCTTCTCCACAACCAATGATCTAATCAGATTTGAGTCTAGCTCAACAACATGTGAATTTAACACCTAATGATGAAGCCATTTTGTTTTCTACTGATAATAGCAGCAAAACACAAAACCATAAGATATAAAATGATAAAAGCAAACCTCAGATACTTCTGGAATGTACGATTCTGTTTCATCCATAGTTACCAGCCACTCCTGACCAACAATTCTAAATGAGATATATATAAACTTTATAAGTTTGTAATTTCTACCGATAAATTTATTTAAACTACATCACTATTTCTGACCAGTCTTAACTTAATGGTAAACTCTGTTTGATTAGTATTACTAAACCACAGGGAACTATTGCAATTCTTGAATTATGTTTGGCTGTGTAACTAGCGATGCATCATAAATGTATAAATTATTTCCTTACCAGGGAAAACTTTTCAAAGAAGCAAATTTTCGAGAAGCAATGGTACTGTAGCCTATTAAAAAAAAGCAGTCACTAGAATGCTGCAGCAATGTAGCAAAAATATGTAGTTTTCAGAGTCTTAGAGGACTGCATTTATAAAGACACCGTTTTCATGTTTATAGGACAGAATTGTTAACTCAATCACTTATATTTTGTCCATCTATTTGCGTAATGCTAAATACATCTAATTTTATAGACATTTCAGATACTGGCATCCATTCACCTTCAGGGTTGGCAACTTCCTATATAACCAGCTAACTAAAGCAATGAAACAACACTTAAAACATTCAAAGATACAGACAAAAAAATTATTATGCAGGAAGAATCTGAGCAACGGATCCTGATCTTGTTTATTGTTTTGCTATAAGCAGCAGACTTCAGCAAGAAATGATTTAAAAATTATAAAATTGTTTTCTTTTCACCTCCTCAATCAACACTGTTTAAACATAGTTTCTAAATGCTTTGAATTTTTCTCCAACTATTCTGCTATATTTTTTACAAAATAAACTAACGTAAGGATCAACACCATTCCAGTAGACATTTCGTTTGAGTTTCCCTGATAAAACACATTAATTCAAAAAACAATTGGGCACCTAACTAGATTTATTTAGTTCTTGAAGTTTTACCGATTACTATGTGGGTCTCGTTTTAAAATTTGAAGATGTATGTACTGTAGATGCAAAATAAAGTATATCCATGCTATTTACCTCTTTTTTCCAAGAGCATCCACACAGTTTTCTAATGCCTTCATGTGAAGCGCTTTGTCTTGAGTTAGAGTTTTCGCCTTGACAACACCTAGAACCTGCAGGTATAGGACTAATCTAATTCACTTGCCATACTGAATGCTGAATCAATATCATCATCTTTATTCTTTCAATGAGAATCATCAACCCAAAGTGATTATCACTTTTGTTGTAACACGATATTTGTCATTACCATCACATCTTCTTTTTCAATCAACACTTTTTTCAACATTATTACTATATCATCATCTATATACTATACTATAATTATTATACCACTCCATCACAATTATATCATCAGTCTGAATACCTCTGTTTTCCCCAAAGCTTGTGCAACTATCCTTGAAGCTTACATTTATGCCAGAACGTAATTCTCATGGTGTTCTTTTGAACAAGAAACCCTTCAGACCTACCTGACAACCACAACTGATAGATTTCTCTTCTGCCACCAAGTTTGGATGTCTCTGCTTTCCTCTTGTAAGATCACAAACATATTTAGCAGCAACCAACAAACTTTCAATAATCCCAATGTTCTACACTATTACACCTCTCCTTTACATTTTCTTTGAAAGTTCTCGTCACCTTCACCTTCAACCTCTAAAACTTCATTGTTTTCCTAAAACCTTGTCCCAATTATTAAGACTGTCGTATTCATTTGTAATAACTGATGCTAGAACCAATTTTCAACTGTTAAGAAGCTTCATTCCTTGTTCCCTGCAGACAAATCCACCATCCCTTCATTTACTTCTCCAATCTGATAACCATAATTGACTTCACCAAATTACCCAGGATCTTTACCTACAAGTCCACTAAAACTTTTGATCCTCCAGTGAGAATGTTACCAATCCCGACAAGTTGATTCTTCCTTTTTTTCAGAATCTGACCAAAAAGAACTTTTAGTTTGATCTCCACTTTCCTCATATTTTACCATTCTCTCAATTAACCAACCACCTGTACAATATATACCTACAACAACCACACTCTCGGTTTTAGAACCACCCCTCTTTCTGGCTCTTCCATTTTTACCTTAATTAATACACACAAAAAAAGAAGTGTTGTTTATAAGTCAGAAATTTCACTAGACTCTCTCATTAGCGGCCAACCATTTTGAGAAGAAAACAAATGGAAGGACCTGTGCTTCAATGGATTTTCAAACTATTATCAAAGCAATTAAGTTCTATTAGAATTATCCCAACCCAATCCAATACCTTGGAGTGTACCTTCCCTGGAAACAACCAGTTAAAGTCATCAAGAAATATAAAAGTAGCGGCTGGATGCTCTTTCTAACAAAAACTGGTTTGATGGGTTACAAGAAGCTGGTATTTGTATCGAGACATCATCACCAGAATAAATGCTGACCAAGGCTATAAGTTCTTTCCCAGTGTGGTATGAATGTCCCCACCAAGACACGAATCTGGTATGTCATTATTTCAACAGATTACAGTGTCTTAGAGTTAGTGCTAATACTCAGGGGTTTCAATAAATTTTGAAGTAGGCAGCCAGTTGGGGTAGAGTAGGTGACGGTATTAACAATGGGCCATAAGTCCCCTTTTGCTAGGTCTGGGGGCATGTCCCCCCAGAAAAATTTGAAATCTGGAAGCTCTTTTAAAAACGCTATTTCCAGCATTCTGGGCATCAAATCATGCCGAATGCGCAATGAGGCCTGACCTTGATCTCGAAATTGATGTAAAAATTACATCCAAGACCATTAAAAGTAATTTCAATTTTGTTTGAAAGGATCGTTCTTTAAATACTTCAGTTTAGGGAAAAAAGTAGCCGACGTCTCTGATAGAAGTAGCTGACATTCTTCGTCGGACGTCGGTGCTTATTGAAAGCACTGAATACTACAATTATCAATAGTAGTTAAATACTAATTAATATCAATAATGATGCAAATCCTAATACTGATTTATAATGACATTAAATTTAATAGTATCAATACAATAATAATTATCCTAACACTAATTATAAACAACATTAAACTACTGAGACTTGCCTGTTCATAAACTCCCGGCAAATATGAACCAAGGTCCCTAACAAGCCATTGTTCACCTGTTACATGTTTCCTGAGCATAAGAATACATTAAAAATAATTTAGAAAACTAGTAAAAATATGAGAACAAAACATTTATGATATTCCAAAACTGAAGCCTACTTTTAAAAGAATAAACAATTTACAGAGTCAAAAGTTAAATTTTTGAGGAAACCTTAAGGAAATAACTAATTATGTTAAAATACAAAAATACAATCATGAGTCAGATGTTTCTGCAGGTTTCTTAATAAACTGATGAAGATTTTTCCACAAAATTTCAGGAGTAATTCGGGAGTACAGGGAAGTTATCTGGCTTTTTTAGGATTTTTCCAGTGCCCTGGAAAATTTTTCAAAATTTCCAGGAGTTTTTAAGCAACTCTAACAGTAGTGAGCATGTTATTAATTTTCTGTTCAATAAAAACAAGTTTTTAACAAAGAGAAAGTAGCCAACTTAAGAGTAAGAGTGTTGGTTTGAAGAAGGAGGATGCAAATAAAGAATCGAGCAAGATGGAGAGTGGGAGTGGGAGAGATTGCTGGCAGAGTGGGGTAAATCTGGCCACCCTCGTTTATGGGGGATAAAACCGGATCAAAACTGGATTGATGATGATGATGAGAAAAAGTAATGCATTAAAAAAAGTAAAAATCTTAAACTCTAAGTGCTGTATTTCACTCACTTATGTTCTTATTTAAACTTGTCTAAATGTCATCATATTTCTGCTAATCATGCACAATAAGTTTATGAAGGTAATCCCATCGATTAAAGCAATAGAAAATTCATTAAAATGTGAATACTATGACAAACAGTTAATGTTCTAAAGGTCTGCTTTAGATTCCAAAAAAAAATAATTTTTAGTCAAGTTTCTAGCATAACCAATAATTTACTGTAAGAATTTAAAAGCACATAATATAGTATATATTGTACTGAGGCCAAATTGGTAGCTGGCATAATACTACATAAAATTTAAACATAAAAATACTGAAAAACCTAAGTTCAGTACAATAAAATAAGCTAGTAGCTGGACAGCTATTTCAAGATTCCTACATTAGATGATCAAAAACATCAAAAGTTTGCAGGAACAACTGAAAAGTAATGTTTCTTTTGCTTTTCTTACAACTGAAAATATTAAAACCACCTGGCTAGCTTTGTTGGTAAGGTGCCATTCTACCATGCAGGAGGCTCAGGTTTGTTTGTTCCCAATCCGACCAACACTCAGAGTGTTCAAATAATTGAGGAAAAGGTGCTCTAACTATAGGCTTTCTCGTCTTTTCGAATAAGGATGTTAAACTGTAGGCCTTCAGATCTGTGTTTACATGCATGTGAGTCTGCCATGTGAAAGGTCTCCATGCACCTGAGAGTGCTAAAGAAGGTGTCCCCAATTAGGCCATTGGCCAGCAACAAAACTTGACACCTATATAAAGTCTATATTACTAAAATGTTCATACTTTTCATTTCTGTCCACTAAATCTTGGCTAGCCTTCAACCTCAAGGCCTCCCCATGTTTAATAACCCGTGCATGGATAGTGCCTATCAACTCCTGCAACATAAAATATGTCCATATAAATGTCCATCGGTACAAAAAAACACTCCAGGGGGAGGGATAAGGTCATATTAAAATCCATGAAGGTCATGGTAGCGACGTGCAGAGAAAGGATCCTTGCCATACTGAAAGTAACATAACTGTAATAATCAATCACTTTTTTGTATCGTCAGCAGTTATTACAAGGACTTGCATAAAGATGGTGAGAAAGCATGCACAACTGGATATTTTTGATGATGCAGTTTAATTTTATCTGTTTACATTTTTAATGTCATGATCATGAATGCTACATCCCACAATGAAGATGCCGAAAATGGAATTTCTCCATTTAATGCAAGTAGTAATCCTACCTGAGAATAAGCCAAAAATAGAAAAGTTGGGATTGCGGATCTCACATGTTTGCAGAAGGCAAAGGACTCATGAGTTTTAACAAACAGAAAAAACAATAAAAAATGCAAAGACAAGCTTTTTTTTGCACAGTAAGGTCCAAAGGTTAAGGATGCATTCAATGTTCTTCTTGACATAATTAAGAAGTGCTGAGGACTGTGAAAGAGCATTAAAATTATTCATTTTCATTACACAAGTGAAAGTTTCCTTTGCAAGATGCCAGTTTTGAGAAATGCTTCAGGAAGGTAGCAAAACTATTTACAACCAATACATGTACGTACAGTAGTTCAACTGAAGCAAAAAGCTGAGTTCTGTGATTTTGGACATCTAGCTGACATATAAATGAGATTAGTTTAAATAAATGTATAAAAAAAAACATTGAAATGCACTAGGAAGTAGGATAACAGCATGATCTAAACCAATAAAAATGCATGTTCCTCTGTTAATGGGCTAATATCAGATTGTTACTGTATACAACAATTATCAAACGTTCATAAAAAGTATAATCAAATTAGTTAAATTTCAAAATCAGGTTTCAAACAAATGCCCTAAGGCTAAAACCTTGCTAGCTATGAAAAATCCCTGCAAAATATTGTTTTCATCTTACCAGTTACTAGAATATAACAAGACAATTACAGTAAATAGATCTCTGTAACAAGAAAGAATGGAGGATCCATGCTTAACTATCAAACAAGTATGTTTATGTCAGAAATTCTAAATACAAAAACAAGTCCGTGACACTAGAAGGTCCAAACTAAACAAACATGGATTAAATGATTGCACCTGAAAACATAACCAATAGTCGACTATCATGCAGTCTAAGAGTCTTGAACGACAGTGCTCTTTCTGCTGAACCCTCCTATATATGATGTTTATATGGAATAGGCTATCAATCAGATTTATACATGTAGGCTTCCAAATCCACATAAAATTAATTATCTTCATTTGTTACCCAATAAACATAACTTTGCTACCATCAGCAAAATCTCTTAATAATAAATATCTTGATTATCAAATAATAATAGTATGATTACAGGAGTTAATCTTCATCACCTTTTTTAATTATCAATCCCATACAACAGAACATGTTATGTGTTCTGTCAATGTTAGAGTGGTAGTGTTAAGGCTCTTGTTGGTGGCAATGGCCGAGAATTAAAAATTTTGCAAATGATAATCAACAATCGCATAAAATACCGTGTATGGTGAGGGCCAAAACGTGCAGGGTCCTTCAAGCTGCCACATTTCACCAGCTTTTCTCAAAACACCATCAACTTCATGATCCATAGTTGCAGTCAGTCAAATGGCTTTGTTAGGCTCAACAACTGGCAATGAACGAATGCCTTTCTTGTAGTCTGTAGCAGTTAGTTCAATACATAACTATATCAGTTTAATGATTTAATGGCACTAAAGAATGAGAGATTAATGTACAACTTTTAGAGTTCAAGGTTCTCCATCCCACATCTTCTAACTTCATCAGTAATCCTCTCCTGCCATCTTCTCTTGCCGTGTATCTCTGTCAGCATTCTATGATCACAACTAGCTAGCAGTCCTTCCAGTCTTTCTGTTAGTGCCCATGTTTCAGCTGCATACAGCAATGCAGGCCTCACAAATATACACTCTTTTTAATTTTTTTTTTATCAGAGTAGCTACTGATCGTAACTGGGCAGTTATTAACCTGCATGAGAAATCACACCAGTTATAGTGCATCTTGTTCAGTATGATATTGGTTATATTATCTTCCATGATGTTCAACTTCCTCATGTCCTTACTCCAAGTCTACTTTGACCTACCTACTGGCCTTCTACATATGCTATTCCCATCCCTTTGTTTTACATGACCAAACCATCTCTATGTTCAAGGTTCTCCACCACACCCCACCTCTGACCTCTTCATCTCTTCATTAGTAATACTGTCCTGTCATCTTACTCCTAACATGTATCTCAACATTCTATGACCACAACTTGCTAGCAGTTGTTCCAGTCTTTCCATTAGTGCCCAAGTTTCTACAGCATACAGCTTTGCAGGCCTCGCATGTGCATAGTAAACCTTCATTCTTTCTTCTAAAGGAATGCTATGGTTTACTGTAGCAAGCTTCTATTTCCCTCTATTTACTCTAAGCACAGGATGCCCTATACCTTACTGCAGATTCTACCCCTCCTCCACATGAAATCACATCTTCACCAAGATAATGAAAGTTGTCCACCATTTCAACCCTAGGTTTAAATTGATTACTGTTTCAAACAAAATTAAATATATCTTTACATAGTTACCTAATTCCTCTGTAATATGTTATGTGCTTATAAACATGTTCCTTCTCCTTCAGTACCATAAGTGAAGTACTTAGTATAAATAATACATCAATCACTAACCTTTTTCAGAAGCACCAACAAGAATTTCACCAGGATAAAGAGGAAATGGCTCCTAAGTGATAGTGTGCAACACAGAAGCAAAGTAGATCATCAGTACTATAATTTAATATTTCAAGAAGTACCTAACAATAACATTTAATTAACTAGAAAAACACTCTGAGAGCCCAGACCTCCGCCAAGCATATTGTGAAGAATCCTTTAAAAAATTCCTGGATCTAGATTGTTATCCGGGTCACCCCCAAAATTTAATCAATTCTTCCTCATCCCATTTCTGAAATTTCCTCAAAATTTCATCAAAATCTGTCCATAAGCTTTTGAGTTATGTTGCTACCAAACAAACAAACCCACAAACAAACAAACAAACCCTGACAAAAACATAACCTCTTTGGCGAAGGTAAATAGTGTACTATCAATGAATGATATAATACAACATAATATAAATCAAATTATGTGGTGTCAGAGAGGGTACCAGGAAGGCAATGTGGTGCTCTTCAGAGTAAATGATTAATATACAGATTTATTCCTTCTGGCACTCAGCTCTCACAAATGACCCTTTATATCTATTTGCAAGTAACACTGTCTGCTAGTTAAACCAGCTGGGTAAGCATAGTTTACAGGTTTGGAACCCTTAGTGAGTCCAAATGCAGGAATGGATCCAGTGGACTGCAAGGAAGAAGGAACCAGGCAGCTTCATCATTATCATGGCTTCAATGGTGAAAAAGGAAGACCTGGAGAACATAATTATGAACTGTGAACAGAGCACAGAAAAAACATGAAGACACTGATTTCCATCCACTACATCTTGACCAGCTCTAGCTGTCTCAACTTTTTCTTGCAACTGGATCTATGTAGGAATATTGTTGAGAAAATGAGACAGATGACACAACCCGGCTCTATAAACCACTTTCATGCACAACTCACAACTCAACTCTTTCAATATCAATATTTCTGGGGGGTCTCAAACACAAGGAAGAATACCAGTCCTACTACCAGCCATCAATGCAATACAACAGTAAACCCCTAGACCAATGAAGAAGGGGAGGCAGATTACGAGAATAACGGAGAAGGTATATCAGATCACCAGGATTATTGGGGTGAACTTCAAACAAGAGGTTTACCAAATTGTTTCATCAAATGGTTAAAAGTTAAGACAAGTTTAATCTACACTGTTAATAAAGAAGAAAACTGTACTAACTTTATGAAACCTGACTTGTTTATGGCCATGCTGGAGGTGACAGTGCTCTCCTGGTGTGCACGGTTCCCTGAAAATATGTTTCTCAATAAAATCTATTTCTTAGATTACACGCACCAAAATACAAAATGATTTCCATTATAATTAACGGAAGGAATTATTATACCACCGAGGGACAAGCAAATTCATGTCACTGTCAGTTACTACAGCAAAATCATTTTGAAAACAACAAATAGTACAGAGAGGGTCCTGAGGGGCAGGGGGGGAACCAATCCATTTCCCAGTTCATTTTTTTGTTCCAAATCCCACTTTGCAATTCTCAAATCCCATTCCCATTTTTCATTTTTAACATTTTTTTCCCATTCCCAGTGACCAAATCCCAGTCCCAGTGTGGCCTGAACCCCATTTTCCCAAGGCAAAATCTGCCAATCCCAATTCCCATTTTACCCCTCCAGGGCCCTCTACAGACAGTCTGTACTGAGTTGAATTTCTATTAGTTTGTAACATTTAACGTTAGGAGAAGGTCTGTGAATGAGAATGAGCAGTAGAGTAACATCAGTCAATTTATAACTTTGCAAAATTTGCTGTGAAAAATTCCATTCAAAAACTGAGTAAGAAAATGTCAAAATATGCATCCAAAATAGTTATGAGATATTTTTAATATGACCTGCAATAATGCCATTCTTTGCTTTCTCTATGAAACAACATTAAATGCTGTTGTTTGATCACTTTGCATATTAACATTATCAGTAAACAGATGAAAGTGTTACAACATCACCCAGCATGCTTTACGGTTGTGGGAGAACACGTGAGATATA
>ERZ1740055.378-NODE-378-length-11578-cov-8.723423_pt1 | contig 11578 bp, 2 predicted proteins | sample MGYA00581747_ERZ1740055 | MGnify/ENA primary metagenome ERZ1740055 (study PRJEB43018, sample SAMN04849739) | marine metagenome | isolation source: floating plastic debris | place: Pacific Ocean | collected 2008-08-28 | study: EMG produced TPA metagenomics assembly...
CGACCCGAAACGACCCAAAACGACCCGAGACGACTATATGGAAACCAGCCTTTAAGGCTGGTTTCCATATAGTCGTCTCAGGTCGTTCCAAGTCTTTCCAAAAGAACGAGGCAACTGAAACAACCCGATACGACCAGCGATTTCCATATGGTCGTTTGCGGTCGCTTGCGGGTCGTCTGAAACGCGGTTGTAAAAACAGGTCCTGGGCCGAGAACAACATTTTAGCGGGAAACTCGTACAAAATGGCAAATGCAGAACTCATGGCCGCTTTGCAGGCATTTTTACTTTTGTTTGTCATTTTGCGTAGCAGAAGGAAACAACGAGAGATAGTCAGGAGAAAGCATAGGTTTTGGGTACTTGAAATTTTCTAGAGAAGAAGGCAGTTCGGTTGGTATCACACACTTGCAAGAGAACTCAGACTCTCCAATCGAGAGTACTATTTCAGGTGAGCATTTCTCTACGCACTTCTGACATTCTTCCATGAACAAGGCTGTATTTATTTCCTTATTGGAGGCCGCCATTTTGAAAAAGGAACTTCTCTAACTGCATACTGGGAGCTGAAATGCATTTTGGGTCGTATCTGGTCGTTTTGGGTCATCTCCGATAGTTTCCATATAGTTTTTTCTGCCGTTTCCGGTCGTTTTAGGTCGCCCGCATAGATAGAACTCAGTTCTATCGGAAACGACCCAGAGACGACCCGGGTCGTCGGTTGTTTGCGGTCGTCTCGGTTTAGTTTCCATAGAGTCTTCTCGGTCGTCCAGGGTCGCCTCACACTTCTGAAAAGACCCGAAACGACCCAAAACGACCCGAGAAGGCCGGAAACCAGCCTTAGCTTTATGTTAAAAAAGGTTTCACAAAGATTCAAGTTTCAGGAAAGCCAGGGATTGAACTCGGAACCTTGTGGCTAGAAGGCAGAGCTCTCACTAACTGAGCCAACCACGCCATTTTTGTCCAAAGCTTAGCTGATTTTAATGTTCAGTAGATTGTTCATTGTTATTTAGCAAATTATACAATTGTTTAAAATCATCTATTACTGACAGTTATCATGGAAAAAGATCATACTTCCGTTTTCGGCTATCAATTTTTAAAAAAGTCTTGCATGCTTACACATTTTAGTTTGTAATCGGAAGAAATAGTTTGCCTTATATTGTCAACATTACATTGTTATTAAATAAATGAAATCGTTTACAACAAAATGAGAGGGCAATTAAACAAATAAAAACAAAAATCGTCAAATCATATCTATGTTGATATGAGCCCCTTGTCAAGAGAAAATTAGATTGAACTAACGGCTAACGCTCGATCTTTCAAATTTTATAAAATAACAAAAATCTAGCACCACTGTCAAGCAAGCGTAAGCTTCGTGTGAATAGGACTTGTCCTTTAAGGTTATGGCTTTAAGGTTACAAAACTGTCATTACTCAAATATGCGATGTTTTAAAATTCTTGAAAATTGTATGCTCTACGCTATAAGTCACTGGTAAGTTGTAGCCTATTTAAGATAAAACACGAGCTGCCTTTTGGCATGTAAAAATATCAAACTATATATTCCAAAAATGGGAAACAGGAAAAATTTTACTCTGCGTATGGTAATTAAAAGATAAAGTCGTTAATAAAAATTGCTGACGTGATCAATTTTTAGAGTTCAAATGGTGTTAATTCTATAAAGTTATCCAACTTGAGCTGATTCTAAATCTACTTGTCCGCATTAAATGGGGACGCTCTGCATTAAACGTTGATGCCAATGAACCTTTGCATTTCTAACAAAATCGTTTTGGCTGCTTCCAAAGCAGTTGTTGCGTCGAAATTGCCATACATTTCTGCGGGGACATTTGGCGCAGGTTGCTGGTTGGGATACCGTGTAGGAATGTAAAAATTTCTTGCTTTGGCAGCAAGATGGTAAACGTCAATGTGACCGCGAGGAACAATTTGTTGAACCTCGTTCGCTAAAAGAAGTAGATCGTGAGTCTTGAGCTGCTCATCTGCAAGACCGCAATAGCTGTACAACGCTGCTTTGAGTGCTTTTTCAATCACTTGATGACTTTGGAAGCAAGTCATGTAAAACAACGGAGGATCAGCTAACAAGCAGTGTTCAGCAGCTCGCAGATCTTCTCTGGTCTGTTTAATCCACCGTCTTGCTTCTTTAGCATCTGGATCAAGGTAACCAGTTCTGTGTAATTGCCTGGAGAAGTCGAAGAAGGAAGACCCATCGAATGTCTTTCTGGTGGAATGACAGGTTGTATTATGCCGGTGAAAATTCTCAAAACTTTGTCGCTGTTTTCTTGCAACACAGGACCAACTACCGAAGTCCAAGACTTCACTGTTACTTTCATTAAGTCTCCGGATCTCACTCTCAATGAACTGCGTGACAATGGTTGCCTGACGGGTGTTTTCCGGATTTCTGTCTGGATGCCAATGAAGATAAAGTCTTCGAGTAGCTGTCTTTCTTTCTACATCAGGTAAATTAAAAATTTCTTTAAGTTCCTTACGCAGTCTTTCAATGATATCGTCTGTTTCTTCTTTTTCATTTTTAGATTGTTTCTCATCTTGAATGATTTCCGCCGTATTGCTTGGGTGAAAGGGATGTACAAATTTGTAAAGATCTAATACTCCTACTTGTAAGAACTCTTCTTCGCCAACATCAATTTTGTATTGCTTTAGGTATGGGTTAGTTTTATCAGTGGCATCATCTACCCGAGTAATAACCTTTGCAAAGATAAAACTTTGTTTTACTTTCTCTTCTTTGTTTTTTTCAAAATCACCGTCACTGAATTCATTGTCAGTCAATTCTTCATCTTCACAATCAAAATGACCACGACTAACATCATCGCCACCATCACCATTGTCATCGCTACCATAACCGCCAAAAATGGAAACATCTGCGTCATCCTCATCACCGTTATAACAATCGACACCAAGGCCTTTATCATCATCAACATCATCATCCCTCCGAATAAAGCCAACAATCTCATTCTCTCGAAAATAAAAACAACAATCTTGTTTGAGATAGAAATGGAAACAAACTGAGATTTTGCTTCCAAGCTCAAAATGCACTTGTTTCGTAGAAGTAGTGGCTACACCTAGGGAATCCAAGATAGATTCTATTTCGTCTGGAGTGTTGCACGAAAGAATAGCCATAAGGTGTGACTCCTGCTTTAGAGTATGACCAACAAAATCCTGAATTTTCCGGCAGAGAAAAATGTTTAAGGTTTCTCTTTTTTCTCCATGGCTGAAATATGCTTGAAGTTTACCAGAAGTTTGACCAAATTTTAGAAACAAACTTTGCGTTTTGACACTGTTTGGAACTTCACTTCCATCTTTCAAGCTGACAAGGTGTGTTTGGAGTGACCTCAAACAGACAAGTTGCAATTGCTTTTGGAATTTTTCAAGCTTTTCTCGAAGTTGTTGTGGTTCATCGATTTCTTGACTTTCGTTTTGAACAATTCTCTCGAAGCCTTCAGTAAATCTTGGCGAGAGCAGCAACTTGCGGTACACATTTACGTACGAACATACTTCGTTTCTCTGCTCAGCAATACATACATCATTTATGGAATCAGGATAAATTTTCTCAACAAAGTGAGATTTGAATGGAGGTACTGCCAGTGATTCTGGAAGCAGCTCTAATAGACGTTCATCGCGCGCTCCTGAAATTCCATATTCAAATGGTGTTTGCAAAACTGAATAGCTTCTCGTGTCAAGTATCTTATAGTATTTTGGGCTATCCATATGAATGAGGTCTGTCGAGCACTTTAAATACCCGTTGGTATCAAGAAGGTAAAGGATTTGAATGTTTGACAAGCTCTCGTGTACTGCTCCAAGCAATTCTCTTGTGTTAACATTTTTTGTTGCGTACTTTGATTTGGAATCTTTATATCTGTTCCACATTGACAGAAAGAAACCATAAACTGCGCTTTTTGCTTTTTTTAATGATTCGGGATCTAACTGAGCACCTTTGCATGAGCCATTTATTTTCTCCAATACATAAGCGTATTGCGAAGGTGTAGGATGTTCACTTGTACCAATTTTTTTCAGTAAGTGCTCAAGAAATCCATAATCTTGTGGGAGCTTGTACAAGTATGGAGGGATTTCTTCGTATAGATTAATCACAAGCTGACATGCTTTCACGAAAACGCGACCTTCTTCAACAAGTAAAAATGGAATGGTTGAAAGTCTCTTTTGGATTTCCTTACAGGAATCAGTGCATTCCCCTAACCAGCGTTTAGAGAAGCATTTGCAAGACTTTGCTAGAAAATTATAAATTTCCATGATGACATCTTGCAGCAACCATCTTTGGCTGTGAGGCAATTCTCTGTGAAGCCACGAACATAGACCTCCTATCAAATTCGTTAGGTGATCAAGGACTTTATTCAATGGCGGTTCAAGTGAAATACCAAGACTATCTGAGAGTAATGTTTCTCCTTCTTTTGGGACTGCCCACGATGGAAGAAGATTACAGCTTGTCCAAACCAAAAGCTGGAATTTTGTGGGAACTGAACACGAGAATGGTATAAAAGTCATAGGTGTCGAATCTTTGCACTGTTGCTGTAACTGAAGAAGGTTTAAGAGATCATCGTTTGGACATTCCGTTGGAACAAACGGAATTTGTGAAATCCGCCTTAGGAACTTTGGCTCATGCAACCCTCTGTTTTGTGGGTTCATGAGCTCTTTTACAAGAATCTCCCCACCTTCAACGAGATTTGGTTTTAAACTTTTGGAAATAAAGCTTGCAAACGTTTCAAACTCAGAAGTTGTGACCTCGGTGTTTAGACCAACGTCTGTCAAAAAGCAGATCCAGTCGTCATTGCAAAAGATCTTAGGCAGATGTTGTTCTTCTGGAACAAAAAAATTATACACACTATTTCTTGGATCGTAGAAGTATGATACAGGTCTGAGGACACCATTTGTATCACAAATAATGGATAAGGAACGAAGATGTGTGATAATTTTATGTTTGTCATTGTCACGAAGAAAAGGAACAAGCTTATCCCTCAAAAACAGAAGATGCTTCATTCTGTTTTTTTCCTCTAGCTTATTGAAAATTGGAAAGATAAACAATGTGTAGAATTCAGTTGACGATTTTTCTGTAATGCCAAGATAGGAGTACAAGATTTGCAGCTGATAGCACTGAGCTAAAAGCGCGCATTTTTTCTTAATCATCCAAGGCTCAAGACCATCACGAGGCACCTCTTCAGGAAGAATGTAGAGCAATGAGTATTCCGCAAGGTTTACAAATCTTCCGTCGACGGTTTTGTAAAAAGGGAGCCTTCGTAAAGTAGGTTTGTTAAGAGTAAGCTGTTCTAAAGTATCGCCATCTTCCTGAAAAAACTTTAATAGCCTAAGCATCTTTTCTTCATTTAACTTTCCAGCAATATTCTCTTCATCCATTTTCTGTCCCAAGACCGAGAGAACATCACTTGGAGAATTTGGGTGAGCGACATAGTCATGAACGAGAGATGCTACAGCTTCCTTGATACTGTCGTTAAAAAGCTCAAACTCAATGCAAGAACATTTCAACTCCTTGACACTTTCAGCAATGTGTATTTGATTTTTGTTCCACTCGTTGAAAATCCGCAAGTCGAAAACATATTTAGAAACGGACGCAGAAACTAACTCTCCGTTACTTGTGGGTAAAATTGGCCAGTTTTTAAAAATACTGGAAAACTGTGCATGCACATTTGAACCTATTTCGGCTGTAAGAAATTCCCACAAACGGCTTAACCACTTCAAATTTGGGATTTCATCTTGTCCAGGGATCCAAGACACACGATCTGCGTTTTTCCAATGCCAGGGAAGAACATCAGAAAGATGCAAACCTAGATCAGAGATGTCAAATATTTTCATAATCTTTTCTTTAGCCACGTTTGCATTAAACAGGTAACGAAAAAGATTTTGATGCACGAAAAGATCCTTTTTAGATGGTAAAAGGTCTGCAAATGTTGTCAAAAACACTGGAATTTCACGGGAAAACCTTCTGAGGTAGTTGTCTTCGGTAACAAGTAAAGGTAGCCCTTCAATCTGTGCACCAAATGTTGAACTTTGAAGACAGTATTTCAATAACAACTCAACGGCCTCAATGCGATTTATATTGGACAGATCAAGATAGGGGTTCTTTAGAAAACGAATCACTTCGTTCGAGTTCACAAGCTTAACCGACACATTAGCTGCCTCGAAATTGTTTTGCAGCCAATACTCCGTCACCAATGGAAAGCCATTTGATAAAAGCACTTTCTGGAGATCCTTGCTCCTGCTGTTCCAACTGGGATCTTCAAAATACACGTTCCAAATAGAGAGCCAAGTAAGTTGATTCTGTTGTGGAGTTTGATGAGGGAGGTTGGGCACGATATGGGGAAGCAAACACGTTCCTTTGTTTGCAATAAGTTGATACAAACAAATTACAAGATCTTTCCAGTCAGATTCTACTTCATTAACTTTCGGGAATAGATTCAGATACCATTTCACTTTCGGTGAGTTTGGCTGCTGTTCATTGGAGATATAATGTTGAGCAGCCACAAGTAGCGACTGATACGCTTCAGCTAAGACTACCGTTTTAACAAAGCGATTCCATACTGTTCTTTCTCCCTCAGCATTCCTATCTTTCCAAAGATTTCTTCGAGCCGAGTCCAAGATGAAGTGGCCATTTACATGTACAGGAAGGTTTGTTTCAACAGGTAACGGCAAAAAGCAGAATGCTTGGCATTTTGAAGTGTTGAAGAAACTGGGAATAGCGAAAAGTTCCGCTGCAACACCTGCACGTGGAAGGAGGCCATTTTCTCTGCCATGTAATCTCTCAGAAGGGTCAATTGGATTTTCCGTTCCAATTCTCTGATGTATTAACCATTCTTTTCTTGAGTTTCTTGAATCTCGCAAGGTTATAGGATAAGTCACATGTAAGCAATTGACATTCTCTGTTGGAACACTTTTTGATAGTTTTGCGTGATTAACTAACTTCTCTCGTTTCGTTTGGCTTTCACTGGACAGCTCTGTATGCACTCGGTACTTAACATCCATTCCATCTTTTCCAAAATGTGATACAGTAACTGTATTAACATAATTTAGAAAAAGAAGCATCTCCTTTGTCTCACTTTCAAACTTGCTTAGTAAATACTCGATTTCATTCAATGATGCCTGATTAGAGATTTGAGAGTTCTTTGCCATCAAATAGTTCCGAAGAGGAAATCTAAATAACGTTGCTCCTTTAAGCTGTAAGTATTTTGAAAATTCAAATCCTTTCATGACGTCTCTAAAATCGCTTTTTAGCTCCTCATCGATGTGCTCATACAAAGCTCCAGGCGACTGGTGGGTTGCTCCAGGAGCGTATCTAGCATGTGGATCTAAAATCCCTAGTGTATCATCATCTGATAAAAATGAAGGACAGTCGGTGAGGTGGTACACTGCGTTGAACCCAATACCGTAACGACCAATTTTTTCTGCATCATCAATTTTGCTACCAACTCCAAGACTTCGAATTCCTTCAACATCTTTTTTATCGAAAGGCCTGTTGTTGTAAACGCACAAAGCAGGTCCTTGTAGCTCTTTCCAGTTGCTCTTTCCCTGAAAAATGTACTTTGTAGGCAAACGACGAGTGTCGTAGATAAAATGGATCTCTGTAGCCTTTGCGTCATCAGCGTTCTGTATAAGCTCCTTGAAAATGCCAGTGTCACATGGATAAGCTTTTAAAATACTTTTCAACCTATCTGTGAGTTGTTCCACTTGGCCAAAAGGTTGCCAAAACTTATTGCAGTATCCTTCTAGCTTCTTATCTAGTAAGGGTTTCGCACCAAGTTTGTATGCCAGCTCGATAGGAATATCTTTGTGCACAAATGCAGTGTGTTGCTCCGCTTTTACCCATGGAGTACTGTTAATAACAAGTTCACTTACTGGCTGTAATTTGTTTCTTTCATTTAAAACAGGAATACAACCATGAGAGCGGAGGTCATTTTCACTAGCTTCCTTTAGTTCCAGGATCAGCGTCTTGGCAACCATGAGCTCATCGTGACTTAAAACATTTTGTCCTTTATTCTCTTTCATTTGTGTTAATGCGTGGACAAAATCATCTGTGTGAAATTTCTCCCGCACGCCAAACAGCTCAAACAGTGACTTATATTTCTGCGCCCATGGAGGAACAGCGTAGAAATACGGTGCTCCATCATTCTTCCACTTGAAAGACAAACACTTCCCAGCAACGAATTTGTTTTCAACAAAAACCACGGCCTCTTGTTCAAGCATATCTCTGACGGCTTTATTGCTCTGAATCACAGCCACTTCACGTAAAAGAAAGTCATAAATTTCTTTAATCATTTTGTTAAAGGGTATCAAGTTCCTCTGTTGTGCTGGAACGCATTCACGAGCATTAAACAACTGCTGTAGCACAGATTCAATAGACGGGCTCACCCAGTTAAATATTTTGCACAAGCTAGAGTTTGATGACATAAATTCGGAAAGCACTGGCAATGAGGAGCCAACTAAGTTAGCGTGGTTCAAAGTTGCGATTTCTGCAGGACAATACAATTGCTTTTGGGAAGAAAACCACAACATTTCTTTTGGATAAGACTCTGGTGGATGTATTAGTCTTGGCAGCCACGGACGTTCGGAAATACAGGTTGCTAAGATGATGTTTCCGTTCACTCTTTGACCAAGCAGTTGCTCATTGCTATTTAGAACCTTTAGTACTGCGTTCGTTTTCCTTAAGCGTACATCTGGATTGAATCTGGCTACATTTTCAACAATGTGAACGATGTCCCTTGCAGTTAATGAAAAAGAAGATTTCATTCCGAGTTTCTTCAACAGTATTAAAACATTTTCCCCCTTGAAATATCCTTCGGGGAACTTTTCCTTTTCTCCGGCAAACAGCTGCTTCAGTAACGTTTCGCGCGGATCAAACAGTTCACAGGGAGCCAGAAGACATTTGGATCCAGCATTAACAAACTTTACACTTGTTAAAGCACTTGGAAACGAGGGGTCCTCTTTACAAAAGATGTAGTAATTCATTAGAATCCATTCACCAAGTTTGAGTACATCTTCAAAGCAGTACTCGTTAATGTGTGGTAAGATTTCTTGACGCAAAAAAGCTGTATTGGACATAATTCGGACTAGCTTGAGTTGGTTTAAAAGTCTCTGGTTGTCGTTGTTAAATCCTGCTAAAATTCCCGATGCATTCTTAACTGAAATACCACTTGGCAAGATGTCATGCCTGGGCGAAACGGGATTTTGCATTCCATTTTGTTTTACTGCAAGTAATGATTTACCATCCAGGCTTTCAAAAATCGGCAAGTAAGTAAGAATCTCTTTAAAATGCGAATCTACTGTTTGACTTACGAGGAAGGAACGTAAAGTTCGCCTTTCGAGAACAGGTAAGTGCTTGATCTTCTCTAAAACTACAGTTGTTCCAATTGCTTGTAAGACACAAAGTACACCGTTCGGGGTGGGAGGCAGCAAATAATCTTCTAGATTTGGGTAGTTTTCCAGATACGCTGGAACGTTTGAAATAGTGATAACCCCAACCTTTTTCAAAAGAGATACCACGTCTCCAGGTAGCGATGAACCATAGCTACTTTCTCTTATAGTTCGACCCCCTTTTTTAAGTTTTACCAATAATGTTGTGTTGCCTGACTGCTTCTTTACGAGGGGATAACTTTCAAAATCTACCAGCCGAGGTTTAGGTTTCTGAGAATTCATCCAAAGCCACATCGCTTCCAACCATGACTCGGGAGGATGATTTTCCGAACCTGGACACCACAGTACTTGATCATCTGCGCTAATCCATTGTCTTGGCAGTGCCTGTTTTAGCAACAAGTGCACCAGTTTGGCATCTAAAGCAACAAGCTGAATACTACTTCTTTTTGAGGCAGGGGAAACTGCAAGAGAACGAAGGACATCCAGGATAGTGAAAGGAATATTTTCATCAAGCAGATGCCTTTCCATGTTGGGTAGGACAGATTGAGGGTGTTTGGTAGATGCAACGTAAACTAGGTCTTGATTGGAATATCTCGTTTTATTTATTGGATGGAATTCGGCAAAGTCACCGTTTGCCAACGGGAGAAGTGGAACACCAGAGAGTTCCGAGTAGCACTTATCACTTAACACGTATTCCAACAGCAACAGCTTTTTCTTCCTCTCCATTACATTCAAAGCATTTGGATTTAATTTTATCTGTTCGCGGACAATTGATGGTTCAACCATTTTAACCCATTCGGACATGTAATTGTCAACAATTGTCAAAAGATGATCCGGCAACGAGACCACGGGTAAGAGAGCATCCTGAAGCAGGGTTGTAACACATTTTCGAACATCACTAGAAAAAGAGTAAGTCAAACGCTCAACAATGGAATCTTCAGGCTTTGTCCAGGTTCCCCCATTAATACCGGTGTAGAATACTTCCTCGTGGATAAGGTCTGTAAACATCGCGTTTAACATCGGTAACCACTCTCTCTGAACACGACTGAGATCAGGCCATGCCTTAAAGAATTCGTCAACTTTGCTTTGATTTGGGCAATTGTGAAATACGGTCTTAAGGTAAAGCAACAACATCTTATAGGCTAAACTCCCGACTTCCTTCAAAAGAAGCTCGTTCCATTCCGCAGCATCATCACGACACTCGGGTCCTGGCCATTTTAATCCGCGGCGGTTGTCAGTCAAACCAAAGGAACCATTGATGTGAACTGGGAGTCCTGTGTGAACATCGGGGGGTAAGGGCAGGAAGCAAAAAATGCGACCACCTGATTTATCAAGAGCTTCACAATTTGACCCATTAAGAGGTCTAGCAATTCCAATCCAAGGAGGCAGCTTTAATTTCGCTGAGAGCTCCTGCAACCTTTTATCTTCTGTGCTTACACAGTTACAAACAAACCAATCATGTTTTGCCGAAGACGAACTTTCCACAATTGTCACCTTCATAGGTTTCACTGCACACTCACTGTCTTCTGAATAAAGTAGTTCTTCTGCTTCTTCAAGGAATTGTTTTCTGCGTTTTCTCACTTCTTCTACGCAATCAATGCTCACTTTAACAGCAAAAAGACGTTTCTCCTTTAATGTTTCGTTTGTTTCATACAAACTTATTTCCTCTACATTCTTTAAGAACAGAAGAATAATACCTGCCTCCTCTTTAAATACTTCAAACAGCTCTTTTACTCGCTCAGTACTGTACAGTTTCGTTGAAAGTTTTGAAGGCTTATTGCGTAGAGGAAATCGAAAAAGGGTTCCTTCGTAGCGGCCCTGAGATATCTTACAGTCTAGCACATTCTCATAAGGTGAAAACTGGTCTTTATAACTGGTAAGTAACTCTCCAGCTAAGTCAAATCTCCGGCCGGTTTCACCTTGCTTGAAATATTTTTCATGAGGGTCAAGGAAAGCAAGAGAACTACCACTGACAATGCTCGGTAAATCTGTGTACGACAAATAAAAAAAAACATGCAATTGATGAGTTAACATTTGTGGCTTTTTAAAATTTAAGTTGTAATATTAAGTGTAAAATTAATAATGATAATAATAATAACAATAGAAATAATAATAATAATAATAATAATGAATAATAATAATGGCGGTATAGCGAGCAGACGTGTAAGAGAGAGCTCTTTTGAAA
>ERZ1740055.379-NODE-379-length-11577-cov-10.668807_pt1 | contig 11577 bp, 12 predicted proteins | sample MGYA00581747_ERZ1740055 | MGnify/ENA primary metagenome ERZ1740055 (study PRJEB43018, sample SAMN04849739) | marine metagenome | isolation source: floating plastic debris | place: Pacific Ocean | collected 2008-08-28 | study: EMG produced TPA metagenomics...
CAGAAACATGTTGGGAGAATAACCATATATTGACGTAGAAGGCGGGCAGTATATGACTACAATATGCGTTAGTACAGATTTCACATGAAGCAGCACTTCCTGCATTTCAAACGATTGAACTGATGATTTGCTTTGAGTTTGTCCAGCTTTAACGAGGTCTTATACAAAATGCCAACCCCACCCCAACGCCCAGTTGATCTCGGTATATGAGTGAAAACAAATCCATCGGGACATGGATATCTCGAGTAACGAAATTATTGACATCAGCAGACCTCAATCAAGTTTCAGTCAATGCGAGCATATCAATCTTATTGCCTAAGACGTGGTCTTTGATCAACACAGTTTCGTTGTTTATTGATTTCGCGTTAAGCACACAAAACGTGTGTAATTCACTAGATGCTCGTGGCAAAACCTCGCATATTTGTCGCTCAATTGATACTATATTATTCAAATTTCGGCGGTTTTTCTAGGTTGCTGTTCAATTAGCATGTCGTGTAATTCTCAGTGGGATAGGATATCGTTGATGTGCATCAATGCTTCCTGAATTAATATTCACAGTTGCTGAAGACGTTAGTTCGCACTTGTTTTGCATAACCATTTTTCCACAATAACAAAGGTGTTCGGGATTATTAAATAAATCTACTTGTTATTTAAAGCTAGGCTTGTTTGAATAACTTGAAATGTTTCTGGCCATGCCTGAGTAGACAGCAATAAATTTATTTGAAAAACCAGACGGTTCCAGGTGTTGCCTTTGTTGTTGTACTTGATTTAGTTGTCTTTGTTTCCATAAGGGCTTTCTTTGAACTTTCCTAATTCTGCCATCTAATAACTGATGAATACTATGAAGCTGCTGAAGAATACAAATACGTGTTAAATCAGTTATCAATGAAAAGCCGCACATGCCTGCCAAACGTGTAATTGCAGATCTGAAATCACCTGCCATCTTTCAGCCATAGATGCTTGACCAACAACGTGATTTACCAAACCACAGTTGAAAGCGAAGGGCACAACGAAAACCTACCAAGTCTCACAGTGAACCAGTTTAAGACCAGGTATCGAAACTACAGGGAATCATGACGCAAGCAAGTTTCACAAAGGACGATGTGAAAGAATGGCTTGACAGAAACGGATTGTCTCCTGAATATAGCGCTATTCCTTACGGTAAGTAGACTATTCTTAGTGTTTTGTAAAGTACGACTTGAGGTATATAAATGTATTGATTTTTGTCTACTTTTTTAAATGCTTTTACCATTTTCATCATTAAGCTTATTCCTTGATGTGTATTTTTCATATTCTTTTTATCTGGCTGCTTTCGCGCGCTTTTCACGCAGAATGCTGATATCGCAAGGCTACCAAGAATGCTTTTGTAACAGTTTTCCGTTAAAACAGGTGGGCGATGAAGATTGTTGTGCAAAAATGAAAGAAATCAATACAGAAATTTGTCTCAGAATATAAAAACCTTTGTTTTTGTTCTCGTTTCATATTGCTATCTATGTAAATATTTTGTTTAACCCTTTGGTGACGGACCCTTTAAAAATCGTTCCTCCAGGAACGATGACGTATCAACTGTCAAGGCAATTAACTTTTGCGCTACAAAAGAAAAAAGCTTTTTACAATGATACTTGTACAAAGGCCAATCATATTATCTCTGGATAAAAACATCCTTTACTTTGATTGGATGGTATTAACAACTAGCTTTCGAGGTGAATCACACTAAATCCCTCATTTCAAAATGGCGTCTTCTAGTAAGCGTTCATGTGTGCGGTTTACTGCTGAACAAGTTGCAGAAATGCTTTTCAACAATGAAAGTAATGATGAAAGTAGTATCGATAGTGAAACGGGTGGCCTTTCAAGTTGAGAAGAATTTGAATTGGACCAGAATTTACAGCAAGAAAGTGATTCAGAATCCAATGCAAGGTGAGTGACACGCGAGTGAAGCTGTGTAAATATCGTAAACAAAAAGACGCTATCGTTCTTTTGCGTGATTTTCAGACTTTCCGACTTCATTTTTGATCACAATGTATAGCTTTGCCTTTCTAAATTTGTCTAGTAACACATTAGTTAAATATACAATCTTTGATTAATTTTTAGGTTTTAATTGCTTTCATTGAACACATGTTTTCGCGGCAAATGTAAAATGACACCCCGAAGCAAACTTGCACGCAAGTTAGAAATACAAATGTTGCACTTTCTTAGGTCCAAATTTTCTGTCTACCAAACGTGAAACCTTATTAGTTCGTTTTTTATTATTGATTTACCAATTACAAGTAGGTTTTCCTCAAAATATTTCAAGTTTACGTTGCGAAATGTGATGTTATTGGCGAACTTATACAAACACACCAGGAGATAGTCAGTTTGCAACTTATTTTGCATGATTTTCGGAACTTTTAGCCTCATTTTTACTTGTGAAATTAGAGTTTTGCCTTTCTAATTATTTCCTTGAAAAGTCAAGTTCAATATAGTCTCTGACTGAAAAATTGTTGTTTCACTTGCTTTCTTTAAGCAAATGTTTTCTTTGTTCTCCAGTTCAGTAAAACCAAAAGGAACTGTAAGGTGTGCTACCTGACCACAAAGAAGGTGTTGAAGGTCTTGTCCTTCTGCAGTGTACCCCAATGCCAAGTTTACTTACATTGCACTGCAAATAAAAACTGCTTTGCCACATGGCACAGTAGCGACTTACACAAATAAACTCAGGAGGCTAGGAAATGATACATATGTTTTACTTCAATTAATTTTCCAAATATTTCCTTGTAAACTTAATAGAAATTTAACTTTTAGGCAGAAACACTGAAATTCGGTATTTTTTGCAAGTATGCAAATTAGGATAAGAAAAAAATAAATCTAATTATAACTGCATAAGCCATACCAACGATTTTTTACATTTATTTTTTACATTGCATTTAGTTTTCTACAGTTATTCTTCTCTAAAATGGTATGTTATTTATTACATTTGGATAAAATTGTACTGAGTTACAATTTTTTTTTGTTGTACCAAGTGAAAAATAGTCAAATTTACGCCACCCATATAAAGAAGTCATAACGTTTATAATTTTTAACCAATTACAATTAATTTTTCAGAATAGATGCATTATTATAAGCTGCCTAACTTTTCTTTTTACAGTTTTCTTTGCAGTGGAAACACAAAATTTTGTATCCTTTAAGTGCTAAAGAGTTGAGTTTGAGTAGTAAATTAACATAAATTAGAATCCATTATCTAATTAACTAAAATTTTGACACCAGTGATTGGCCACATATCTTGAAGTTCACTTATTAAGCTTCAAAACGAGGTATAACTTGTTCAAATTGGATGAAAGGAATAGGAGTGAGCCACTTTTAAGCAAAACACATTAAAATCGTCATTTTAGGGGCAGTCACCAAAGGGTTTTAATGGTACTTTCTTTCTTTCTTTGCAGACGAAGAAGTCGACGGTGAAGCTGTTTGTGCTCTAAACGAGAGTGATTTGGAGAAGCTTGTGGATTTGGGGCTTAAGTTGGGCGTGCGAAGCAAAATAAAAAGCAAATTTGTTGCTCTTCAGAGGGAACTACGGAAGCTATCGGGGTTCGAAGATAAGTGCACATCCAATCCGGATCTGGTGGAAGATGAGCAAGATTTTGATGACCCTCAAGGCGGCAGCGCCAATGTCCCTCCACAATCGTAAGTGCACATGAGATTGAGATAATTTCATTACTGGGTCATATTTAATTCAAAGTTCCTAAGGTCATAAAAAAAACAAAATCCTAAACATGAAAAGTTCTAAAATAGTCTATTAAAAATGACAGTTTGCAAACCCAAATGTGTTCTTGGTTTTCTTAAAGGTTTTGGTAACAATAAAGACAATTATTAAACCACTCTGGTTTTAAAATTTTTGTTAAGTTATCACGGGTTGAAGTTCTGTTAGAGGCTCAGATTATGTTTTAAAACACGTTGGATATGAATGAATTTTTATGCATTATATAGACGACGAAGTGTAGTAGCAAGTTAGTTGTACTTTTATTTTACTATACTGTAGAGAAAAATACAGTAGTAATTAGTTAACCCATTTTCATTGTATCAATTATTTTTAAGCTGTTGATATTGATTTCTATTTAGAAAAAACAAACATTAATACATTGTTGCACTGCTGATGCCAAGTTGGTTATTTGGTATAAAATGTAAAATGCGTGTCTATACTGCTCATTCACATCCATTATCCAGTCCCTGGTTGTATAGGACACGTCGATTATCCGGCCTGATGCCACACTGCTGGTTCGAGTAGATTATCCAGCTCCATGATCAGAGCTGTGTTACATTTAGAGTGCCAGGCTAGTTTTGGAACTTTAAAATTTAATACAGCCCATGGACTTTGGTCCCTGGTTGTATAGCACAGGTCGATTTCTGGCCCCATGTCATACTGCTGGTTCGAGTCGATTATCGGGCTCCATGATCAGAGCTATATTGTACATTTAAAGTGCAACCCAGATTTTGTTTAAGTTGACAGCTGCGTGTCTTATTCATTTTAAATGGAAAATGTAATTAAATTGTAACAGGCAAATTAAAAAGCGGTTCAGAAGCAAGTCTGCTAAATCTCGTCAAGTTTGAGCAAGAAAACTAAGACAAAAGAGTTCAAAAAACTGTAAAGAAAGAAAGAAAATTGAAAAGATATTCATACATAAGAAAAATAAAAAGTTGCTTAAATCTTGAAAAACAGGTAGCTGTTGAAAAGGAAGATAGATTCATCAAAATGTGGCAGCTAGCTGAAAAAGAAAAAGTATAAAGCATCATCCACTACATTTCTTGGAAGTTCAGCAATTAAGCTACCAACCATGTCATTCAACAACTACAGCGAAGTTTTGCAAATTCCTAAATCATTGCTTAAAAATCCAGGCAACACTGATCTTGTCCTTGGAAAGGGAGTTTTTGGAGTGTGTAAGCTAAAGTATTACAGAGGAAACCCAGTAGCTGTTAAGGAGTTAATGACAACATCAAATATCCAGGCTACAAAAAATGCTGTCTCTCAGGAAGCCCAGGTATTGTCTAAATTGAAACATCCTATATTTCAATATTATTATCGAGAAATGCCTGTGTATAGTATCAGAAAGACTTAGTAGCTCTGTCCTTTTAAAAGTTATTTAAAATTTTAAAAACAGAGGCTAGTTACAGTATGTAGTTCTGTTGCTACTACTAAATATCAGTGTCTTTATTTAGTACTGTACCTATATCAATAAAGTCAAAAATTAACCCACATGTACAATGCTTTACTTTCTTTACTTTTTGAAAATGAATGTTGTATTTACTATTCTTCTTTGGCTCAATCACTGAACAACTTCCCAAAAAACGATTAACAGTCCAGACTTACCATTGTTTCTGGTGATGTTAATAATTCAGGGAGAGTGTCCAAGAAATGCCAGCCATAAAACAGTCCAAATGAGGCAGTTGGCCTTTTTCTTTAAATAGTTTGACATGATGTCAGTCAGATGACAGTGGAATGTGGTGGCTCACATGGTATTGACTGCTCTTTTGTTCGTTTTTAAAGAACATGAGCAAGGGAATCGCTTCAGAAAGTGAATTTCTGGATTTCCAAAATAGATTTAGTTTAAAACATATAAAATTTTTTTCTTTGTAACTCGTAATAAACAGCAACAGGTGTATTTCTTTGTCCTTCACTATATACTTGTAAAATAATAATTAATCATTTAGTCAAAAATTAAAATGTACTAGCCAATCTTCTACTGCACTGTACATGCAAAGAGTTTAGTTTTTTAATAGTAGGCTGGGGCCCAAGATATTATGAATTATGATTTTGTTGTCTCAATATATATATATAGATATATAAAGCTGACTAATAAGATAAAGTATATATAAAGAAGTGAAATGAATAGGTGACCTTTAAGTTTAATTGTATGTATTTCTCTTTGTTTTTCAGGTTGTTGAAACAAATGAAATGGGAGTGGAGAGCTCTGAAAAGTGCCCACAAAATAATTTTCATTGGGTCACTGCCTTCCCCATTAGATACAATAATCGTCGAGGAAAAAGCTAAGCTTTTAACAGGTTCTGGGGGTCTAACAGCCCTCAGGTCACTTTTTATTTTGTATTTCGTGATGAACAATCATTATCCTAGAGCTTGTTTGAACACGTTCATGTACCTTCAAAACCCTGAAGATTCCAAGGCATTGCCAAAAAAAGTAGTTTCACTTCTAAATGAATGCGAATAGTGTTTTAGTTAGGGTATAATATATAGTCTACGCTAAAAGTAATCATAGATTGGTGAAGTGCATTCGATATTTATAAAAAGCACCAAAGACCCTGACACATTGTAAAACACAATTAACACATGTAATTTATTGATAAAAAAGCCTTTCAATCATCAAAATTCCACTTAATTACAAATATCAACTTACAACGGCAATGAAATAAGCAAAAACACCGAGTACATTTTCTGCATTAGTCGCCATGCCAACACGATCACAATAACATGGACCCGAGGTATTATGTTCCAGCAAGCCACACAACAGGAACTGAAGGAGATAGAGGGAGAGGACGAGGAGATAGAGGAGGTGGAGGAGATAGAGAAGGAGATGGAAACAAATAAGCAGAAAAAGGTGAAGTAGAAGAAAAAGAACGAGAAAGGGGAGGATGACAAGGAAAAGGTAGAGGAAGATAAAGGAGAAGGAGGAGGAGGAGGAGGAAGTCTTACGCTAGCTAGATTCTTACAGGCAACTAGAAAGATCGATTCCTCAACTTTCACAAAGATTCGCGACTACCTTTTCTGCACAATAACCACCAATCTGGTGCCTTGTCCAATATGACCTGTGGCGAATAGTGTAGTGGGAAGACTTCTCAAAAAGATCCAGTAGGCATGTGCATCATGGTAAGCAAGACGAAGACAGGCCACAAACACCCTGTAGTGCTGGACTTCGACAGCCACCTGAAGGGAGCAATGACATCCTTCTTTAAGCACATCAGACACGAGTTTGCGAAAACTGATGCTGGAAATATCTTCAATGGCAATCCCTTGTCCTCGAGTTATACTGGCCAGTTAATGAAGCATTCATTCAAGTGAGCAATTGGGTCAGCAGCAAATCCAACAAGAGTACGTAAAATGACTTCAACAATGATTGCGTACGAGTCTGAACAAGTCAAGAAGCAAACTGCACCCCTTATGACACACACTTCTGCAACACAAGAGAAATCATACACACGTTACTCTGATAGAGAACAACGCAAAGGTAACGAGGTTGCTGGCAAACAGAAGAAAGAAAGAAGCAGAGAGGTTGCTGGAGCAAGAGACACAGAAGAGTAAAGAGAAGCAAAAGAAGGACAAGGAAATAGAGAAAGATAAGGAAGAAGAGGAAGAAACGAGCGATGAAGAAGTTGAAGTTAAAAGCTTAATCAGAAAGGATGAGATTTGCACACCCACAAAGTCGTCAGGGGCACGTTTCTTTTATACCTCAGAAGAGCAAGACTTGTCGTGCAAACTTCACAAAAGACGTTGAACTGTAATAAAAAAAAACATTGTTAGTTTAAGAAATAAAACAGTATCAGAAACAAAATAAAGAACCATGTAACCAAATAAAGAAACCTTTAAACAAGCAATGAATCTGTAAAATAACGTAATTAAGGAGAAGGTTTTGATGAAAGGCAAGTGTCTGAGAAACCACTCGAAAAAGCCGACCTCCTGAAAGTTGAAAATCTGCAGAAGTTGTTAGAGAAAGGAACAAAAACAAGAGGCTACAGAACCTACTGTCACCGCACAACTAATTTCAGTTGTTTTGATTAGGAATGAAAAGATATTTTCCTGCTACAAAGTGTTTGTGAAGAACAGAAATAAAAAATGTAAACTACTGGGGAACAAGTAAAGCGAAAAATCAATCGATGAAGCCAAACCAGATTCAGCGACTCTCTCCAAAAGATAAGCTACAGTACGGCTTGCAGGAAAGGTTGAGTCCGATTGCTGCACCTCGACCACCTCCAAGTCCCACCAATTCTCCTTCACTGCCTCCGAGTCCGACTGCTGCCCTGTCACCACCACCAAGACATACAGCTTTTTCACAATCTAGTCCAACTCCTGCCCCTTCACCACCACCAAATGTGGTTGCTAGTCCTGCAACTCCCCGAAGTCTAATCGATCTCTGGACCAGACGTTTCCAATTTCCTTTGGGTCGCCTAATAAATAGCACTACAGCTGACAACTCGATAAGAAGACCACTCGAATTCAAGTCTTTTTCACTAACAAAACTTCAAAACTTTTTTTTTTGCTAAAAAAATTGCAAAAGAGCAAAAAACTGAACCCAAAAAATTATGAGTACATTGGACAAAATCATTGGAATGATTAGTCAGCCAAAAGTTAGTCAATCGACCCCCACACCTGATGCACCACTTCGCACGATAACAGCTATGGTTCAAGCACAACGCACTAGTGGAACAGTAACATTGTTTAATAACCTAAGTTGGATCTCTTTTTATAATGAAGTGTACATAAAGCGATGTGAACTGGCCTATAAACGGATAAAAGGTACTTTACCCGATCATTTAAACGCGTCTCTGAGAAAAAACTCTGATGTTCACTCAAGAGGCACGCGATATTGTAATATAAATTTACTGTTCCCCCATTATAGGAATATAAGGGAGGGAGGACGCACTTTTAACGTAAGAACTGTTAAAGGATCAGAACAATAGCTCTTATTACAGTTGAGCACGCCATTCCGACAATCCAGCGGTATTTCAATGAGTTTAGTATCAAAACGAGTCTATCGGGTCAAGCGATCAAAGTCTTTAAGACTACAAGGAGAGAAAAGCTATGCCACCCGAAAAAAACAAGAGACCAATACTTGATTCTGCATTCTTTTCTGCCGAAGAGAAAGTCTAATTGCTTAGTGGCAAATGCCCTCGGAGTATAACCAAAGAAAGATTAAAAGAATGGCTTTCTTATCGTAAAGGAGGCTGCAAAGATGGAAGTGGGCGATCCGACGATACGAAAATCGAACTTGTTTCAAGCTAAATTTAAATTTATAAATTTATGGTTACTTCTCAATAATCCAATATTAATAAACCTTCCTTTTCTTATTTTTTGCAGAGTTGTCAGCTATATCAAAAATGGCTGGGAAGATGACTTCATCGACAAGCGACAAGGCTCAAACTCGTCATCAAGTAAACAAAACGAAGTAGCAGCACCAACCAGTTGTGAATTCCTTAGCTCGGTCGAATGGATTTCTTTACGTGATGCTAATGAAAGTGTGCCAGCGTTTAGTATGCAAAATGTAGTTTCTTACTTCATCGAAAGAAAAGCAAAAGACAACGAGTCAAACAAAGACTATAAAAATGTGAGCAGCAAAGCCTTTGGTCTTTTTAGACACGAACATGTTCGACAAATCGAACTTGCAACTGATAACGATAAAGTGCATTTTAGATGCAATTGCTTACCAGAGATGAAAAAAAAATCAAAAGTATAATTTAAGACTGTCGTTGCGGAAAGAAGGTGAAAGTCAGGGGGAAATTTTATTTGCAAGCTGCCCTTGCCCAGCTGGTAAAGGGCCACTTGGATCTTGCAAGCATATTGCAGCTGTTTGCTATGCATTGGAGGAGTTTTGTAGAATTAAGTGCACACGAGAGTTCGAAACTTGCACTTCAAGGCTACAAACTTGAAACCAGCCAAGGAAAAGAAAACTTGAACCTAAGTCAGTGTGATATCGACTTTTCGAAAAAGGTTTATAGGAGAGAGGAAAGAAATGCAACAAAGTGTTTGATCGATCCGAGACACGAGTGTGATAGAAACCAAGACTCTGAATAAGTTAGCAAAGACCTCCTTGAGAAAATAAAAACAGTGAATCCGAACTGTGCCTTCTTTTGTCTCCTGTCAGATGAAAAACAACATGTTGAAATAATTTCATCAATTAAGGAGCACCCAGCCTCGTTAACAGAAATACTAGACAAAGCCTCAAGGGTGAAAAACAACCTTAAGGTCAGTGACCATGAGAGAGAAAGTATTGCCAAGGAAACAAAAGCTCAAAGCAACTGCGAAAAATAGTATAATTATAGAAAGTTTCGAACCACTGCTTCCAAGTGTAAAAGAGTTATTCAGAAGCCAACTAAAAGCCCGACAAAAGCAATAAAAGAAGTATTGCATCTTGGCAACCAGTATCAAAGTGATAAAATGAGGCAAGGTCTTGCAGATGAAAAAAAGATTCTGAAACTTTATGAAATTAAGATGGGCTGCAAAGTAAATGAAACTGGCTTTGTTGTATCTAAGAGCCATCCATTTCTGGGGGCATCCCCAGATGGACAGGTTGATGGAGGACTTGTAGAGATTAAAAGAATCTTCCCAGGGAAATATACTCTGCATGAAGCTGTTTGAAGAAGAAATATTTGAAAGAAAGCCCACATGGGCTAGTTTTAAACAAGAACCACCAGTATTATTACCAGGTACAAATGTTATGCTGCGAATGTAAATGGACTGATCTAGTTTTGTCTGACATTAATGATATGATTATTTTAAATGTCAAGAAATGTAACTCCTTCCTTTCCAATATCCCAAAGCTTGAAATCTTTTATGACAGGCACATTGCACAAGAGCTGGTATACCCAAGAGTTGCATATGGACTCCCAAGGCTAAGCAAGTTGATAGACAGAGATTATTAACAACATTTTTTGAGCTTACTATATAAAAGATTGTTGTTGTTTGTTGATGATTTTTACATGAATGTCATATAGCCTTTTACTTTTTGCATGTTAACATATAGACTTAAATTTTCTTGTAGGGAAAGCTATGCGTAAGAATGGATACTCTGAAGGGGAAATACAAAGTGCTTCTAACAGGAGTTGGAAAGAGCTTTCAAACCAGGAAAAGCTAAAATATGTCAAAAACGCAAAAAAATGCCCAAAAAAACTGTTAACCATTCAAAACTTGTCAAAAAGCACATGGAATTAATTAAAAACTCTGTAAGTAAATATTTATGATTACCATAGTAAGTATAAATCATAAAATATACCACTGGTAATGTTGTCTTCCCTGGTAAAAAATATAATATAAACACAACTGATACAGCCAGTAAGCTGATTTAATTGCATCAACTGTATAATTAACCTGTTAATAAATGTTCTTCATCAAGGTGGCTCGATCATATACTAGCTAGTACATATAGTACTACAGTTATAGATATATAATTTTATATACCATGAATGCATGCATATTATACTAATTATAGATATTAATTTAACCCCCTCTCTAATATTCTGGCCTCAAAGTTGGAAGCCTTCCTCTCTATAACTATGTAATGGTTATATTGTTGTTAGTCATAAATATATTAATTAAGAGGCAGAATTAGGTATTTCTTTAATTTTAAAACAGATGTTGGCTTTGGAAGAACTTGGTTGCCCTTCCTTATGGTTTGGTGTTTGCCTAAGTAGTCGACCCATAAGGCAGTACTCCCCCAAACTTATCGAGCTGGGAAACGATGTTATCTGACATATTTTGTTTTTTCTGGGATTGGATAACAGAACCATTATAACTTATTACATTGTTGTTTAAAGCTCTAAAAATTAGAAAATTAAAAAATTAGCACTACTAAAAATTTTTTAAAAATACAACCTATATATGTATAT
>ERZ1740055.380-NODE-380-length-11576-cov-7.561149_pt1 | contig 11576 bp, 2 predicted proteins | sample MGYA00581747_ERZ1740055 | MGnify/ENA primary metagenome ERZ1740055 (study PRJEB43018, sample SAMN04849739) | marine metagenome | isolation source: floating plastic debris | place: Pacific Ocean | collected 2008-08-28 | study: EMG produced TPA metagenomics assembly...
ACATGTGTTTACCATTTGGTTAAACTTCGCAGTTGTTCAAAAATTTAATGCAGAACTTTGTGTTTCAAAATTCTTGAGATTGCGGGGTAAAAGTAGCTTTTCCCCTCTTCTTCTCAAATTGGCTGCCCGAATCGCGGCACTCTTGACACAGTGGTAAGTGGGTAGAAGCATCGTAGTCAAAAAGATCACTGTCAGTCCCACAGAAAAAGCACAGTGGCTCCAGTGGAAACGAAGAATAATAAGGAATTTCCATGGGGGACTGGCAGGTGAGACGCTTGTTGATGAAAACCTTGTTAAAAATGAAGTCTGTCTCAGGGTGAAGACTTGCATAGGAAGAACCACACGAGTAACTGAGGATATCCATCTCCTGGTAAAGTTCAGTTTCATTCGATTCTGGTGTCCAAAGAGCCGGTAAATCGTGTTTTCGCGCATATACTAAGTCCCCACCACAACAGAAACACATCCATAAACTTTATTTTCAACAGAATAGAATAAAGTAAAAAATAAAAAAAAATCTGATGCGGCCGGAAATTCAGACGCGCGCGGGGATGATAAACTAATAATTATTTTTATGGGGCCTAACAAAAAAATTTTAAATAACCAGAAGAAATTGTCATAAATGGATGCTACGTCGGTGTTTCGATAGAAACAATTTAATGAATTTATAAATTATACACCGTAATGAAAAGAATTTTTAAAATTGGCGTTTCGGACTGTGTCCTTCGTCGGAGTGACTGTAAGAAACGACTAAAAAATTTTAAAAATTGTTTTCTTTACGGCCGTATAACTATATGTTTCTATCAAAACACCGACGGAGCATCCCATTTATGACAAGTTTCCTCTAGTTATCTAAAATTTTCGGTAAAGTTAATATGTAAAGTTAAGGATATTTTTAAATTTTGCATTTTGGCTGTTGTTGTTCAGTATGGCTTCTTTAGAATTATCTTTGTTTTGAGAAACTATTAAGGACATAATCACATTATATAATATGAACAAAAAACTTCTTTCAAAATTGCGGCGTTAATTGGTTTCTTAATTTAAATGTTTGTATGAAAGGATTTTATTTTTCGTGTTTATTCTCGAATATTCGTTAGTCAAAGACATCCTATGGGACAAATATGAACCATGGAAATCTTAGCTTCACTTATTTCTTAAAGCGCTGCTGCAGCGTTGAGGAAATTCACCAGCTAAAAAGCAGACTAAGCGAAAAAAGCAAACTATCTACCATCGAAATTTGTTTGCTTTGGAAAAAAAAACTGAGAATTGAACAGAACTGACATTAAGCTTCACAACATATTTCTTGAAACGCTTATATAGTGCCTGAAAGAGGCTATTTAACGTCAAGAATCTTAAAGGCTTAAAAATTTCCTATAGCATTTAAAAAATAGCTTGTATTATTTTCCTTTCGATAAAAGATTTTCAGCTATAATTTTCAGTATGAATTTCGCATCGTTTGCGACGTAGATTTCATTCGTAAAGTGTTAGCTTGAAACCTTTGATTTTTGAGTTCACCCCTTGCTCTTGCCGAAATTGTTCAAATTTTTGCGTTGATATTAAACATAATACAGCTGTAGCGAGCTTTTTTGAGAGTTGGAGTAATCTCATTGGCATCAGTGCCCTAGCCTTAGGTCATTTTAATACTAATAGGAAATCCTGTTAGGAGGAAGTGGACTAAAACTATTAATAAAATAAATCGCTTTGCCGAAAGATGAATTTGCTTTGTATCAAATATTTAACTAAATTTCATCTGCCGCTGAAATAGTTTAATGAGAAAAATTTTAATATAGATTGTTTGGAAATTTAAACAATAAAAATTCTGAAACAGGGTCATTATCAATTTTTTTCATTAAATCACTTAATTATAGAATCTTATTATCTCCGTAAAAGTTTATAGTTAGTAAATCAAAATTTCAACATTTTCCTTTGATTACAATTGGAAAACCAATTTGACATTGCTAAAAACTCAAATATTTTGTAAGCTCTCAAGTTTTTATTATTTAATAACTGACAATGTAATTAAACACACACGGAAACGTCGAAGTTTCTAGCTTTTCCAATCTATTAAATTTTTTGAAAGTAGATTACATTGTTCGGTGGTGTGAACTTGCAATTAGTGACAGTATGAGTTCAAAGATTTATTTTATGGCTTAGTGCAATTATAGTTACCGGAGTTGTGAAGTTTGTTGTTTGCATACCGATCACCTGGTCTTGTAGCCGGAAATGTTTTCAATAGTCACGGTTGGATTAAGATAACAATTTCGTTTAAAACTTGAAACTACGGTCTCAAACAGTAACGACGTAAACTAATGAACGATCTTCGCGGTTATGTACGAAACTTCATCGAATTTTGTTATTTTTTCTTAGTTTTCGTCGGCTCTCACTTGTATTGATGATGTCATCATTAGCTTAGCGACCGCGCTGGGATTCGCTGGGTTTTTGGACGATTTTTTTCGACGCTTTCAAGTGAGAAAGGTTCAACCAATTTTACAATATCAAATGCTAATTTAATCGTTAGTGGAAGTATTCAGCAAGGTGACCGTCATTTTAGCGAAGAATCTAGAAGAAGACGATGTATTTTTATATAACTCTCAGATCTCTTATGTGCAAACTAGGGATCTTGTCGATCAGAGAAACAGTCTGCAATCTGAACTACACAGATGTAAAGACACTGGTTAAAACGTATTTTAAAATTATATTCCCGCTTCATTATGATTTTGTTTTTGTTTTAATTTTTATGTTTCAGCACAGGCAACCCAAGCTATTTTTGTGAATATGAAGAATATGTCATGTAGACAGTACTGTTACTTTGTAGTCTTAGTATGGACGGTTTAATAATCCAGTGGAGATTACACTAATTCATTGATTTAAAAGTAATAAAGCTCTCTCACCTCATCCTTTTATTTATTAATTCTCATAGTTTTTATCCATTTCTTTTGATGCTTCGAGTTGCATTTTGCCAGCAAAATCTATCTAGAGGGTGAGACTTTGGCTTGGGCCTGCTGGTGACACATTGTGGCGTGGTTTTTTTTAATTGTGTACATACTCCGTATGCTTCAGATAATAAAAATTGGGTAAAATTTGCTTATAAAAAAAAAAAGACATCGAAGAAAAAAGAACAGATGATAGAAAAAAATTTTGTGTGGTCCGTATGAGTCTCGAACTCATGACCTTAGCGTTATTAGCACCACGCTCTGCCGACTGAGCTAACGGACCACTGCCACTCAAACAATTGAAATTTATTAACCTGTTTTGTACATTGTGTTGGGAATTTGACAGAGCCTCAAAACATGGGCTAGCAAAGCATAAACAAAATCAATACATTATAAATAACATTAAAAGTTTACATATTTACATAAATATCTAAGACAAATTATTAAGTTGAATTTGAATATCAGTCGTGGCAGTCAATATGAAGACAGAAGGACACGAGTTTCCTTATTGCTAAAAGTAAATTATTTCACAAACAAACAAAACAATTTGCAATTCTGGGAAAGAATGGGAATTAAAAGAAAACTCTTCTAGCAGAGATAATCTTCTTAAATTTTAAAGTGAGTATTTCTTTGAAAAAATGCGAAGAGTTTAAGCTCGAATTATATAAAATTTATAACGTCTAGAGGCTAGATATATGAACGTCCTGAGCTCAATTTTTTTTTGTTGACTTTTTTTCTTATTTCACTAAAGAATACGAATTTCTGAGGGCATTTAATTATGAATAAAAAGCTTTTTTCACGAGCTCAAAGTCAATCCAATAAGGCTTCGCTATCGATTCATAATACCAAAGATTTGCCACCTGGGGTGGCAAAATGCTTTACCCCATAGACTGAGGCGCGAGTGACAATATAATGGCAGCCTTTAATGGATTTATCAACCGTTCAGTATATTCTATTTAACTAACTTCTTTGAAAAAGTACCTTTATATGCTTCATTAATGTAAATAAGTGTTCATTTTAAAGAAAATGCTTAACACGTTTTGAAGGATATAAAACTTGTATTGAATCGAAGTTTTAGATCTTCTGATTTTGATTTTTTATTAAACGCAAAAAAATTCATTTACCTTTCAGCTTTGAGAACTGAAAGAAACTGCAAGAAAAGAAATCCTTCTTTTGTCATGTACAACAACTAAACGAGATCATTATTCGTTTGGGCTTTACGATCAACTATTTTCTTACAGGACTTACGGCAAAATAGCATACATGCGGTTTTAACCCTTAATTGCTTTCAATCTTATTGTCATTGCTTTCAACTGTTTGCGCTGAACTCAGATTTTCTCAAACGGTATTGCCAGTTCGGATAAATATTTAAAATAGAAGAAAGACGCAATGTTTTTTTTTAATTTCGTCATAAGCCACATATCTGATAGGTACCAAACGATAGTGAAATCTGCTCTTCTCTTTAGACTTTCAAGGCTACATTATAAACATAATCCACGGCGATAATTATTTTTTACAATAATTAAGGTGTCAATCTGTGTGAAGCGTTATTGAAATTTTAACAAAAGGAGGCCTAATCGAAAGCTCTTTCTCTCTTGGCAAAAACATTTAACTACATTTTAAAAAATTCTTGTTTAAAAACCTTGTGCATCATTTGAGTTTAATGAGGGACGGAAACTTTTTACAACTACTATTTGCATGATCACAAATGTCAACTTTAAGCGACAGAAAGATTTCTGCTTTCATTTTGCTAAAGAATAAAGTTTTAAAAGTACCTCAATTCATCAAACACAATTTCATTATTTTTCTGAGCAGATGAAAAAGCAGTTTGTTGAAAGCGTGGCTCATATCTTCAGTGTTCACTGAATAGGATAAAAATTAGCGAACATTTTGCGGTCAAAGAGCATGTAATTATGAAGGGTAACTGGAAAAAGTTGATATGTGTAATAACAACCCTTCTTCTCTACAAAAAAGTTAAAAGAATATCTACAAATTTACAACCAATTTATTACATTGACACTTTAGCACAAGCTTTTATTAAACATACAAATTCGTTTAGAAACTCAATAGAGGACCGAATATAAAAATAAGGGGAAAACAATTTCAACGCTAACAACCGATTTAGCGTCAAAATTTTCATGTAAAACTAAAACCATAAAAGACAACATTTGGAATTTGTTTTCGGTTTTTTATTTAGAGTTTGATAACTTGTATTAAAATATGATAGAAGAAAGCGGTGAAGAAACAAAAAGATATGTTTAATAAAAATAGTTGAACCTTGAAAGCAACTCGAGTCGTCATTGGGCAATGACTAAAGCCGACATTCAATTCTTTCTTAGTATCTAACTGACACTGAGATTATGAGCGATTAAGTCACACTTCTGAAATACAAAAGCATCACAACTGCATATTTTTTTCTATTTTTGTTTTAATTATTTTTCTATTATCTTTTTATTTTCTTCCATTCAATGTTTTCTTTTTTTTATTTTTCTTTTTACTTCTTTTTTTTTTTTTTTTCAACAAAAGAAATCATCGCGAAGCTGATTTTGTTAATAGTTGTCGGTCTTCAACACAATCATTTCGGCTTCAATTAATTTGCATTTTGCGTGATTTGAACCGAGTAACTGATCTGAGAAGATCTAGCGTGTTGTTATACCTTTATTATAAAGTTTCCTTATTGCAGTTTCATCGTCAAACGCGATATACGCGCGAACTTCGTGTCAAAAGACGAAATTGAAAACAGATGATAAAATAGCGTATCAGATCAACTAGTTTTCGCTGCCGGCAAACAAATTGTTATTACTGTCAGGCGTAAGATATAAATAGCTTTTTGCTTTGGTGTTGCGTGGCAAACTAATAGCATTCTTGCTTTTTAGAAACATTTAAAAACTAATCCTTACAAGGTATGAAATTTAAGACTCACAACCCCTTAAAATAGGCACCAACGTTGAAGAAACGTTTTTGCAGTCTTCTCACAAATTTTAGTATTCTAAACTGTATTTGCTTAACATATTAACACTGAAATAGTATAAAAAACACATCAGTTCAAATCGATCCTTTCTCAATCAAATTATGCAAATCAAAGACGCGAGAAATGCTATAACTTTTTGTTTAATTCCTTTCATCAAAGTTTCTAAAAGCAGCGACATCAACTAGCCTAAAGCGATTGTGAATGGTGACACAAGATAACCGAAAAACGTCATTTTAACTCCACTCACTCAGAAAGATTTTTCAAATACGTGAAATTGGAATGTGCATTATTCAGTAAATAACATACAACGAGAATAAACACAGCATAAAAAAATACAAATTAAAAATACAATAATTAGGAATACATACCTTGTATACATCATTGAGCCCGGAAAGCATATCGAAATATGTGTACAATTTGTTTAACATTCTGACGATATCCATTGGAACTACATTATCGTTTGAGCACAGCGCTGTAAACCCAACAATGTCACTGAATAAGATCGTCACTAGCTTGTAGTTTTCTGCATCAACAGGCTGGTCCAACCTAAGTTTCGCAGCGACCTCTTTCGGTAAAATCGAATGCAGCAGTTCATCTGTTTTTTTCTTATCCTCCACAAGTTTTGCCTCAAGTTTTTTCAGGTTGTTGCTTGTTTCTTCAAGTTTTTCGACAAGCTCTCGCTCAGGTCTTCTGGCATGGGTCATAAAGATCAAGTCTCTCGTAGCGTCGTGCAATGGAATATCGCTAAAATATAAACCTCTTTGCTTTAGCTCATCTAAGCTAGACACTCTTGGAGAACAAAGAAATAGAATTTTGTCAGATTCTGCAGCGAACACCATTTGACCTTTAAGCCTTAGCTGAGTTCGGCCATCAATATCTTTTAATCCCGAGCTTGCCGTATTGTTCGGAGGAACAACGATTATTCCAGGTTTTGTAGTTACAATAAATACAGCGTTGACATGAGCCAGCACCGATTCATAGCTAAACTCCTCCATGCGAGGTCTCGTTAACTCGAATAAATCAGTAAATAAAAGCTTTTGTTGTGGTGTTTTCTGTATGAGACGCATTAAAGCTACGCCAATTTGTTTCACAACAAGTTTACGATCGAACATAACATGAAAGGGAAATGCCTTGCAGAAGGAAAAAACACTCATTTGCTTTTGCGCGTACCTAGATGAAAAAGTGCGAGTTCGTTCGCCTTTCCCATCAGCGGTCTCAAACGACCATAAGCCAAGTTTGGATGTCGTTGGACTTGAACAAGTCTCACGAATTGCAAAAATAACATGGTCCTCTTCCGTACTACGCTCTTGTACTATTTCAACTTGAACATCCGTTTCCAGCAATTCTTTTGCAATTGCCTTTACAAGGCCAATCACAATATGCTCAAGTCCTTTTCTTCGTGAATAATAATGTAAATAGAGTTGCCCTGATTTCGCATCTTCCGTGCAGCGAAAGGAAGGTGCTTCCATTCCAGGGTAAATGGAAGCTAGGTGGTCATGAAGAGCGTCCAGATTGCAGAGGAAATCCCGCAAATTGCGACCAAGCACACGTAATATTCGGTCATACCCGGAGTTAACGCAGTACTCCAAAAAATAAGCGCCAAAGATTTCCAATACAGTGTTTAAATCCAGATCTGAAGATAAAAAAATATATGTAATACGTAAACAAAATGAAGGTTTTCTCTTTGGTAATCGTAACAGTGAACGACGGATACATGAATGATGTTGTTATTTTGTACCTACCCAAAGTGTCACAAGTTGCCGCCACTAAGCGCAGTGTCTCTTCGTCATCATAGATTTTATGAATTAAGTAGGACCCTCCACCGAGCTCAACGCCAGCCTTCTCCCTGTGAATAAAATATATGTCAACAAGATGCAACTGAAAAACATTTATCTCTTGTTTCTAGAAAGGGATACACGGTTAAAAGTTTTTATGTTATTTACATAATATGTTTTGTTTTTCTACTCACACAATTGTTTTCCACACATCTTCGCCGAACTTTCCAACAACAAGATCAGTAAGGGCACAGTGTATGAAGCCATACTATTGGGTTGAAAGAAAGAAACGCTAGAAAAATGTTTTAGTGTTAACAAAGCAAAAAAAAAGAAAGTTACTTACCATGGTGAGCTTGCGATGCGGTTCACAGACTGCTTTGTATCAACTTTGGTTAGCAGTGAGTGTAAAGTTGCTAAATGTGTCACGTGTTCCCATCACATTCATTGTCATAAAGATTAATTGATCTTAACCAATGCACTTGCAGTTATGACTTAAACAGACCGTGAACGAAAAAAAATCAAACCTTATTTAAATGTCGTTTTTTTTCATACAGTTATTTCGAATGTTACTCATTTTTGCAATTTGTTGCATCAGTAATTATTAATCGGAGTATCCCTTGTCTTGTAAGGCAAATAATGAATTGATAATTAGAATTAAACAAACAGCATTTTCTGGATATATTGCTGGCCTGGGAGAGGACACCTCTGATTTCACTGGACCAACGCAGAGTTTGACTTCTATATCTCAGTTTGTGTCGATCGAGTAAAATATCAAAGCAAAACTTTAAATTGAATCCTGTAACAAAAAAGACAACAATAGTTTTAAGGACATAAAAATTATTCTACCTTTTCATTTGACCTCTAGAAAACTATTTCTTACTGGACTGAAATAACATGTGGTGTCTAATAGACTTTTATAGGCTTAAGCAAACGACATTTCAAGTCTGGCAATTTACTCATTGTGTGAACGTTGTGTGAAAGGCCGGGTTGATGTACAATTGTTTTTCCTCACCCTTGAACGAATGCTTCTAATTTTTAACAGGTAGCAAGTCAAAATACAGGCTGTATTAATCAGCCGACAAGCTTTAGCAAGAAATGACTTAACTTTAAAATAATCTTGATTTTAAAAGTGAGCAATGATATAACTACATTTTCTCAAGTCTTCAACTGAATTGCCTTTTTTGAGTTTCTGATATAGTTTTGTCATCTCGCGGATAAAAAGTGTATAAATATTTTTAAAGAGTATAAAAGCATAGCACACCGCTTTGCTTGTAGGTTTTTGTAAGATTTTATTAGTACTACGGCTTTGCAAAAGTCATTTCATTTTGGATATATGTTCTGTTAAACTTGGTTTTTTCTCTTCGCATAAATGTTAATATTGTTATGTAGTGGCAAAAAAAAAAACCAACGACAAAGCCTCAACAATGCTTCACGCACTTTGAGTTTTTTTGTTCTGGATAATGTTTGTTGATAAACTCCTCTTGTTCAAGTACGAAGTCTTCTCACTGTGTGACTGTGAATGGGGAGAGAAACCCATTAGGGTGCTTTTTTGCCGAAAGCATCTTTCTTTCATCGATCAGGTCTTCCGCAAAGCATGATGCCCTCTAACAATCTTAACTATTTTTTTATTTTATTTTTTTTTTCAATTTCAAAACAACACGATACGATACTATTTGGCATTGCACCACTCGCTTTCCTAAATTCATTTTTCTTAGACTGACTTAAGTAATCAAAATGCAAATTTCAGTTGCATATGACCATATATTCAAGAAGATATTTTGGCATAAGATTTCAAATTCATAAATGTTTTACACCCCGGTTGCCAGTGGATTAACATACTTCTCGAGTAGTTAAAAATACTCGCAGAAGTAACCTTTAATCCCTGTTGAAAGATGTTTCAAGTTTGTTTTTTTTTAATTTCGTTTGAAGAGTTTTGCATGGATGTATCGACCAGACTGCTGGATTATGGAAATTCATAATTAGATACTGTATGTAGCCTTGTAGGTTTACGATGTTGATACTATTAAATGGGATTCATATCAAAACAAAGGAAGTATTCACTCTTGCCCGGTAAACCGTGCCTAAATGTCAACAGAAAATAACAGCTGTAGGCTGTAATCAGTAATGATGCTTGAATACTCAATGAACAGAAATACCGACTGTATCTGATCGCCGGCAATTTTTTTTTTTTGTTCTCAAATGCTTAATTTTAAGAGACTTATTGGTATTCTTTAGATACAAGCTTATCAACTTTAATCGATGACATATCTCCGCAAGTGTTTCACGTTTCGTTTTTAACTCAAAGGCAGAAAACCTTTACCTTTATAAGATTTTCTAATCTTCATCAAGCACTGTTGAAAATAAACATTGCGAAAGATTTCAAGTATGTCTAAAGTGCACCGAAGATCCAACACCAATCGGCTTCTCATTCGGACCTATAGGGTTAATACTGCACGCGGGCAACTAGCGGCTTTAAAGTTAAACGAACTTGTTTAAGCTACTTAACTCAAACATAAGCTTTTGTAGCAAGTTGTGTTTGTAAGGACGATTTTCAAATAAACTCTAATGATGAATTAAAGCTCAGAAAGCACTCGGATATATTACAATTTGTCGACGGTCTCTCAATCCGCACGATTGCAAAGATTTACTGCGAAAGGAAATCGAAGTCCTTGTCGATAAATAGTTCTAGCACTCGCGTTCGGCGCACGCTTGGTAATTTGTTTTCACCGCTAACTTAATGCATTTTCAAAAGAAAGCGTTCGACGAAACACATGAAGCTTTGACGCAAAATCCATTAATGTAAGGTTATACGGTATTATTATCCGGTTGTAATTTCAATCTGTTTTTAAAATTTCTTAATGGACTATGCTGTGTTGATAAGCAATTACATAATATTGCTTACATACCCTACCGTTTTTATTATTATTAGTTTAATATAAGAACATATTAAGATATTTTTTGGACTGAGACTGAAAATGCTCTTAATTTTTTGTGATTTAAGTTCTTTCAAAAAAAGTTTTTTAATTACTTGTTATGAATATGATACGTGCTTGTCCAGGAAGACACAACAAAGAGGTCAATTTTATCTGTTTCATTATCTTTGCGAACATTTCCTAAATGGCTCTAAATAAACTGTTTTTATTCCTTTTCAATCATCACGTTCTTACGATGTTCTTACCATTTCAGCCCCAATTTAATTCTTACAAAAAAATTTCTTATAAACAAAATCTTGGTGTATACTGTTTTACAAAGTTTATATTTAGTCAGACAAAAATGACAGAAACTTGAAAAAACAAAAACTTGACAGAAATGTGTTTGATGTTGTCTCTTTAAATCCGATATTTTTAAAAAGTTTCTGTTGCGGTTAAAAGCAACTGGAAGTGTGACAGAGTACACCTTTTTTACTAAGAACCAGTAAAATTTTCCTCAGGCTCAATATTCTTAAAATGTTCTTATTTTGTTCTTGAGTGTCATATATTATTGAACATTATTCAAAATCAACTATAACGAGCTCTTGTTTGCTCTTTTTTCTTGTGATTGGAGACAATTAGCATCTTCAGTATTTCAGTTTGTGAAAAGATAGTGTTTCACGTATGTTATTCAAGTTTTTTTTTCTCAACATTTTTATTTCCCCAGCTTTGGATTGTTCTTAATTTGTTTTTATTAATCAGGCAATTTAAGCCACAGTGTTCTTAACTTAAGTTAGTTCTTAATAAAAAAGTGTACACTTTTAAAATGATTAAATATAATTTATCTATCAAAATTTTAAAAGGGCTGTCACGACAATTTTGTTCTTTTGGGTCAATATTTCGCTAAAATCGTTACATAGTTGTTTTACTTATGCACAAAATGTTCCTGATAAACTGTGAGGTGAATATCTAATAAAATGTTTTAAAAAAG
>ERZ1740055.381-NODE-381-length-11571-cov-8.141108_pt1 | contig 11571 bp, 3 predicted proteins | sample MGYA00581747_ERZ1740055 | MGnify/ENA primary metagenome ERZ1740055 (study PRJEB43018, sample SAMN04849739) | marine metagenome | isolation source: floating plastic debris | place: Pacific Ocean | collected 2008-08-28 | study: EMG produced TPA metagenomics assembly...
TACTACTACTACTACTACTACTATTACTACTACTACTACTACTACTACTACTGCTAATACTACTACTATTACTACTACTATTACTACTACTGTTACTATTATGACTACTATTATTACTACAACTATTACTACTACTACTGCTGCTATTATCTACTAGTATAACTACTACTACTACTGCTGCCACTAAGGGCTAAGATTATAATTTCAAATTTAAATATAGCAGAGTTGAAATAAACAAAGAATATACAACAGGCAATGTGCTATTAAACTGCAACTATTTATTTCGAATTGTATTACTACCACGGTTACAGTTCCAATTTCAAGCTCGCAATTTAAAGCCTAAGGTAGAAGATTATATTCAATTAACGTTTATAAACTTTTTATTAAATTTGATAGTGTTATGCATATGGTGCACAAAAGAGCAATAATACACTTATTTAAAATCAAAATTTTTTTACACTTTATTAGTGTTTCTAATAAGCAATGGATATTTACAAATTTGTTTCTTTTTTCGATTTTTATGCAGATGTACAAAGGTAAACAGTCATGGTTCAAGAGAGTCAGTTACTATTACGATTCTCAGTCAATGGTGTACCTAAAAGATAAGCTGGTTATTATTGCACAGATGGGCACATCTCACAAACCTGTAGTCCGAGTGCAAGTGTATGCAAAAAACTATGAAGATCTTCCTGATGAAGCAAAGAAAAAGATTAAGAAAGAAGATTACATCATTCTTTGAAAACAGCACCAGTTAATAAAGTTGTCATTGTTTCAAATCATTCATTTTAAAATAAAGCACCTTAGAAAAGCAAATCAAAGGATGTTATGTATATAATGCAGTTTTGTCACATTAGCGTAGTAAAGGTTTCTTTACCGTATACTTATATAACATATGGATTGATTTGGTAGTAAATGGATAACCTACGTGACCACACCACACAGAGAAAAACCCTTGAAACAAGATTGATAGAAAAAAGCTCTGGGAACGAAGTTGATAGGAAAAAGCCTTGGAATGAGGTTGATAGGAGAAAGCCCTGGGAACGAGGCTGGAAAGAAAAACAATATTAGTAAAATAAATTTATACCGAATTTCTTAATGCATGCTGCTTTAAAGTTGAACACGGGTCTGTAATTCGTATTGTTGCAGATACCGGTACAACATCTATGGGGTAAAATTTCGGTATTGGGGCGTACTTAATTAATAATAATAATAATAATAAAAATAATAATAATAATAATAATAATATGAGGTTCTTAAAAACGCATTTTACAAGTGTCTCAATGCTTTTTACATACTAAATCTGATAAAAATCTATAAAAGTTGATGAGAATCTATAAAATTTAATAAAAATAGATAAAAACGATATTAAACATTGAAAGCTTTTTTAAAAAGATGCATAAAAATCTCACCTACTCTTTATATAGCTAATCCTAACCCTAATTCAACAAGAGCCAGTACGCCCCAGGACCGAAATGTAGAATTCGCAAAAACAGTCGAGAGATGCTAATAGAGATAAATCTCGCAACTAGAAAGCTTACATACAACGCAATTCGAATTTTTTGGCAAGTTTGTTAGACTTCTACCTTAGATATGACTAAGGTTTCAGCTACGAACAGTTTCTTTAGAAACATTACACAGTTCAATATACGTCATATCATAACATTTATTTCGATCGATTAACATCTTTTTAACTTAAAGTGTTGTTCAAAAAGGTTAAACGCATCTTTCAACAAAGCCAGTTTTAGACCTCATCAGCATATCACAGCTAGCACACAGGCTCAGGTTCCCAAAACGAACATAAGTAATGATAAAAGCGCAATGCTTGTGGGATGTGGCTATAAAGATGAGCTCCAGTATAGATAGCACAAACGTGCTGGAAGCTAATTTGAAGCCACTTTTTTCAGTGGGCGCTATACTGTTAAAGGGGTAAAGCCCGCTACCAACGTGCCATAGTGCCCAATTTAGCTATCTATATACTTGTGACAACAATAATTTAAAATTTAGTCCTCGTTATAATAAGAGACTTTCAGTTGTTACGGATGGAATATCTCTCCCCTCCAGTTACGAATCCCAACTTGTAAGGCCGCGGATACGACAGTCAGCTATTTATAAGACAATGCGCAATCGAAATAAAATCCTAAAATCACTAAAATCATCAGTGAAAATTAAGTTCTAAAACGATTTCTTTACTAAACAAGGTTTTAATATTATTGGGGCGATAAAACCCCTAGTATTCTTTTCTTGAGATCCAGAAGTTTGTTCGTAAGTCGAAGTTAATTTCAGAGTTCATTTTATGGCTATAGCTGAGATCAGTGCCCATGACGAATCAGTTCTTTGAAAGCATACTAAGCATACAATGACGTCACGCTGTTGACCAGATGAGAAAGTTTGTGAATGGTTGATTCAAAGTTATAGGCCTTATTTTTTATTTCATTGGTTCCCATTTTTGTCTCATCTACTCGAGGTTTGAGTCTGAGCCCAACACCTCTAAACATGGTAACCACTGAGTCAAGCTGCTTCCCTAAATCAGAAATGAGCTATCCGTTACCAACCCTGCAAAAACTTGGCATTTTAATGTCTTTATACGTTAAATACTTTATCATCATAAATTTGTTCTTACCATTTTTTTGTCATCGCAAATCGTCACTATTATATTGCTATAGAATCAAATCAATATGTTATTTATTTTGATTTTGTTTTAAAAAGAATTTGGCTTACGTCATCTTGCCAAGAGATGTCTAAATTTTTTTGTTACGATATATTTTATTGTTAATATTAATCATCGTTATTGTTAAGCCGAGAAAACTAATTCTTTAAATCTAATAATATGAAATAGCATGCTTTCATTTTCAAAGTTAAGTTTTTCGCACGCACATAAAAAGAAAGTGTGAATGAAGGTTTTCGCACTGTTCTTGGTAATAAAATAAATTTTGGTCAATTTTCAGTAATCAGTTAACATTTGAAATAGCCATTCTCATTTTAATATCAACTAAAAGTAAAAATCTCCATTGTCAGTGATCCGTTATTTCATTCACACTACCTAATGACGCTGTAAAAGTATACAGTGTGTTGATCGACTTCTTTTAGACTCGCTAAATGCTGATAGTTGCCAAGTTTCACCTCCAATGCTATCGCTGGCTGATCCAGAGTGCTGACCACATAAATGCCTAAAGTAATTCTTAAATTCTTTTCTGTAGTGCTCGTTAAAAATGGTGTAGCAAATTGGATTGGCAGCACTGTTAGAAAATGTTAGCACATTACAAAACGCTACAACCTCCCAGAAGTAAACAAAGTCACCACCGGTGCCAAAATCTAGCCAGAGCCACATGACGTTATTTGGTAACACGCACACTGCAAATACCGTTGTTACAACAATGAGCATGCGCACAACCTTAGCCGTCTCGTCTGACTGGGAGGTTTTTATATGTTGGTGGTCTGGGTTAGAGTGTTTATTGAGTTCGTAGCCAATCAAGATATAAGATACTGCAATTACCGATAGTGGAATGATGTATTCCATAATAAAAAGTGCAAGGGTATACCCTTTTCTATGTTGATCCCTTTTCCATGAAGTCTCTTGGCATTCACCTCTTTCAAGGTTCAAAACATACATGTAAGGGGAGACAGGAATTATCGATAAAAGCCAGATGCAGGATATAATCCATTTTGCTTGCTTCGTTGTAAGCTGGTTTCGAAATGGGTGCGTTATTGCCCAATATCGCGTAACACTGACCGCCGTTAGGGTGAATACAGAGGCACATAAACACATGGTTTGAAGCGGATATAAAATCTTGCACATAAAAGCTCCGTATGGCCAGACATGTCCCATTTCTTGCACAGGAATATCAAATGGAATGCATATCAAAGTCAGTGTGAGGTCTGCTACGGCTAAGTTGAGAATAAAATAGTTTGTTACGGTTTTCATTCGTTTCTTTTTTAAAACTATAATACACACGAGTGTGTTTCCAACGCTGCTGACACAGAATATCGCTGCATAAAGAATCCATTTGGTGATTTTCAGCTGTAGATGGTCATTTGTATTTTTACTTGTATTTAAGTAGGAATCATTTCCGTTATCGAGGTTCGCCATTCCTAAAACACTAGTCGGTAAAGAGATATTATCGTATTTATTTGAAGATCATATTTATTCAACAAGGATAGTTGTCTCTCCTTTCATTACCAGTCCCGACAAGACCCAAAATTGTTTCTTTCTCTTCAAAACAAACAATATTGTAGCTCTCAACAATATTTCTTTCTGGTTACGCCTCAGAAACCTCCAACTTTACTTCAATCAAGAAGTTAATCTTTTCAATTTTCTTTGCAAAGTGTTGCCAAGAAATCCTTTATATCTTGCATCTGTAAACTGGAAATTAGCTTCACTAATCCACTTTTAGGTTTGAGAAGAACGTTCTATCCAGGCAGCTCCCTTTCCGGATCTGATAACGCGTCGAGAGCTCCTTGTTTCAGCCTATGTTAAAAAAATAAAAGCAGGTTTAATGTATTGCTCTTTCTCAAATGCACCCTTTACAGACTTTAGTTGTTTCGTGATAGTCAATAGATAGGTTCTGTTCATTATCGGTCATTATGCACAGTTTTAAGTAGTTTACAGCTGCTGTATAATTGAATTCCAAACAGAAAAGACAGCGTGAAAACAATGATTTAATTCCACAAAAAAAACCGCAGAAGTTAAAAAAAGATGTAGCAACATTGAGAGTTACTCTGAGTCAATTTTAATTAGTATGAAGATTTTTGTTTGCATGCCATTATCTTGAAAAGTTGTAGCGGTTTTGGATCAACTGCCTAGCAAATAATTAATCGATGACATATAAGATTTCACTTGTAACCTTTGACAGCTGTTTTTTGTAACTTAGGCTTTATAATCATTATAATCTGGTAGCTGTATAAAGCAGTGTTATTACTTACACAAGTAACATGCCGTGTTCGGTAAATAACCAAGTCGTAACTAGTTTGTCAAGTACAATTATAATTAAGCAGGCGGAATTCGATATCATCATATCACGTTTTTGTGGAGACATACTATAATGAATGGTCACGGATTTGTTTTAGTTTGAATGTAAATTTGCATTCTCTCGTTCATTGTTAGCATGGCTAGTGTAACATGTTCTTTACATCGGCACTGGAGTGTTTTTATAAAATCTATTTGTTCTTTTGAAGCTGGTAACACAGAAATAGAATTCTTTACAGACTAGAAAGTTAACAATCCAAAGAGAAATAAACATAAACCAAAATGGCCAAGAATCAGCAACATTATAAGTTTATTACAATATTATATCAACATGGTTTATGTGTTTATATTAATTTTATCATTTGAATAAAGCTCGGTATCTTCTTAATAAACTCCTGTATTATTTCGGTAGTAGTTCAACTCGATTCCAGTTTAACTCTTGACGAAACATCTCGAGGTAACTAATATTTTTAAAACACTATTTATAAAACTTTTTAAAAGTATAGAAACTTGTTTTTAAAATTTGGAAACTTTTTGTGTCGGCTGACACTGTCAAAAAATTACACAAACTTGATATCTTAAGTTTTTTGTATTCAAATACGAATGACTTATTATCAATTTCTCGTATACATTAAATATTTCCTCGGTCTGTTTTAAAACATTTAAGTTCCATACACTCAGATACTAAGAAAATTACTTGAATAAATCAGTGAAACTACCTATTCAATTGATTCTATTTGTTTCAGCAACAGTCTTACCGAGCCTTTCAATATTCATGAATCTGTTCTATAGTTTTTTGAAAAAATCAGTATTCATGTTTTTCCCAGCTGTAAATGATTAGGCAGCATCAGAATTATAAGTGTCTTAAAATTTATAGTACATTTACTGCTATTTAGACCCTTTAAACCTTAAATATATAATGAAAGGCCGAACAAATCGCAGCGCACGCATAAATAATTTCCGAACTGACTGATCTTGTTAGTGCATTTTATCTGATTACACTCGATAAAGTTGGCTAATTTACAACTTTCATTAAAAAAGATAATAATACTGACTGGCTTGCTAATGAGATCTTCTGTTTCCCTAGTTTTGTATTGAATATATTTATCGCTAGGAATTGTCGACTTTAAAATTAGATTTGAATAGCTTAGTGTAACTTTAGGCCACAGCTCAGTTTTAAAATACAGTAAATGTAAATGCATACACTCATATCAGGGACTATATGTCTTGTAGATTTAAGCAAAATGATTAAAAATAAATAAGCATTCCATCGCATTAGAGGAAAAACATTTAATTAAGCTTGAGTAGCGCTAACCTAATATTTTTGAAAATGGAACACAAATACAACGCGGTTAAAAACCTCACCCGGTGGGAGGCAAACCAGCCGACTGACTATTTACAAACGCGGTGGATTTAACATCACCCAAAACAAATCCAGGTGCAGTGATTGGAGTAGGTTTCAAATTTTGAACAACCTCCAATAGACCTAAAACAAAATTAATTTAAAAAGTTTCTAAACAGCCAAGCTGAACCGAATATTTTTTATATTCTGGTATATATTCTAACAACTTATAAGTTTCCAAAAAAAAAAGCCAATTCACTTCTTCAAAATACACCATGAATATAGCAAGGGACTATTTCAAAACAATGATTTCATTTTGTATAACAGTATTTCAATAGTTAGCGATTTTAACATTTATGTAGACAGCTTCGCTAAAGTTGTATAAAGAATTAAGTAAAGAAAGATAAACAGTTGGATTCGAATTTGTTACCTTCAGGTTACAGGTTTCAGTTAGATTCGAATCTGTTACCACTGGGATACAAGTGCAGTGCTCTTAGCGACTGAGTGATGACGTCACCAGATGTTGCATTGGGAGCAAATCAATTTTAGTGAAACCATCAATGTCACTTAAAAGTATACAACAATTATTGCGATTGAGTTTGTGAACACTCTACGAATGAACTATTAATTAGCCTTAATTATAGTGCAACCTAACAATAGAATCATAACATTCAGTAACTGAACTAAATTTATGCGTAGTTATAGCGGTCCAGATGCAGGACCTTAACAATCAACCCCGATTTGCAAACTATAAGGATACTCAGCATCAAAACTTCTTTTTGTCTTCTTCATAATGCGGGTTAGGGTAAAAATGAAACTTTAAAGAAAGATTTAAAAGATCTTGTTTTAGCTAACGACTGCTATCGGAAAGAAATGTCGATCATTATGGCTATTATGATGATAACAAATGGAAAGAAAAGGTTTTACTTTTGTTTTGAGACGATATGACTAATCACATTTTTATGAAGACAAAAATTCCAATGAGACATTTAGTAAAAGATGTTAGTATATATATAAAATGCAGCTAGTTTTCAGCGTATTGTAAACAATATAATATTTCATCAAGGATTACCTTATCACGGCCCGGATTTATGATCTATAGTTACTTCGCCAATTTATCTTCAAAAGCTTTGAACTTAGTGGTATTTTGGTATTGACCAATCATTTAGAGTGCAATAGCACAGTCTGTCTTCTAAATGATTACCGCTTCCTTACTTTAAATGTATAAACATTTAAAAATATTTGAATAAAAACCCGTTTTACATTAGCTTAATGAGATCCCTGTAAAAACACAGTATGGAGTAGGTTAAGTTCGACATTAGGGTTAAACAGAGAGCACAAAGACATTTTGTTTTAGTGACAAGAACTGGACAGAATGTTTAGAAATTACCTTAGAAACTTGCAGTTCAATTGGTCCAACAGGGTAAAATAAAGCAGTAACGTGTTTGCAGTCTTAATCAAAGCAAATCTCTAATGGTTTACGCCTGGGCTACTTAGCGTAACTAAAATTGCTGAATTTTAATGGATTAAAACAATGACTAATGCATCGACCGCAGATTTGTGAGATAAAGTTACAACAATGGCCGACTCATCTAAAGATTACTGTACGTTTTTAGCCTTTTCATGTTCGACTAATCCGGCATAAGAGGACATTTTTTTAATTGTTCAGAACATGTATACCGAATGCAAGCCCAGATGGAATTTTGCTAAAAGCCTTAAACTGAGACAGTGCTAATTCAATATTTACTAATCAAACAATCATGCAGCCTTCAATAAGAAGAAAATCTAGCCGTCCTGCCTATCGGTAAAGCGTCGATTTTTTTCTTCAGAGTTTGTAAACACTAGTCTCAAAGAACAAAGTGTAGTATAATGATAAATACAAAAAGACAGGATTAGAATCAGTTTTTGATGTTTTAAATATTTATCAGTTATATGTTAAAACTCAAATCTTTTGGCTTTGTTTATTTATGTGTGTCGTTCACGGGCCTAAAATAGAATGTACGAAATTTTCGCAATGTACAGAAATATTTCAGTTTTCCATTTTAAAACGAACAAATTGACTTAATGCACCGAAAAAAGTGGTCAGTGATTTGGCTTCGTCTTGTTTTTTGGTTCAATGTAATTATTTTAAAAAATGTTTTTATAACTTATAAAGAACTTGAGGCTGTCCAAAATCTAAAAACATACTCACACCAAAGAAAAAGCTGAAAAAGGGCAGCTGTGCATACCAGGAACTTTTTTGGTATACAAAATATTGTCAGTGCTTTTACTTTTACGGTTTGCAGTTACGACTGTATTTCAGTGATGGCAACCTCAGCCGTCATGTAGCGTTGACATGCAAACAGTGTCATACAACAGACAAGGTCAGCAAATTTGTTTCAGAAATGTAGCGACTGCTGAAAAATACTTCAAATTATTTAAAAGTAAATTTTAAAAAGTTTAAAACTAGAATTTTCAACATTTCTTACAAAATTTTTTCATAGTTTTTACTTACTTCATCAAATACGATTTTCTGCCTGAACAAACTATATGTTTCTATCCATTCCTCAGTGCCGCTAAGGAGAAAGATATTTAGCCCTTAGTTAGATTCTCTACTGAACAAATCATACGTTTCTATCCATTCCTCAGTGCCTCTAATGAGAACGATGTTCAGCCCTTAGTTCTACAGTATCTTGTTTTGATTTGCATTACAGCTGGTGGTCTAAGAACAATCAGTTATTTAGCTTGTTTTTCGCATTTATTTATACCGATTCTTTAGGGCGGCCTATTATTGAACAATGGCCGGGTCAATGTGCTTAACTTTCTATTACACTAATTTATATCCACGCTTCAAGTTGCTTTGATGAAACAAAAAAAAAATTTTTTTAACAAAACAATTAAAATTTCTTTTAACAAAACAATTAAATTTTTTTTTAACAAAACAATTAAACAGAATGATTTGGCTAAGTCGTATAAAAGTAATAGTTTAGATTTGATATAAAAAATTTGTAAACAGCTGGTGAAACAATCCGGGAAAAACTGCAAATTATAATCAGTGTGATGAAAAACTAAACTGTGTATGTGACTTTCAGACGAAATAGAGCCTAACTATTGTACTTGGTTTCAATATTTGTTACAATTAGTTTTCTTGTTCTAGTTATAACCAAAGATCCCAACTCAACTGACGACGGTGCTATTTTCAAAAGTTGTCTTCTTATTTCATGGTTAGATAATTAAGTTAAACAAAACTCTTAGACTACTTTTAACTTTTAACTTCGTCTATAAAACACTCATTTAGCATGTAAGCTTATGACACCAAAGTTTTCATATGGAAGACTTTAAAACAATTATACGAGGTTTTTCAACTTTAGACGTTTTAAGTTATCAGACTTCACTTGCTGTTAAATCAATACCGGCGTACTTTGCTCCAGTTTTTATTTCTTAAACTTCAAGAACTATTTAGATAGTATTATTAAAATAAAATAAGGTTTTTCTCTGAAATAACAAGAAGTAATTTTCTGTATCAAAAACTAAACAACAACAGGGCTAAAATAACCAATAAATCAATAATGTTTAGAGGATATAGAAAAGTCTGCCGGCTGGATACTTTGGCCCGTCTTTTATGTTCATGTTTTCTGACACTGGCTAAAAAGTATATCAAAAGATTTTCTTTATATTTTCTTCGATCAACTGTTTACAACAAAATGAACTGAATATTCTCAGTAATATAAATGTTTTGTTTTGAAAAGTAGATTGTCACTAGTTACACTGAATATAGAAAACATTTTAAACTCCCTGTATTTATAATATGCTTCTAGACTGCCATTTGAAACAATCTCTGTTTTTAGTCGTATTTTGGTTCACCAGAAAACAAACGGTATACTCAGTAATACATGGCATTTGTCTAAGCCAAAAAGCGCTTAAAACACTATAATGGCGATCACATATATTCATGTCCTTACCTTACATTTAATTTCTCAGTTGGTTGTATGGCGGAAAATAAAAACCTGAAATGCCAGTAATTAGCCTTCAGCTATAGAGAACTTAGAACTCTGAACCCTCCACTTTATAATGGTGGGTGGAAAATCCTGTTAACTCGCTGAGGAGATTAAGAAAATCAGTTATATGCTACTTGAAACGTATATATCCAGTTGACAACTTTAGTAGTACTTGTCATGGCCAAGCACTTGGGTTTAAATTATCATTTGACTTAATTTCCCCTATATATACATGTTGATTATTTAAGAATGGACATGTACAAGCTGAAAACCGCCTTCCTTTAAACGCTGTCGGGGTTTTTAAGCTTCCGGTTGTAAGCCTGATCAACACCGGCGCCAAATAGTCTTTTCACTAAGAAATATTGACTCCATTACATAAGTAAATAAAATCTAATTAGTTCTCACAAATCTATCTACTTTTAATTACACGGGCACAGCTGAGTTATAAAATTTTAAATTAAAGAACTTTGTTTTTTACATGTAAGAAGTACATGTCAGTCACTGGAGAGGCGACTGTATATCTTAATTTTAACTCTTAACTCAAAAATATGTCAAAAACTAAAGCTCAAAGTATACTAGGCACTTTGAATTAAGCCTATACGATCATGTTACTATAGTAATAAATAAAATAATAGAAGTTATACGAACCAATTCATTGGGCAGCAGTAATTTGTTGTCCTTTCCGATTACTATATATGCAGAAAAACGCTGAATGATAGAAATTTTTATTTGTAACAATGAATAGTTTTGCTTTAGAACTACATAGACTGTATTTTACTATATCGATCTCTAATCATTTAATACTGAGCAAAAAAGATTAGGACTTTTTGTGTTGCACTATTGAAATAAACTAGATGACGCACATAAAGAGGGAGTCCCAATTGCCTAAATTAGACAATTTGTTACTCGTAATCAGAATACTACATTTAATACCATTTTTTGTTTTCATACGAAACTTTACTATAAAGAAATAGAATAGCACTTATCTCTTTCTGAGAAAGAGCTTTTTTCAAAATTTCGATATTTACAACACTGAATTCTCGGCCTTTCCTTAATATTTGCAATTAAAGCAAATATTTTGATATCATGTATGGTAGTCGGCAAATACTTTGATATCAGGTGTGGTTAGCCGGTAAATATTTTGATTTCATGTATGGTTAGCCGCCAATTTTTTCAATTAGTCTTATGATTTTAGGTGTTTTGGTGAGCGGAAATATTACTAATATTTACAGAGTTAGCCAAAAAAATTAGCACACTATTGTGTCTGTAGTTAACAATGTTTTGCAACT